>Ga0155332_130_pt1 | contig 25407 bp, 20 predicted proteins | sample RifCSPhighO2_02_FD_106300 | JGI IMG/M metagenome (GOLD analysis project Ga0155332, IMG submission 106300) | Candidatus Gottesmanbacteria bacterium RIFCSPHIGHO2_02_FULL_40_13 | reverse complement strand
AATTTTCCCGATGTCTTTCTCGATATCCGGACTTGCGGCAAGAATCCGGTGAAATTTGTTCCATTCGATTTGGAAAGCGGTCAAAAGTGTAATCATGTCATCTACATCAGTGACAGAGGCGATATAAACGGTCAAATTTTCACGGCCGTCGTAATACATTTTCCGTCTTCTTCCCGGTGCCTCAACTTCTTTCCAGTGTCCGAATTTTTTAAAGCCGTGTTTATCAAAAACGCTGTATGACTGGCCCAGAATGATATTTTTGATATTGGACATGCAGGCAGGAAGCCGTAAAAGAACATAGATAAATGAGGCGATATCTACCACCGGCCGATTACCTTTTTCATGAAGAATTGACTGCATTTTCAAATGGGAGTCAATCAGCTGACTGATCTTAACCGATCCGGATGATTTGAGCAGTGACCGGTATGTCCTGATGTGGATATCAATCTCTCCGGTATTAAAAGTGGTATTTCCTTGAAACATAAATCGCCTTAGTTTTTCTCTCTAACTGTTTGTCCAAATTTATCGAAAAAAGATATATAAGTCAATGTTATTATTTTTTGGGAGGAAGAGTCGGGGTAGAAGACGCAGATAACTTTGAGGACACAAAATCAGCCGCAGGCTCGATACGCAAGGCTTTTATTTTACGATTATCGATCACATCTGAATCAGCATATACCGTGATTTGGATACCCTCTTTCAGATCAGTAATATCGTATTTAACAGGTTTGGGAGGTTTGGGGGTTGTGCCCGTTTTTGCTGTATCAGCCGGTTCTAAATGTGAGATTTCCGTCGCTTGGGTCACTGAAACTGCATATTCATTCTCGACCGGTGCGGAGGTTGGTTCATTCATCAACGCCCGTCCCGGGGTCATTGCTTTCAGAATTATCATTCCTTCATTACTTTTTATACTGGTAATTTTGCCTGTCAGTTTGTTCATCAAAGGCTGCAACTTTATGGTATATGCTTCTACTTCTTTTGAAGTGTTACTGCGCAGGTCACGGGTTGTGGAAACGGTTACCACCTGTCCCGTCTTAATATCATTTACTGTTAATTTAGGAGTCGGAGTCGGAGTATTTTTATTGAATAAATAAACAACGGTAAAATCGGGCCTCGTAATCTGTGTATATGAGGCAATATTTACTTTATAAGATAATGTCTTTGTCGGAGGCAGAGGCGGAACCGTAATCACCTGACCTGGCACGTTGGTAGGATTATTGGGAAGAGTGGGCACAGAAGTTATGGAGTACTTTCCGGAAACCCAGATTGCCTTGTCGGAAACCTTATCAACTTTACCTGTGAACTCCGTCACGGGACTGGTTAAAAAAAGTATATCAGGTAAGTTAGTTTCAGTTGTTTTATTACCAAGAAATGGCACACCGTTCCTGAATATAAAGTATCCTCCCGCCAGAAGAAGAACCGCGATAACAGAATAAACTATCTTTTTCATCTTGCTCCGAAACTTACTTTATTTAATAAAATAGCTATTGCCCATGTTTTTGTCAAGCGCTTGCTGTTTATTTGCTGTTTACCAATAGTCTGGTTTAGATTAGGAAGATGTCATTTGAGTTGACAACTTGTTTCTGATTTAGTAGAATAAATCTACCAATTTGGAAACATATGAAAAAAGCTAATCTTGACTATTTAAACAATTTACTGTTTTTCACTAAAGAGTCGTTAAGGCAATGGGAAAAGAATGAAAACACACTAAGTTTTAATATCAAATATTGGACAAAAAAAGAATTAATTATTCCCCTTAAAAAAGGAAAATATATTTTAAAATCCCGTTTTGAGAAAGAAGAAAACAAAGATTTATATCTGGAGTATTTGGCAAATAAGATATATGAGCCTTCCTATATTTCCGGCGAATATATGATGAGTAAATATAACCTTTTGACAGAAACAGTTTATGGAATAAGCAGTATTACTACTAGAAAAACTAAAACGTTTAAAAATAAATTAGGAAGATTTAACTACTATTCACTTACTCCCCGACTTTTTTTTGGATTTGAGGTGGCAGAATTTTATTCTGCCAGCATAATGGTAGCTAAAAAACCAAAAGCAATTTTAGACTATCTATATTTACGGTTTTTTAAAAACGCCTTGATTTCAGAAAAGTCAATTGAAGAATTAAGAATTAATTGGGAAAATTTAAACAAAAAAGAATTTGAAGATTTAGAAAAATATGCAGGAATTGCAAAAAATAAAAGAATTATAGAAGTTATTAGTATAATCAAAAAAAAATATTATGATTGAGCAAATATTAAGGACAATTGTCCAAGAAAAAAAACTGCAGGGAAATAGTAAATCTCTAATAAGAAATTATCTTAGAGAGTATATCCAATATTTAGTCCTTTCTTTGCTTTATAACCAAAAAAAAATGAAAAATTTGGCTTTCAAAGGCGGATCTTGTTTGAGGATTTGTTATGAACTTCCAAGATTATCCGAAGATTTAGACTTTGATTATGACGAAAATATAATTGGCAAAAAAATTCTTGAAGAATTGGATAACTATCTAAAAAAAGAAATTATAATTAAATATTATTCTGAATTAGAAACAAAAATTCAATCAACTATTAGGCTTTATCTAAAGTTTCCCCTTCTTAAGGAACTGGGACTTTCTAATGAATCTGAAAGCAATAAGCTTTATGTCAAAATAGAAACCTCAAATGAACTTAGCCCCTTCGCGGGATATACTTTAACTCCGGTATCAAAGTATGGATTTAATTTCATTGCCTATCATTACGATATGCCGTCTTTAATGAGTGGCAAAATCAATGCATTACTTTTTCGACTTTGGTTTAAGGAATCTAAAGGTAAAGATAATCAAATTGATATTAAGGGTAGGGATTTTTACGACCTTTTTTGGTTTCTGCAAAAAGGAATAGAGCCGAATTGGAAAATGTTGAAAAAAACGGCTGGAATAAAGGACAAAAAAGAATTGAAAAACGTATTAATGAAAAGAATAAAAAAGGTAGTTACTCCTCAAAAATTATCATATGACTTAAATAACTTTATTAGTGACAATCAATTTGTGGAAGATTTTTCTAATAATTATCTTAAAATTATTAATAAATATCTTTAATCAAAAGAGTTCTTCGAAGTTCTGCTTCCCGGTAAAATCTTGTAAATAGTTTGCTACTCTAAAGGCGCAAGAGGCTCGTCGAAATTAATCTCCTCTAACTGCTTATCCTTTAAATCCCATTTCATATTCTGATAAAACACCAGATTCTCATCCTCATAAACTTTTGTCAGATCCGGCTGTTTATCCAAAAACTTATATCTTACCCAGTCATCATCTTTTGTTAAAATTATGTATTTTACATTGACCGGTGACAGAGATTCCCCCCAGGGTAAATTTCCTTCAACTAAATCTCCAAGCAGATTCACGCCTTCTTTTTCAATGCTCAAAAGCCCCTCTACGTGCAATGATTCAAGCCTGGTGTCATGAGAATAAAGAGATGTTGTCTCATAATTCTGGGAGGAAAGTATGGGTTTGTCAAAATAATACAGAGCCGGATTGGAAACGACTCTGTCATTGGCAAATTTAAACCTCATATACTGGTGCCAGGGGAAAAAGAGAGTGAGGAAATCGCTTTTATCTTCTTTTAAAATCTGGTTTACTTTTTCCCATGAAGAAGGATACCAAACAGGTTTCAGCTGTCCCCAAAATCCACCAAAAACCGTTGGGGTATAAATAAACGGAAGAATTATAAAAAAACTGAAAGCGGCAAGCTTCGTTTTGCCTTTTATAGTCGCCAGAATTTTTCCAAGTCCGAAACTTCCAAAATAGGCATAGCAAAACATCACGATGCCTACCAGTTTCTGCGGTTCACGAAATCCCCCTAAAATAGGGAACTTTTCATATAACCAGAAAACTGTCGGGGCAAAAGATTTCAGAGCTACACCTCCGGCAATATCCAAAGCCAGCAAAAACAATACCGGTAAGGTCACTAATATCGGGATATTGGATTTTTCTTTGATGTGGCGGAATAAACCGATTCCGAAGACCAGTATTACTGCGAGAGATAAGATCGGCCAAAAGATAATGATATCTTTGGGAAGAAGAAAATAGTGATAGGCTTCGGCCCAAAACCCGTAACCGGAAAGAAGATTAAATATCAGACCCAGGCGGGAATCGGCTACGCTTTGAAAGGCAATAAGGTCCCCGCTGGTAAATGACTTGATCGCTTGTGAAATGTCAGAAATGCCCAATATCGAAGATATAATCCAATTAGCATTTAAAACGAAAGTCAGACCTATAAAAAATATCGTTTGCCGGGTTATTTTATTTAACTTTTCCTTGTTTTGCCGATGAAGATAAGCATTGGTAACACCCATTGTGATGAAAAAAACCATAAATATCAACAAATAATGTATAGCAATATTAAAAAGTAAGGTAGCCATGATAGCTAACGACACCGTGTTTTTTTTAGTGCTATCGTGAAAATAATTCATTGTTAACGTCACGATATATGGAAAAATACTGTATCCCAGCAAAAGCTGCCAATGTCCTGCCATCACCCTTTCATATACAAAGGGATTAATTGCATAAAATATGCCGGCGAAATATCTTGCAAACCTCAAGTTTTTATCGGTAAACCGGTACATCCCCCAGCCTGACAGAAAAAAAATGAGAAATAAAATAATTCTCTCTATCCTGTCAGAAGGTATGAAAAGATTCAAAACCGCCAGAATGTTTTGATAAATAAAAGATGAGGATGTAATGGGAGCAAACAAAACTCTAGGAGTGATTACTGCATCCAAAGTCAGTATATAACCCGATTTTACCAGAGGAAAAGTGATGATTGCCGCCAGGGCAAAAAATATAAAAAATGATAGTAAATGGTTATATTTCTTCATTAGGGCAATTCACTGCCGGCAATTATTACTAAATCAAATTTTGCGCTCTCTGATGCTTTATTTACCGTAAGTGTTTCCAATTTTAAGACACTCTTTATGTAGTCAATCAACACTGGATCATCTTTTTTGGCTATCATCTCCCAATTCTTATAGTCACTTCTGGCAGCGTTTCCGGTATTTACATTTTTGAATCCTGCATTTTTCAGTTTGGCAGCGGTTGAGGCGGCCAGACCGGAAATTTCCGTACCGTTTTCCACCATTAATTCCACCCCGATATCGATCGTTGGAGACGGAATAATTGGCGTAATTGTAAGTTTTTCAGCAATGGTTGATGTTGTATTTTTGGCTTTGGAATTGATAATTGTGCTTATGACCGTAAAGCTAAGAAGTCCTGTAATACAGACAATAATAATAAATTTCATAATCGGCTGTAATCTATTAGACGAAATTTCATCGGAAATAAAGTTTTTGCTATCGTTAGTAACTGGATTGTCGAAAGTCGCTCCTTTGCTTTGGGATTCTGTCTTTCTGGTAAATTGAGGCAATCTGAAAGAATGCATAAAATGCAGAATCTTAGCGCCAAAATTGATTTTCGGCAGACTGAAGGCGAAAGGCTTGCGTTCCCGTACCAGCCTGACGGTTTCCTGAACTGTTCCGATTATAAGAAAATAAAAGCTGATAATGGCAAAATTTTCAGCAATATCATCTCTTTTGAAGATAATAAAAAAGGGACTGAAAGATAAGAAGAACAAACCGGCTGTATAAGCATATTTACCCTCGAAGCGTTTACTGAAATAAGAGAAAGACAGATAACCGACAATTACCGCAGCGGGAGGACCCAAAATAGGCAACAGAAGTAAAGCCAGAACAATACTGACAACCAATAAAACCAGATTATTGGAAGAAAAAATTTTTCTTCCGCTCGCGCCTGCCTGCCGGAAGAAGTCAGTAATCCTCCTCTGCGATTTAGCATAGATAAAAAAAGCAGTCAGGAGTAATATATATGAATCCAGTGACAGATCTGAAATAAAGCGGAAACTTATATCAAAATTTCTGAAAATTATATCCAATATGAATAAAACGAGGGAAAAACCGAATAATTTGATATAAGTTTTGCTGTTTATTGCCAAATAAAGAGATAAAGTCACAGTGATCGCCAGATCAAACGAGTTGAAAAAAAGAACCAGCAGAAATAATCCGCAATATTTTAAGATTTGGGCAGTTTTGGAAGAAATCATTTCAGGGATAATTCAAAATCATCAAAAATCGCAGCCCCGCCGGCAGAATGTATTCCTACTCCACCGCTACTTATAGAATTATCAATTACTTCACCTAATTTGGTATAATTTGTTCCGTCCAGGGAAAAATAGGTGGTTATATTATCCCCCTTCACCGATACTTTCAACCAGAACGGCTGATCTTTGCTAAACTCAAAATTAGCTAATTGTCCCTTCAGAAGAAGTAATGTTTTAGCTTGTAGTCCCTCCAAATAGGTTTTTGAAAGTGTCCAGTCGCTGGTCCTTATACCCCCGATTGATAAAAAGTACCCTAATCCTGTTTTATAATCTCCCCGAAAAAAGAGTCCGACGAAGCCTTCTTTGATACTGGTCATCTTTGTGCTGAAGGTAAAGTCTTTCACGCTGCCGACTCGTCGAAGTGTGGCTATGCTTCGGCCGACATTTCTAATGTTCAATGCAAGTTTGCCATCCTGTGTATGGTAAAGATTGAGAAAATGTTCTAATCCATCCCAATTCCAGTCAGGAGTAAACATGTCTTCTTTTTCGCTCCTAATCCAACTTACATCGGCAAATATTTTGCTTCCGGGTCTGGAAATTAGTTCTAACTCGACTCTTTCAATCTTATCCCAACCTATCTTTCCTTTATCGGCTGCTCTCGTCTCTGTTTTTGATACTTCTACTTCTTGCCCCTCCACCAGGAAAAATCTGTTCTTTGGTATGGAAAAATAGTTCATTCCCGCCTTAAGATTGGTTATGGGAAACCGGAAAAAGCTGGTATTGTCTTTATTGCTAAAATACAAATTAAGCGCTTCTACGTTGTCCGGATCACTTTTATAGTTTACAATAAATTTGACATTATCCACCCCGGATAAATCGATATTTTTCAAAAGTGTTGCCGATGATTTCTGTCTGTCCCGATCAATCATAGACATGACATTTCCTCCGAAAGTCACATCATCTTCTATACTTCCGGATCCCTGCCATTGTTCTGTTTTATCATATAACGCGATATCGACCAAACTGGCCGGATCAATATCCTTATATGATAATTTATATTCTTTACCGCTGAAAAGTAATTCTACGATTGAAGTCTTTTTTACATCTATCAGATTGCTCTTACTGCTTTCATTAGGCAGACTTACGACACCTTTTCTTATGAGCATATACCCGCCTATCAAAACCACTCCAATTACAAGTATTATGGGTATATATTTCTGGGAATATTTTGAAAATAATGATTCCATAAATTACAGACTTGTTCGTAATATACCGCGCAGCCTCTTAAAAGTCAAATAGAGTATCGCTGAAAACAATGTGGCTATTGAAATTATGACTCCAGTATAAAACACGCGCTGAGGCCAATACTCCACCACCATTTCAAAATCATAACTGCCGTCAGCATTCTTCTTACAAAAACTATCCGGCTTTTCTACTTTATTAACTTTATAAACTTTATTAACTTCACCACTTTCATCTTGACAAACTTTCTCCGTCTCTATCCACCACGAATTGGCAAAAACATTTACCTGCTGATGGTTTTCATCGTTTATCTGCATCACATTTTTATTTATTACCGGCAACTTTATAACTTTATTAACTTTATTACTTTCCAACTTATCTGCTCCCCACGTCTCCCAATAATTTCCATTCGGCAGATTATCATTTTGTATCGTGTCAGCAAAATTCTTAGAAACAAAATCAATTTTTTTATCTCCTAAAACCGATATCCAACCCTTATCAAGGTAACTGATAAGTTCTTCCTTATTAGCTTGATCTTCTTCATTTCCCTCTAATATTTTATAATCGTTTAACTTTGAACTTTGAACTTTGAACTTTGAACTTGTATCTGACTTCGTCAGATACGCCTTCCATCCTTTATTGAAAGTTTCGGAAAAGACCAGCAGAAAATCTTTAGTAGCATTATGAACCATAATTCTATATTTGGTGGGATCTATCTTCATAAATTCCAAAACAGGATTATCTGTGGTTTCTTTGGGCATAATTTCCTGTAATTTCAGGTTTTGGCTGCCGGGGGGAGGAATAACATCTTTATTGTTTATAAAAATAGCCGATCTTAGATTATAAGTCGGCTGATCTATTATTTGGTATATATCATCGACAGCCCTATCTGTTAAAATAATATCTTTTGGAGTAAAGAAATGCGGCAGAAATTCATCTCTGGCAACTTTATCTATCACAATCGGACTTTTGTCAACTATTGCTCCCGCCGATTTGTACTTAAATCTTTTTCCGGTATCTACGGAAGAATTGTCAGTGAAGATGTATCCTATATTATGATTGACGAGGTTGGAATATATTTCGCTATACCCTACATTGTGGTTATCATAGAGAAACAGATAAATACTGGGCCCAAAATAGCCCCAACGCGTCCCCAGATAGCTTACATTACTTCTGGTATGCAGATATTTGGCATCCAGCTTCTGGTCTTCTATAGAGTAAACCGTGTCGAAGTATATTTGGGGTATTTTAAACCCATATTCCTGTCTGTCAGTATATTCATTGACATGATTAAAGTTTTTGAAATACTCCCCATGTACATAGGGATAATTTACAAAGCCGATAACAACCAACAGCGCTATTATGATTAATTTTTGGTGTTTTTCTATTTTATTGACAAAGGTTCCCAAAAGCACGGCATAGAAAATGGACAGAAAGAATACGGCACCTGCAGTAGTTCGTAAAAAGGCAAACATTTGATAATTCGTCACTATATATTCGTAGATAAAACCAAGTGGCGGATTGGGTCCTACGGCAAAAAACAAAAATATTAATATCAGTATGAAAAAGATTAATTCATATCTGAACATTTCCTCATCTCTCTTTGTCTTTGTAAAAATCAGATTAATAATAATCAGGAAAATAAAAGTATAACTTAACAGAGTAATTACCGGATTGGATTTATATATAGCTTCTTCGACTGTATTTATATTTACTCCCTTATTATGAAGCAAAACCATCCGATCAACAGTAGAATAACCATAGTCGGGCATTCTACCTTCTGCCTTATATCCCTGTTTTGTACCTATCACTCCAGAAAACTGCGTGTAAAAATAACCCAGAGGTAAATATATATAAGCAGACAATAAAAAGAATAAAACTGCCTTCCACCAGTTTCTTGCAATAAGCTGCAGATTAATTAACCGAAATAATATACCGAAAAATATTATGGTAAACATGATGATAAACATAAAAAAAAGATATTTGGGATTTGGTAAATCCATCGAAGAAAAAAATATAACCACATTCATGAAGATAATATCAGTAAGATGTATTTGCCTGGCTTTCAATACTTTGAAGACAAAATATATAAACCATGGAGAAGTAGAATAGATATACATATAATGCCAGCCGTTTAGAAGCGCGGGGGAAAGTATATAAAACGTAATCGGTACCAGCATGAATAAACCGTCTTTCCCGCAGATCAGTTTGACCAGTTTATAAATTCCCAAACCGGCCAGCATGCTTAAAAAAAACAGGACAATGACCGATACCTGATAGGGATCCCAGCGGAAATTTTCGGCAATCTTATACAAAAAATACAGGGGGTAATAGTTGATGGGATAAGGCAGGCCATTGTGGTAGGGAATCCATTGGTAGAGGTATTTAGAGAGTCCTTTGCTGCTGAAAAATATAAGAACATCCCCTCCTACAGCCAGCCTTCCCCGGGTATAATAGACAGGAATAAGCGAAAGGGCTGTAATCCAAATAACATTCAGCAAAAAATAGCGGCGAAATATTTTCTTCATACGATAGGAGATCCTTCTCACAAGTTTCGCGCTTCCCGTCATTGCGAGCCCCGCCGTAGGCAGGGCGTGGCAATCTCATAGGGATTGCTTCGTCTCCCGACGTTACGTCGGGGTCCTCGAAATGACAGCTGTCTGTAAAAATCTGAAACTGTGAAACTCGTACTTCTATTCACTTAGATGCTTGTTTAATTTTACTCTTTACGCTTTTTTCTGACAGAGACAAATAATACTCTGACCTATTGTGGGAAAGATTTTCGGAATCCGTAATGATTTTATCTTTCCGTCGGCGGACAGATTGAGCACATCAGACCTTGTCTGTAATACTTTCAATCCGTGCTTCTCCAACAATCCCTCCAGTGTCTTAAAGGTAAAATAACGGATATGCCCCGGACTATCTATTTCATTGGGAGAAATTTCAATAATCGGATTTATTCCGAGTAATAATAATATTCTCCTTCCAAGCGAAGCAATGTTAGGCGTGGATATAAGTAAATATCCCTTAGGTTTCAGTATCCTTTTAATCTCCCGCAGGAAAAAATCGGTATCATAGATATGCTCGATTATCTCACCGGCAGTGACGAGATCAAAAAACTTATCCTCAAACGGTATTTTGGCCACATCGTCAAAGAAAAACTGGGTAACCTTTATTCCCTTCTTTCTACACGATTTCACCGCGTAATCGCTCGCATCGATACCGTAAAATTGATTATCCCTGTTTTTAATAAGAGATAAAAAGGTTCCGTCAAAACAACCGATATCCAAAATTTTTTTGCGTTTTATATCCAGATTATTAATTATATTTAGCATTACCTTAATCCTTGAATTATCCATCAGATCAGGCCTGCCTTTTACTTCATACATCCTCTTATAAATATTTTTCTTCATATTAATTTGGAAATAATGTCTTGTATTCAATCTCTGCTATATCATCCCAACTCCAACAGAGCTTCTCAAACAATAATTTCCCTCTTTGATTCTCAAATTCCTTTTTATTAAAAACTTCTGTCACCTTTTCTGCTACAGCCTTATAATCTCTTTTTTTGACGATTGTAAGCTCCTGATTTTTATATATATTATATGCTTCCAAATCGTAAACAAATGTTTTTAGTCCGCAACATACCGCCTCCATGGGGGCTAATGGGTAACTCTCCGTATGGCTTAGAAACCAAAAACATTTACTGCTTTTTATTATGTTGAATTTCTCTAATCCGATTTTATATCCGAGAAACTGTATATTTTTCGATAATCCTGCAATTTTAATCTTTTCTTTGTATCTTTTCATAACCCTTTCGTCACCTTCACCCATAATGGCTAGTTGAAAGTCCGGATAATTCTTTTTGACGATTGATAATACTTCCAGCATATCGTATATTCCCTTAGCTTCATTGATCCGGCCAACATAAAGCGCGTCTATACGGTAGTTGTCATCTTTTTGAGCGGTTTTGACATTACCGATCTCAATAGTGCTTCCTGTTATAACCAGCTGGTCCTTCTTAAAACCCCTTTTTAGTAAATACTCTTTTGATTCTGATCTGGTTACATAAATATAATCAGCGTCTCTTAGAAAAATCAGGCTGACTTGGTAGAAAAACCAGCCTAAGGAATTGATAAGTATATCTCCCGTAAATAAAAATGGCACGGTGTTATCAAACACTGAGACACGCATTATTTTATTATCTACTTTTTTTAGGATATATGGAAAAAGTAACAAATCTAAGACTGAGGAGATCGAATATATAACATCAAATTTATGCTTCAATTTATTCAGGTAAAACAAGGCTTTTAAATTTCTTTTTAAGCCTTCAAATATAAGATGTATTCTGTTTTTTATTCTATTAGTATCCTTAATTATTATATAGTTATATTTTTTAATAATATTAAGAGAGTCTATCTGCCGTTTTAATATTTCATTACCGAAAATAGTGACGTTGACTCCCTTATTCTGCCAATATTTTATTTTCGACAGAAGAGGTATAATATTGGCTCCCTCCAGAGTGATACCGTTGATTAATATTTCCTTGGTCGCCCTACTTGTCAGATAAAGGTTTTTTATCAGACGTGTGAAATTAACATATTCTATTTCTGCTATACGTTTCCAACTAAACTTATCTATCAGTTTTCTACCCCTGGTATTATCAAACTTCTCTGTAGTAAACACTTCAATAACTTTTTGCGCAATTCCCTTGTAATCATGAACATCAAAAAAAAATACTTCATTGTTTTTATAATAACTAAATGCCGGGATATTATAGGCAAATGCGGGTTTCCCGCAGCATACAGCCTCCAAAAGTGCCACACCAAAACTTTCCGACTGACTTGTGCTTAAAAACCAAAAAACCTTACTACTTTTGATAATTTTAAATTTATCTTCCTCAGACTGATATCCCAAAAAAACCACATTTTTGCTTAATTGCATTTCTTTAATTTTTTCCCTATATCGCTTTAATGTCTTGTCGTCCCCTACACCTAACAAGGCGAGCTGAAAATCGGGATATTTTTGTTTAACAAGTTGCAATACTTCCAACATATCGTAAATTCCCTTCGTCTCGTTTATTCTCCCTACAAATAAAGCGTCTATAGTATATTTTGGATCTTTCCTGGCAATTTTAATAAGCGCATTCCTGACTGCCTGTCCTCTCTCAATAACTTTTTCCTTCTTCATCCCACTTCCAATCAGGAACTTCTCTAATTCCTGTGAACCGGTATATATCTGGTCGGCGTTTTTTAAAAGAAGAAGTGAGATACGGAAAAAAATCCAGGCTAAAAATCTGATTATTTTATTGCCGGGATCGGTAATGGGCACTATATTGTCAAATACGGCTAGACGTAGTATCTTCTTATCAATTTTTTTCAAAATAAAAGGAAAAATTAAAAGATCCAAGACTGACGAGATAGAATAAACGATGTCATATTTATTTTTAAAGCTATTTATGTATGTTAAGGCCTGTATATTTCTTTTAATTCCTTCTGTGATCAGTTGAATTCTTCCTTTCATCTCTCTCGTGTTTTTCAGTTCGATAAAGTTATATTTTCGGAGTATTTGCAAAGAATTTATCTGCTCTTTTAATAATTTATTCCCAAAAAAAGTAACCTCAATACCTTTCTCCTGCCAACACTTTACTTTTATTAGCAGTGGAACAATATTGGCTCTCTCAAGGGTGATACCGTTAACTAAGATTTTTGTTGACATATGAAAATTAAATTATATCCAAATAAAGGTCCTAAAAAAGGAAGTGTTTTAATAATTTTACCGAAAAAATTTGAGCTATACTTTACTTTTATAATTTTTAAATTGCATCTTTCTATCAACTCTTTGGCAGATTTTATTGTATATAAATGTAAATGGGTCCGATCTAATATCCCACAATCAGTGTAATCAAAATTTCCGATCAATAAATTAAATCTTATATAAAAATTGGCTACATTGGGTAAAGATATAATTATTTTTCCAGTTCTTTTTAAGTAATTATTGACAAAATATGGCAAAACCTTATCAGGATAAAGAAGATGTTCTAGGATATCCGCAAAAACTATGATGTCAAATTTATTGGTTGCTATAAATGACTTATAATTATTCAAGTCCAGTTTGTATACCTTTTTATACCCTAGCTTTTTTGCGTGAGTTAAATCTTTACTGTTTATATCTATCCCGTAGAAATAATTATCATTAGCCAACGTCTTTAAATAACCCTTATTACAACCTACGTCCAATATGTTATGGCCTGAACCTAATTCTTGGGCAATAAGTCTATGCGTACCGAATCTGGCTTTATTTAAACTATAAATGGGTACCATTTCTTTAGAAACCTATTCCTTTATAATAAATTCCCGCTTGACTTAGAGATTTACTATCCAAACAGTTTCTCCCGTCAATGAGAATCTTAGTTTTATATTCAGTTAATTTTTCAGAGGTAAGATTCGTTACAAAACTTTTATGCGCAGTACAGAGAATTATCGCCTTACATTGTTTAAGGATTTCTTCGAGGTTTTTTACTGTTGAGATGCTTTGTATAAAGGGATCAAATATTTCAACATTTATTCCTTTGTCTTTTAGAATCTCTAATACAGTGATTGCGGGACTTTCTCTTGTATCGGCAACATCAGGTTTGTATGTTACCCCAAGTATTCCTACTTTTATATCTTTTAAATTTATATGTGATTTACCCAAAGCCTTTAATAATAAATTGACTGTATATTTAGGCATATTATTATTTATTTGACGTGCTGTCTTCATCAGTTTCTGCTCAAAACCAATTTCTTTTGCTTTTTGGATAAGATAATACGGATCTACCGGTATGCAGTGACCTCCTACTCCGCAGCCTGGATAATGGACCATGAAGGCAAAGGGTTTGTTGGCGGCTCCTTTGATTACATTGAGAAGGTTAATGCCCATTTTATCAAATGATTGTGCTAATTCATTTACTAAGGCAATATTGACATCACGAAAAGTATTTTCAAGTATTTTGGTACTTTCAGCTTCCTTGAGATTACCCATCTCATATACCCGTGCCTTAAGAAAACTCCGGTAAAAATTCGCCGTAATTCCATTGCCTTTCTTTGTCAAAGATCCCACGTTTCGCGCAATATTATAGACATTCCATTTCGGATCCCCGGGGTTTATCCTCTCCGGACAATGAGATAGTTCAAAATCAATTCCGCCGGCAAGACCGCTTGTTTCAAGTATCGGTAAAATTACTTCTTCACAAACTCCGGGATTCACAGAAGACTCTAAAATAATTACCTGGTTTGGTCTTAAAAATTTGGCGATAAGTTTTGAGGTCGTCACTATTGGGAATAAATCAGGAGTATGATCTTTATTTACAGGTGTAGGTACGCATATAACGATAAAATCTGAAATGGGAAGACATTCTTGGGCTTTGGATGTAACTGTCAAATCTAGTTTGTCTATATCTAACGAGGCAGTTATATTATCAATAGGCGCTAGTTTGTTTTTAATTGAATGAATGTTCTTACTATTCCTGGTCAAACCGAATACTTTATATTTCCCGGATTTGGCAATTGCTAAGGAGAGCGGAAAGCCTACATAGCCAAGGCCAATAACGGTGACAGTTTGTTTCATATAGAATTTTTCATCCTTTCAATAATTGCATCAAGATTGAATTTTGACTGAAAACCGATTAGTTTATTAATTTTATCGATATCTGGTATTCTTTTCATCGTCTCCTCAAATCCTTCACCATAAGCTTCTTCATATGGAATATATATTTTTTTTGATTTGCTGGAGGTTAATTTTACCACTCTATCTGCCAATTCGTTTATAGTAACATTTTCACAGTTTCCGATATTATATATTTCACCCACTGCTTCTTCCCTATCCATCAGTTTTTTTAACGCCCAAACTACGTCCCCTACGTAACAGAAACATCTTGATTGCTTGCCGTTACCATATATGGTGATATTTTCATCGTTTAAGGCCTGCTTTATAAATCTTGGCATTACCATTCCATATCTTCCGCTTTGTCCTTCCCCAACAGTATTGAATAATCGTACAATCACAACCGGAAGTTTTTTTTCTTTAAAATAAGCAAGAGCCAGATGCTCATCAACTATTTTTGAGCAGGCATAGCTCCATCTGCTTTTGCTAGTTGGACCTATTATCAGATCATCGTTTTCAGAAAATTTGTCTTTGCAGCTTTTGCCGTAAACTTCCGATGTGGAGGTAAGTAAAACTTTTTTCCTTTTTTTATTTGCGATTTTTAATACATTTTCCGTTCCTTTGACATTATTTTCCATTGTTTTTAATGGATGTTTTACTACCAATTGTACTCCCACTACTGCTGCTAGATGATAAATTACATCCACAGAATCAATAATTTTTTCCAAAACTCGTTCATCCAGTATGGAACCTTTTTGAAAATGCAGTAAAGAACTGTGAATTTTTGCTATATTATTTAAGCTGCCGGAAGACAAATCATCCAGTATAAATACCTGGTGGTTGTTCTTTACTAAATATTGGGCCAGATGTGATCCTATAAATCCGGCGCCGCCTGTAATTAGTATTTTCATAATAGTATCATTCTTTAAAACTTGGTAATCCAATCGTCAATAAAGCTCTCAATTTATTGGATCCGCCGCTCATCATCGATAAAATTATATCATCTGTTACTTTTCTTTTACTTTGGATAACTTTTCTTCTTTGCCGGGTATCGGTGAAATTTATCACGTTCCAAAGAAATGCCTTCCAGACAGCTAAAAAAGCGGAGAAATTTCCGCTTGTAAGATACAAAAGAGATTCGATAAAGCTTTGTAATAAAAAAAAAGGAATTACCCATAATAAATTTATAAAATTATAATTTTTCAATATATTTCGAAGGTTATTTTTTTCCACCTCATACCTTCTGATTAAAGGTATTACCCTTGTAACATTCTTCTCATATTGAGTATATCCCCCTGTACCGCCGCCAAAATGTCTGACAGTCACATCCCCACAGATTTCTACCTGCAAACCGTACAAATGCGCACGCCAGCAAAGATCAATATCTTCGCTGTACATGAAATATTTTTCATCAAATCCTCCCAGATCGAAAAAGTCCTTTTTATCAATCATCAAAGCACAACCATCGATAAAAAAAGTCTTTTTCCCGTAGCCTAGATACCCTGTGTAATCAATTGAGCACTTTCCCCTCTTGTGAATATCTTTTCCTTCGTAGTCTAATATTTTGGGTCCTACGATATTCAGGTTATTATTTTTTTTATAAATAAGCAGCTTTTCCAAGGTGTTTTTTTCTAAAACGGTGTCATTATTCAGAAAAAAAATAAGTTCGCCTCTTACTTTTTTTACCCCTAAATTATTTGCCCTACCAAATCCCAGATTTTCTTTATTTCTGATAATAATAACCTTGGGATAATTCCGCAAGATGTAATTAACGCTCTTATCAATTGAAGCATTGTCTACGATTATTATTTCGAAATTTTGATAAGTCTGGGAGTAAATTGAGTCAAAACAGTCCTTCAGCCACATTTGACCATTATGATTGACGATTATGATGGAAACCAATTTATTTATGGATGAGATCATTGAGCTTTTAGAATAGGATTATTATATAATACTACCATGAAAGTGATTATACTCTGCGGCGGCGCCGGTACCAGACTGAAAGAAGAAACGGAATTCAAGCCTAAACCCATGGTTTACATCGGCAACAAACCGATTATCTGGCATCTGATGAAAATTTATGCATACAGCGGGTTTAATGAATTTATTTTAGCTCTTGGATATAAGGCTGACTACATCAAAGACTTTTTTCTTAACCAAAAGGCGTTTACCGCCGACTTTACCCTCAACACCAAAAATCATAAGTCAAAATTTTATTTGGATGAAAGAGAAGACGTGGATAACTTCAAAATTACATTTGTCGATACGGGTCTTGAGACTTTGCCGGGAGAAAGAATTTTACGCTGTCAGAAATATATCCCCAAACGCGATAAATATTTTATGGTCACTTACGGTGACGGACTTATAAATTTGGACATCAGAGAACTTTTAAGATTTCATAAAAAACAAAAAACCATAGGTACCATTACCGGAGTTCATCCGCGGACAAAATTTGGTTTAGTCCAAATAGATCGAGAAAATAAAGTCTGTGAATTTACCGAAAAACCTGTTCTGTCAGATTGGGTAAATGGGGGTTTTATGGTCTTTGACAAACGATTTTTTTCCTACTTAAAACCTGAGGAAGCAGAACATCCTGCATTGAGAATACTGGCAAAAGAAAATCAACTCTCTCTTTATAAACATGATGGTTTCTGGCATGTCATGGATACTAATAAAGAACTGGAAGAACTAAACAAACTTTGGAATAGTAAAAACCCTCCATGGAAAATGTGGCAGTAAAGCGTTAAAAACACTGGAGGAATCAGAAAATGATGAATCTTAAAAATTCCAATATTTTAGTTACTGGCGGTACCGGTTTTGTAGGTTCGCATTTGGTTGAAGAATTGGTGGGTCAAGATGCAAATGTTGTCACGACTTTTCTTACGACTAATCCTCTATCTTATTTCTTCACCCAGAAACTTAATAAAAAAGTCAGTATGGCGCATATTGATGTTTGTGATTTTGACGCGGTCTTTGATTTGATTACAAAATCCCGTATAGACTATATTTTCCATCTGGCCGCCCAACCTTTGGTGGAAACCGCATTTTATAACCCGAAGCAAACACTTTATACCAATATTATTGGTATCATCAATGTATTAGAAAGCGCTCGTCTCTTTCCTAAAGTTATGGGAGTCATCGTAGCTTCATCCGATAAAGCTTACGGGAAATTACAAAATAAGAAATATCTCGAAACTGATCCGTTAAAAGGTAATCATCCATATGAAGTATCTAAATCCTCTGCTGATTTAATTGCTTACTCCTACTATAAAACTTATAACCTGCCGGTTGTTATCACCCGCTTCGGCAATATCTATGGTGAAGGAGATCTGAATTTTTCACGGATCATCCCGGGAATTATGAAGTCGTTAATTACTCACGAAGCTCTGGAAATAAGAAGCAATGGGAAATATATTCGTGACTATCTTTACGTTAAGGATGTGGTTAATGGATATATATTATTAGCCCAACATTTTGAAAAAATTAAAGGGGAAGCGTTTAATTTTGGATCCACTGATACTCTGTCAGTTTTGGAAGTAATTAAATTATTCGAAAAAAAGTTAAACAAAAAAATTAGTTTTAAAGTTTTGAACACCGCCAAAAATGAAATACCTTATCAATCCCTCAATTATTCTAAAATTATGCGATTAGGCTGGAAACCTAAACATACGTTCAACTCAACAATTCTAAATATATATAAATGGTATAAAAAATATTATAGTTAAAGATTAAGTTATATGATTGTAATGAAATTTGGCGGAGCTTCCCTTTCAAATTCCCAGGGAATAATCAAAGCCTGCCGAATTATAAAAAATTATTCCGGAAAAAACAAGGTAATTCTTGTCGTTTCCGCAATGAAAGGAATTACAGACAAATTATACCAAGTGGTAGAACTGCTTAAGAGAAAACAACTGAAAAAAGCACTCGCAATATATAAAGAAATTAAGTCGAGCCACTTCCAGGCATTATCGGTTATAAAATCATCTGCCGAACGTGTCAAGCTTGAGTCGGAACTTATCAACATCACGAGTCGGCTGGAAAACTTCGTCAAAAACGTTGTTCACAAAGAAATTACTCCTGCCAGATGTGATTTTATTGTTTCTTTTGGTGAAAGATTAAGTTGTCCGATTATTGCAACTGCTTTGGAAAGTACCGGCTTGTTGGCCTATCCTATTGATGCCTCCCTCATCATTGCTACCAATCATGCCTTCGGCAATGCGGTGCCTTTGTACAAAAAAAGTCAGAGTCATATCACTAAAATCATATTTCCTCTGATAAATAATGGCGTCATCCCTGTTATCACCGGTTTTATCGGATTTGCCAAGGATGGTTGTACAACAACTTTAGGACGGGGCGGTTCGGATCTGACGGCTAGTTATCTCGCCAATCTTCTTAATGCTAAAGCATTATATTTATGGAAAGATGTTGATGGCTTCTACACAAACGACCCTCATAAAGATAAAAATGCTAAGCTTATGCAGCACCTGTCGTATAAACAGGCTGAAAAAATGGCCAAAGATGGTGCTAAAATTATCTATTATAAAGCTATACGTCCTGTTGAAAAAAAACTAATTCCCATATATGTCAAAAGTTTTATTAACCCCTCATTACAGGGTACCACTGTTTCTAAAATAATATGAAATCCAAAAAACTATCGATCTTCCTTCTTGGACCGGGAAATGTGGGTAAAGAATTATTAAAACTGATCATAGAAAATAAATTAACCCTTGAGCAAAATTATGACCTGGATATCCGGATAACAGGCATTTTCAATTCAAAATACGGCATTAATAATAAAGAAGGTATTCATCCGGATCAGGTGAATAATATATGCAGCGGTCTGACACTAACCTCTGATACAATCACTTCGGACAACCTACCCAATCTGATTAGCCATAACCCCAAACCATCTATTCTAATAGATACTACCTCCTCTCCTGTCTCATTCGATATTTTATTAACGGCATTAAAATCAGGATCTTTTGTGGTTTTATCCAATAAAAGACCGCTGGCCTCATCATACTCTGTATTCCATAAATTACATTCATACGGTTTAAACAGGATATTTTATGAGACGACTGTTGGAGCCGGTCTTCCGGTCATACGCACTGTTAATACTTTCATGGAAACCGGAGATGAAATCCTCGAAATAAAAGGGTGTTTTAGCGGTACTTTGGGATTTATTTTTTCTTCTCTCGAGGATGGTATGCCTTTCTCAAAATGTGTTGAACAAGCCAAAAAAATGGGTTATACGGAATCTGATCCGCGAGAGGATCTTTCAGGTCAGGATGTTGCCCGCAAAATCATTATTCTTTCCCGAATGATCGGGATGGAAATTGAGATGGAAGATATCGAAGTCCAAAAATTATATCCATCATCTTTTGATAAATATACCGTTAAAGAGTTTATGGGCGTTATCAGCAAATTAGACAAAAAATATCAAGAGAAATTTCAGAAAGCAAATAAAAGAAATAACACTTTTCGCTATGTGGCCAAAGTATCAAAAAAGGGGTGCACTATAAAAATGACTGAAGCGGCAAAAAATAGCGATTTAGGAAATTTGAGTGGACCGGACAATATTATTATTTTCAAAACTAAGAGATATTTTGACAGACCCTTAGTCATCAAAGGACCGGGCGCAGGTCCAATAGTCACTGCCGCCGGAGTATTTGATGATATCATAAGTATTATTAAAATTATTCATGGAGTTTAACCTATGAGAAAAATTAGAACCGGTATTCTCGGCGCCACAGGAATGGTCGGACAAAGATTTATAACTTTACTTGCTAACCACCCATGGTTTGAGGTGGTTGTTGTGGCTGCCTCACCCACATCTTCCGGAAAATCATACCAGGAAGCAGTTAAAGGCCGATGGTATATGAATTCCCCTATTCCTGAGAAAATTAAAAAATTAAAAGTCCGGGCTGTAGAAAATGATTTTACGCAAGTTGTGAAAGAAGTTGATATGGTCTTTTCCGCCTTAGATTTAGATAAAGAAAAAATAAAACAAATTGAAATTGCCTATGCCAGAGAAGGTGTTGCCGTGGTGTCCAACAATTCTGCTCATAGATGGACCGAAGATGTGCCTATGATTATGCCGGAAATAAATCCGCATCACATAAAATTAGTAGACTTACAAAGAAAAAATCGCGGATGGGATAAAGGCCTGATCGCTGTCAAACCCAACTGTTCTATTCAGTCTTATGTCACTATACTTACGGCTTTAAAAAAATACAAACCGCATAAAGTTAGCGTCACCAGCCTTCAATCTATTTCAGGCGCCGGCAAAACTTTTCAAACTTGGCCCGAAATGGTAGATAATGTTATTCCTTTCATAGGCGGTGAGGAAGAAAAATCAGAAAAAGAGCCTCTCAAAATCTGGGGGGAGATTTTTGGCAATAAAATCAAACTTTCCGCTAAACCAAAAATATCTGCAAGGTGTATTCGCGTCCCGACCACCAACGGCCATATGGCTGTAGTCTCAGTAAAATTTTCTAAGATTCCCAGCAAAGAACAAATTATTCATTCTGTTTCAAATTTTAATCCTTTGAAAAATTTGAATCTTCCATCTTCACCCGTTAAACTGATAAAATACTTTGAAGAAGATAACCGCCCGCAAACCGGACTGGACAGGTATCTGGGTAAAGGAATGTCAATTTCTATGGGACGTTTAAGCGAAGACCTGTTCTTTGACTGGAAATTTATAGCTCTTTCTCATAATACCATCCGGGGCGCTGCAGGCGGAGCTATACTTTTAGCAGAACTTTTGTGTAAGAAAGAATATATCATCTGAAAGTTCTGACCCTGCCGCGATAAATCTGTTTATTTTCTCTAAACCAATTTATTGTTTCTGTAAGACCTTCCTCAAATGAATATCTTGGCTTCCAAGACAAGCACTTTTTGGTTTTAGAAAGATCAGCTTCCCATACATAAGATTCGAAATGTCTCGGTTCCAGTTTTCCCCATTTAATTTTGCTTTTGGAAGCGGATAGCTTTAAAATAGCCTTCACCGTTTTTCCGATTGAAATCTGACGACCGCTGCCGATATTAAATATTTCACCCTGGTATTTTTGGGCTTTATCAATAGCCTTTATATACGCATCAACCACATCCTCCATATAAAGATAATCTCTAACCAGATTAGAATTGGATAAAAAAATTTGTTTATTATCTAAAGCATTATAAATTGTCTCCGTCACCAGTCTCTTTGGATCATCAAAAGCACCAAATGGAGAAAATAGCCTAAAGGTAATTATGGGTTTCCGGTCAATTTTTCCGATATATGAGGCGTAATTCGTTGCTGCTAATTTGGTTATCGCGTATAAACTTAAAGGTTGACAATAATTATCCTCTCTCATGGGTTTATTTTTTAATCCATATTCTGCTGAGCTGCCGGTGTTGACAAAGCACTGATAATCGAGATCTTTGCAAGATGCGATCATGTTGATCGTTCCCAGTAAGTTCGCATCTAGATACGATTTAACCAAGGCGGGTCTTCCCTGATATAAAGGAGCGTTTGCTAAGTGAAAAATTACTTGGGGTTTTATTTTCCTTACCGTCCTATTCAATAATTCATTCTCTGTCAGATCAACCTTATAAAGCGTAATTTTAGAGACTAAATCCTTTATCCGCCATAGATTAGAAGTTTTTCGGATAAATACATGGGGAGAATAATTCTTTTTTACTAAATATCTAAGAATATTAGATCCGACGAATCCAGTTGCACCGGTAATCAAAAACCTCATTTTAGACACTCGGGGAAACCTCCAAACTTTCCGCGAGCGGTGGTATGATCATATTGGCCTTAAATTCCTCTCTTGATAGATGGGGAGATAAATCCTCAAGCGGATTACCGAATTCAAGTTTCGGAATCAGCCTTTGTTTAGGATTAATTTTTACCTCACAGAAGACCGGACCTTTCGCCTTTAATACTTTCCGGATTTTCCGTCTTAATTCCTGATGATTCCTGATAAGAACTGTTTTTAATCCATAAGCTTTTGCTACTTTTATAAGGTCCGGGTTGGAAAGTCCCTGGTTAAAAGAAGCAGCCACGAACCTACCGCCAAGCCAAGTTTCTTGAAACTGCTGCAGAATTGCATAGCCATCATTATTTAAAACAAATATTTTTAAAGGAAGTTTATGGTGCACAACCGTCTGAAAATCTTGAATATTCATTTGGATACTTCCATCACCGTCAATACAAATCACCTCTTTCTTACCCAGGGCAAAACTTGCTCCGATTGACGCCGGAAAAGAATATCCCATCGGACTGTTTCCAAAAGCAGAAAAAAGTTTTTGCCCTTTTTTAACCTCAAAAGCCTGCATAGTCCATGTCAGATGTCCGCCATCATCGGAAATAATAATGGATTTTGAATCAAGTTCCTCGGAAAGAGTTTTGATAAATACATAACCGTTCACAAATTTTTTTTCCTGATAATATTGAGGTAATACGGCCGGATATCTTATTTTCCAGTCGGCACATTTTTCAAGCCAATTATCAATCTTCTGTTTTTTATAATGTTGAATTTTCTTGAGCAACTTACCGATAAATACGGCAGCGTCGCAATTAATCTCTATATCAGGAATTAATCCCCTTCTTTTAGAAAGCTCGTCTTTGTCTATATCCACGACGATTTTTTTAGCAGCTCTCCCAAAATGAGACGGCTTTCCACCGGTAAAACGTGTATCTAGCCTTGAACCAATAGACAATATTAGATCTGAATTTTGGATAGCAAAATTAGCACCCCGGTTCCCGTAGACCCCGGCTGATCCCACCAATAACGGATGAGTTTTTTCTAGAAGATCGTAGGCTCCCCAGGTGAGAATTACCGGAATGCCGATTTTTTTTATTAAGATTTTTGCCTGGCTTGCAGCTGCTGCCAATTTTACTCCTGTGCCAAATACTAATACCGGCCTTTGGGCAGAGGTTAAAAGTTTTAATGTTTGATTAATTTTTCCAGACAGTGATGTTCCGTAATCTGCATATAATTTCTTTTTGGGTGGTATAAATCTTGGTAATTTTTTAGGATCAATTTTCACTCTTTGAAAATTTTGGGGGAGGTCAAAAAGAACCGGTCCGGGACGTCCGGATTTAGCAAGAAAAACTGCCTTTTCTAAAACCAGACGGATATTTTCCGGCTTATCAAGTTGAACTGCCCACTTGGTAACCGGTTTGACTATACTCACCACATCCGTTTCCTGAAAACCAATTTGACGGCTCCCTTTCGTTCCCGGATCCGCACCCCGCTGTTCATAAGTGTTTACCTGACCCGTAATATAAAGAGCGGGAATAGAATCAAACCAGGCACAGCAGATTCCAGTAATAAGATTTGTAGCACCCGGACCGGAGGTAGCAATTGCACAACCAAGTCCCGGACCGACCCGGCTGTAGGCTTCAGCAGCCATTGCTGCTACTTGTTCATGAGCGACACATATGTATTCAATGTCTTTTCGACCGTGAAGTGCATCCAACGCAAACGCGATAGCCCCGCCCGTTATTAAAAAAACGTGTTTTATTCCCTGACTCACTAAAAAATCAAAAAGATAGTCAGAAACAGTCATAGTAATACTAACGCTTTTTTCATTTTTCGTATACCTTCTGCTATATTTTCCATCGAAGTCGCATAGGAAATTCGCAAATAACCCTCGCCAAATTTTCCGAAACTTGTCCCGTCCAGAAGCGCAACTCCTGCTTTTTCCAGAATATAATCAGCCAGCCATTTTGAACTTTTAGCAAAACTTTTTATGTTGGGAAATATATAAAATGCACCTTGGGGATTTTGACACCGGACTCCCTTTATTTTATTCATCTCTGAAACGATAAAATTTCTTCTTTTCTCAAATTCTCTTACCATTTTATGAATTGAATCCTGCGGTCCGTTTAATCCTTCGAGTACCGCATATTGGGTAAAAGTTGCTGTACATCCGACAAGATGAGTCAATAGATAATCAATTTTATCTATGATCCTCTCCGGTACTGACAAATATCCTATTCTCCAACCCGTCATGGAAAAAGTTTTTGAAAACCCGTCAACTAATATAGTTTTATCATGGATTTTTTTAAAGGCATAAAAGCTGGGGTATTTAAGATTGTCGTAAAGGGTACTGGAATACATCTCATCCGTCATCACCCAACAATCAGAATTTTTTACCGCTTCTGCGATCTCCAATAAATCTTTTTGAGGCATAACTCCGCCGGTTGGATTACTGGGTGAATTTAAGATTATCATTTTCGTTCTTTTTGAAAATAATTTACGAAAGATTTTCATATTAAAACTAAAACTGTTCTCTTCAAGCAGCGGTACAGGTTTTAAAACGCAGCCAAAAAAACCGGCTACGGTCTCATAAGTGGGAAATCCGGGGTTGGGATAAATAACTTCATCCCCTTTTTCAAGAATTGAAGCCATCGCGGTAAAAATGGCAG
>Ga0155332_141_pt2 | contig 26326 bp, 24 predicted proteins | sample RifCSPhighO2_02_FD_106300 | JGI IMG/M metagenome (GOLD analysis project Ga0155332, IMG submission 106300) | Candidatus Gottesmanbacteria bacterium RIFCSPHIGHO2_02_FULL_40_13 | reverse complement strand
TTCCCTTTGTCCGTTAAAATAATAAGTGACAAAACGTTCTTTTTCCGATTCTGACATGCGAAGCTGAGGCAGGCCGTGCTTGGCAATTGATTCGCCGATCGGATGAGCTACAATTTCAGGTGGGTAGGCAACAGAGGACGCATGAAACTTCTGGCTGTACTCGGTCATGGTGACGAAATACAAATGTTCCGGTTTTTTACCTCTACGAAAAGGGTGCTCTGTTTTGAGAATCCGGGGATGATGTTTTTTATAATACTTTACGGCATACGGATCATATTCTTCATCATTTGCCTCATTTTGAAAATCTTCCAGGACAAAGGCTTTGGTTAATTGGCGCGGCCGGTCGATACGAAAATTAAAAAAAATTACACTGTCGTTATTTTTGATTCTGGGAAGGGGCAGGTCATTTTCATAAATTATCGAAGGCAGGATAAACTCGTCTGTCACATTTCTTCTGTAAGATCTATTAACCCCTTCCTGATATGAATCGACTTTTACTCCGCTGAGAGAAGTTAAAGCAAGATAAGCCAGACGGGTCCTCTCCCATCGGTAATCTCTGTCCATAGCATAATACCTCCCCATGATCGTCGCAATTTTGCCAAAACCTACGCTCAGCAAAAATGATTGAACCTGATTTAAATATAAAAGTGATGATTTAGGTGAAGAATCGCGGCCGTCCGTAATAAGATGCAGAAAGACGCGATTGAATGACTGTTCTTTTAAGAGTTCCAGAAGTGCTAAAAGATGCTCCATATTGGAATGGACACCGGCCGAACCTACCATTCCTAAGAGATGCAGGTTGCTTTCATATTTGCGTGCGTGAGATATGGCATCCAAAAAAGCCTTGTTTTTAAAAAAGGTTCCATTAGCAATAGAGTAATTAATTCTGACCAGATCCTGAGGAACAGCATATCCTGCACCAATATTCAAATGACCTGTTTCTGTGTTACCCGCTTCGCCTCCTGGCAGCCCGACAGCTTCACCGGCTGCCTGAAGAATTCCATGGGGATAGGTTGTGAGGAGAGAATTATAAAAAGGAAGGCGTGCTTGAGTTATCGCATTACTCTTACTTGCCGGAGCCACGCCCCACCCGTCTAAGATAAGAAGTAATAATGGTTTCATTAAAAATAGTATAAAGTATTAAGCAGTAAGTAGAAAGCATCGGAAATTAGGTTTGATTTCCGGAATAGATTTCCAGAAGCCTGTTGTATTTAGCCACTCTTTCCCCGCGGACCGGAGCCCCGAACTTCACCATGTCAGCGTTTACTGCAACAGCCAAATCAGCAATAAAACTGTCATTAGTCTCGCCTGACCGGTGAGATATGATCACTTTAAAATTATTTTTTTGCGCTTGTTTGATAACCTCCAAAGTTTCACTAAGCGATCCGATCTGGTTTAATTTTATCAAAATACTGTTACACGCTTTTTCCCTGATGGCTTTTGCCAGCCTGTCTGGATCAGTTACCAGAAGATCATCTCCAACGACCTGTACTTTTCCTTCAACTTTTTTCATAAAACCGGCCCACTCTTCCCAATTATCTTCGGGAAAAGGATCCTCCAAGGATAAAGGTTTATATTTATGATACAGGTTAAAGAGATAAACCAGATATTCATCAGGTGAGTATAATTTGTCATTAATATGATACTGTCCGCTCTGATAATAAACGCTGGCGGCAAAGTCTATGGCGAGACGGATATGTTTTTGATATAAACTATTGCTTTGTATAAGGAATGTCAATATATCCAGAGCCTCCCTATCATCCCGGAATTGCGGGGTAAAACCCCCTTCATCACCGACAGAGGTAATTAACGAACGTTTCTTTAATAATTTTTTTAAGTCCTGATAAAAATTAACCCCGATTTCCAGAGACCGGGAAAATGAAAAAGTATTTTGTACAGCTATGATAAATTCCTGAATGGAAAGGTTGCCTGTCCCGTGCAGTCCGCCGTTGATAACATTAAAAAGAGGGACTGGGTATCTTGAGAAATTTATGCTGATGCCGGAAATTTTATTCAGATAGCGGAATAAATCCATCTTTGCGCTTTTAGCGGCGGCCCGGCAGACAGCTAAAGACACTGATAAAATGGCATTGGCTCCTAACTTAGATTTATTTGGCGTACCGTCCAAATTAATCATCTGTTGATCTATACCGGCCTGATCTGCAGCATCCCGGCCTTTTAATAATTGAAGAATAATTTTGTCTACATTTGCGACAGCCTTCAACACCCCTTTTCCCTGAAATCTTTTTGGGTCATTATCTCTGAGTTCCAGTGCTTCGTGCGTTCCTGTTGACGCACCGCTCGGTATTGAAGCCTTTCCTATGAAACCTCCGTCTAATAAGACCGTCGTTTCCAGTGTCGGCACACCACGCGAGTCGATAATTTCACGGGATTTAATATCTTTTATTTTTGGCATATGATTATTTGCTGCGCTTTACCTGTTTTTAACTAATATTTTTTCAGCCGCGTAAACTGTCTGGCGTACCTGATCCAGAGCGTCGGCATTGACGGACATTGAGGTAATTCCCCACTTGACCAGTTTTTCCACCAAATCAGGATAATCTGACGGCGCCTGGCCGCAGATTGATGTTGTTACTTTATATTTATGACAGGTTTTGATCACTCTTTCAATGGCCCAGGTCACAGCCTCATTTCTTTCGTCAAATTCGGAGGCTACATCCGTATTATCACGATCGGTTCCCAGTATCAGCATGGTTAAATCATTGGATCCAATCGACACCCCGTCAATTCCGGTTTCACAAAACTTATCAATCAGAATGACGTTGGACGGTATTTCCACCATCATCCATAATTTGAAAGACGGGGAACGCGACAGTCCTGATGCGGCGATAATTTTTTTCACTTCAACCAGTTCATGAATATTCCTGACAAAAGGAAGCATCAGCCATAAGTTTTTCAGGCCGAATTTGTTGCGGATACGCTTGATGGTCTCAAGCTCAAGCTCAAAAACTTTGGGATCTGACATATAACGGTATGCGCCTCTGTAACCCATCATGGGATTGGGTTCTTCAGGCTCAAATTCTTTACCTCCAATTAAATTACGGTATTCATTGGTCTTAAAATCGGTCGCCCGGTAAACAACGGGCCGCGGATTAAAAGCTGCACAAAATTTATATAGGTCTGCAGACAGTTTATCGATAAATATTTTTTCTTTGTGCTCCTTAATAAGCTTTCTCGGATGAGTACCAATATCGGCAATCATAAACTCCGCCCGAAGTAGTCCTATACCGTCCGCATTCATTTTCGATACCTCTTCCACGCGGTTGGGAGTGGCTAAATTGACATAAATTTTGGTGGCTGTTTTTAAATGTGCGGATTTATTGGTTCCGTAAACCGACTGCAAAACTTCAGTTCCGGTAGGAATATATGCCCCCTGATAAATTTCGCCCTTAATGCCGTTGACCGTGACAACCAAGCTGTTTTTTAAAGTTTTGGTCGCCCCTACTGCTCCAACTACGGCCGGTATGCCAAGTTCACGGCTTACTATTGCTGCGTGAGAAGTACGTCCGCCCCGTTCGGTGATAATTGCTACTGCCCTTTTCATGGCAGGAACAAAATCCGGATTGGTTTGTTCGGTCACCAGTACGTCACCTGACTTCACCTTATCGAGTTCTTTAGCCGATTTTAAAATAACTACCGGCCCACTTTTAATACCAGGAGATGCCGGGTCGCCTTTCAGCAGGAGTTTCATGGTTGACAGATCTTTATGCGACGCATCCCTTTCGTTTTTATCAGTCGTACTTTTATTCTTTATTGTGGTGATGGGCCTCGTCTGCACAATGTAAATTTCTCCATTTTCGACGGCCCATTCGACATCCTGCGGATAATAATAATGTTTCTCCAATTTTTGGCCGAGCTTTCCCAGTTTAATAATGATTTGGTCGCTAATTTTTTGTTTCGATCCTTTATCTCGCGAAAGTTTTATCTCTTTGTTTTGATTATTATGTTTGGTCAGATAAATTGTCTGCAGGTTAATATTTTTTGATTTAATGTTTAAAGTTTTTTTATCAACCAGATAAGTATCCGGTGTTACAGTTCCTTGTACTATAAGCTCTCCCAGACCATAAATTGCTTCTATAATCATGGTATTTTTGTCGCTATTGACCGGATCCAAAGTAAACATGATACCTGATGTATCGGAATTAACCATCAACTGTACTACAGCTGCTAAACTCACCTTTAGGTGGTCGAATTTCTGCTCGGCACGGTAAAAAATTGCACGGGGGGTAAAAAGCGACGCCCAGGCCTCCTGAACTTTTTTTACCACATTCACTTCACCGCAGACATTGAGATAGGTCTCCTGCTGGCCGGCAAACGAGGCGCCGGGTAAATCTTCGGCTGTAGCTGACGACCGGACCGCCACAAACGGCTGTCTTACGGCAGTTTTTAATTTAGTGAGAATATTTTTGGTTTTGGCAGCTTTTTGCTGAAGGTCAAGATAAGCGTGCATTATTTCTTGAGCTAAACTATCCGGCAGTTTAGCTTTCAAAATAGTTTTTTGAATAAGGTGTGCTGTACTTTCCAAATTCTTAGGGTTTTTATGATCTAAATTTTTAAGATAATCACGAATCTTACGCGCGATACCCTGAGTTGCAATAAAATCCTGATATGCCCGGGATGTCACTACAAATCCGTAGGGTACAGGAATTCCGGAGGCGGTCATCTCACCCAGATTAGCACCTTTCCCTCCGACTGTATTAATATCTTCTTTGCCTATTTCATCAAACCAGACGATTTTTTTATCTTTCATTCTCATGCCCTCCTTTTCAACCATAGACCGATTATCTTCAGTTAAAGATTTTTCAGGTTATGGCTGATAATTTATTTTTAAAATAATCGACATACGGAATCTTGGCCGGATCCACGCCATGAATAACGGCCAAATAATAAGCCACGAAAGCCCCGAACTGCACCAGTTCCATCGCCTGAATTAATGGTGTAACCCCTGCAAGATTGATACCGCTGGTAATAATAGAGTTCTCTTTAACTATTTCCCGGGTGAGGATGAGCCTTTTTTGATTTTTCTGCCCGTACTTTTCAGAAGTTATAAAAATAAAATGCAGTAACTTTCTTATAATGGCAGGATATGTCAGTCCTTCCAAAAGATGATGATTTAGTTCAGGTATGGTGAAACATACAGCAAACTGTTTGGCGGTTTCGTGAAAGGGATTTTGGACAGCGTATCCTGCCCCTTCCAAAAAATCAGCCACCACGATAATTGGCACTTTATTTTGCAGTTTTCGGGCCAATATTTTGGCGGGATTTTGTGTTGCGTCCCGATCAACAGAGAAAAGTACGGATTGCAAACTGAGAAATTTTACCAGTTTTGTAACTTCCTCCCTGGCAACTGGAATAAAAGACAGTCTGGAAAGCAAACCTATCAACCCCATGACCATATAGCCGACTCCAATTCGCGGCTGTTGACTGGGATTATGCAGGGGATTGAAAAAATAACAGGGGTAACGATTGGTCTTGAGAAAGTCCTCCAGTGGTCCCCCGGAGGTAATGCCTGTTATCATGGCTTTTTTATCTTTTGCCTGGCGGGCGCACTCAAGAGTTTCTTCAGTTGCGCCTCCGTAGCTGGAAAGGATGACAAGCGTCCGACTGTTGACGTAGCCTGGAAGATGATAATTATTGGATAAAGATATCGGCACCTTCGACGACGGGGTATGGTCGTAAAGGCTCTTCACCAACCGCACTCCGTAGCTTGAACCTCCCATTCCGGCTATGACGATATTATCCGCTTCCTGAAAACCGGTTGGGTAATCGATATTAGAACTCTCCTGCCAGGCCTGTTCACACTGCAGATGAAGAGCCATGAGAGACGGCAGGACTTGCCGGTTGTCGATCTTTTTTATAGCTTTAATGTCATCAAGATCACGCATAACATTCAATCTTTTTTACCGCCCGCCTTGATAATAATATCTTCAATTTTGGCGAGTTGATCAAGTAGAATGTCCTTTGTTTCCGCTTCCAGATTAAGCCTCAGAAACGGTTCGGTTTTTGACAGCCTTAAGTTCAACCACCACTTATCATACCATATGCTTAATCCGTCAAGATTATCAGTTTTACCGGACGGAAATTTCCGGAGAATAATGCCTACCATTTTATCTTTATCCAAAACCCGAAAATTTATTTCGCCGCTTTGATAATATTTGTCAAATTCCTTTACTATCCGGGAAAGTTTTCGGCCATCAGCTGACAAAAAAGCCAGAAAGTACAGCCCTGCGACAAAAGAACTGTCGGCATTAAATAGGCCTTTAAAATAAAAATGTCCTGAATGTTCACCGGCAAAGACCGCCTGATTTTTCTGCATGGCTTCTTTAATAAAGGAATGTCCCACTCTGACCCTGATCGGATTTCCACCGTTACCGGTTATGGTTTCGGGTACAATCTTACCGACTACGACATTATATAAAATGTTATTCGGTCCGAATTTATGCAGAAAATATTCGGCTAAAATTGCTGTGGTAATTGTGCCTGATAATTGGTTACCATTCTCGTCCAAAATAAAAATCCGGTCTCCATCTCCATCTATGGCAAAACCTAAATCAGCCTTATTTATTTTAATTTCCCGCCGCAAATCTTTTAAATTATCTTTCTGCAGCGGATCAGGAGGATGATGGGGAAAATTTCCATCCGGAGTAAAATAGAGAGGTATTATCTTTAGGCGCGATTTACCTGTCAATTGCTGCCAGGAAATTCCTCCCACCCCGTTGCCGGCATCAATGACGACTTTAAGGCTTTTCATCTTCTTTAAATCTATTAACCCGGTCGCGTATTTAATCCAGTCATGCGTTATGTCTCTCCTGCTGATTTGTCCGCGCTTTTTAGCGACCGGCTTAAACCGGCCTGATAAAACCGTCTGTTTTATTTCGGGCAGGCCTTTCTGGCCGTGTATCGGCACAGCTCCTTGGCGTATAATTTTAATTCCGTTATATTGACCGGGATTGTGTGAAGCACTAATCATGATGTTGGCCGGAAATTGATAAAAACCTGAAGCAAAATTATGCATATCCGTCGAAATTAGTCCTAAATTTACAACATCACAACCCATACCGGTAATGCCCTTTGAAAGGGACTCAAACAATCCTGCAGATGATAATCGTCCGTCAAAACCCACCGCGATGGGAGATTTGCGGAAATAACTGGCTATGGCACACCCGATCTGGTAATAAACATCTTCATTCACTTGAGTAGGATAAATTCCGCGGATATCGTAGTCCCTGAATATTGAAGGATCGACTGATGATTTATTCATGAGATAAGTATGATAAAGTATGACGGTACTTTATCAATCCTATAAACTCAGCAAAAAAATGTCAAGCAGTTTGGTGAGAGAGTACGGCGTGGAGCTTGTTTTGATTTTATAATCGATAGCCAGCAATTGTCTGTAGTTTAATATAAGATTTTCCAGAGAAAAATAATTGGCCTGCCTGGCAAATTTACCGGCCTGCCAGACCGGCATAGGCTCCATACCTGTCACCCCTACATCTTTGACCGTAATAAGATTTCTCCATTGCCTGATAATCATGTAAAAAATCAGTTCCGCATCAATCTGCCGGAGAAGTTCGTGAAACCTGCGGATTAATGAAGTCCGGTTTTCTGCGCCTATGGAATCCAGAAAATTAAAAAGTGAGGACGGGTACTGAAATTTATAGGCTTTAATTTTCCCCAGGTATTTATTTATTTTTACTTTTTCGAGTTCCCGGTCTTCCCAAAAATACAAATCTATGCCCTCTTTAATATTTAAGAGGTATGTAATAATATCGTTTCTTTCTTTACTGATAATTCCTTTAAAAAGATTATCCAATACCAGTATTTTTTGCGGATTTAACATCGACCTGGTTTCACAAGCCAAAACTACTTCTTCCTTAGTTGTTTTAATTGCCTCAAGCCGAATGACTTCAGCATCCTGACTGGCTGTTATCTCTTCCATCAGTTTTTTCCGCGAGAGGCTGATATCTTCTCCGTGAATTAAGATCATCATAAATTTTTTCCGCTTAATATTTTAAACAAACCTTCGACCCGCCTGGTATCTATGCGTGCGTATCTTCCTTTATGAGGCACCAGACTGCCTGAAAAATTCTTCGGGATATGCAGAAGCTCATGTATTAAAACCCTTCTTCTGTCGTCATATGATAAATGGTCAAAATGCTTTGATAAAACTTCGATGACGTAACAGGCCGGCAGTTTTAAAGCCTGCTGCCAGATGCGGGGAAAACTCCAAATTCTCGCCCGGGCACGGGAAGTTGACCCATGGGAACGAAAACAAATGATCCGTTTCGGATCGATATGGATAAACTCCAGATTTTTTACCAGTAGCCCGATTTCTTTTTTTATATCAGGTGCATCAAACCAGTCCATATATATTATAGTTACAATTATGATCTCTATTGTAATCTTAATACAAAAATACAGGCTTGAAAAGAACGATGAAGTTTGGCTAATTATTTAAGGACAGTATCTTCTCAATTTCCCTAATTGATTCACTGATGCGGGTGTTGTCAAAAGTAAATGCCCGCCAGCCTAATTTTTTGGCAGCGGTGGTATTTTTTTTGTAATCGTCAATAAAGAGGATTTCGGACGGCGCAACCCCAGCCATTTTTTGGGCATAATGGTAAATTTCCTTCTCCGGCTTGACGATGCCAAGATCGCAGGATTTCACGATGGCTTTGTAATTTAGTTTGGGAAGAAAACCGTTCTGAAATGACATTTCCAAAAAACCCAGATAAATATTCGTCAGCAGTCCTACGGGCATTATTTTAATTAGCTTAGCAGCAAATTGATGCATCTCTGGTATTGGCTGGAAATGTTTCCCGGCAAGGCGCAACATGTCAAATTCTTCATTATAGGTGAGGCGCAGATCTTTATGCATGCCGCGGCTAAGCTGTTGCGGTGTAATAATACCCCGGCAGGATAAATCATCATATTTGAGGAATACTTCATGGATGTCCTTGACTTCTTTCCGGTGTTGTTTTGCAAAAACGGTCAGCGCTTCTTTCCAAAATAATAGTACGCCTCCAACGTCAAAATAAACGAATTTAATTTTATTTTTCATTTATTAATCTTTCTTAGGGTCTAATTCCCCGCCGCTTGCGGCGTAAAATCGTCATCCCGACCAAGCGTTAGCGCATGGAGGGATCTTCCACCATCCGGAGTTGGAAGATTCCTCAACTTCGCTCGGAATGACGGATTAGATACCTCCCAGCTTGCCGCGTGGAGTATCATTAATACTACCATTTTTTCTTTTTTCCGCTCTTTTGCGCAATATTTTGTTCAGATGTGCTTTTCTCAGCCTTAAATTAAGAGGGGTAATTTCCAGCATTTCATCGTCTTCCAGGAAATCAAGGCACTGTTCAAGTGACAACCGCAGCGGTGTATCGAGGGTTATTGCGACGTCGGAGTTTTCCGTATGCATGTTGGTAAGTTTTTTGAAGCGGATAATATTCATTTCCATGTCCTCCCTGCGGCTGTTCAGACCGATAATCATGCCTTCATAAACCGCTTCGCCCGGGCCGATAAAAACCGTTCCTCTTTGCTGGGCTGTCTCCAGGGCGTAAGACGTAGATTTACCGCTCTCCAAAGCTATCAAAACTCCGTTACGGTATCGCTCCACCTGTTCTTCCATTTTCCTGTATCCTATAAATCTTGAAGAAAAAAGTCCTTTTCCACCGGTTTTCGAAATTAAAAGGCTTCGAAGTCCCATCAGATTTCGGCTGGACAGGGTAAAAAGATAGCGGGTGATATCCTGAGTGTTGGTTTTAACATCAATAATCTCGGCTTTCCTGCGTCCGATTTCCTCTACCACAATTCCGATATATTTTTTATCGATATCAATAGACACTTCTTCAAAAGGCTCCAGAGTTTCATTATTTTCAACATGAAAAATAATTTTCGGTTTGCCTATCTGCATTTCAAATCCCTCCCGCCTCAAGGTTTCCAAAAGAATTGCCAGATGAAGTTCTCCGCGGCCTGACACTTCATATCCGCCCGAGGGACTTTGTCTGATTCTCAGTCCGATATTGGTTTTCATCTCGCGCGCTAGTCTTTGTTCCAGTTGTCTGGCTGAGGTAAATTTTCCTTCACGTCCTGCCAGAGGAGAGGTGTTGGGGGAAATGGTAATTTTAAGGGTAGGTTCACTAAGATGAATATCAGGAAATCCTCCTGATATTGAGGGGTCAGTTATTGTCTGACCAATGGCGATATCCGGTATGCCTGTCACCGCTATGATATCCCCGGCGGTACTTTCGGCCACCTCTAATCTCTCTAATCCCTGGCTTGTAAAAACCTGGTTAATTTGGAAGCTTCCCAGCAGGTTATTTTCCATGTATAAATTTACCTTTTGCTTCGGTTTGACAGATCCCTGAGACAGCTTTCCAATGGCATAAGTACCTTTATAATCGTCAAAATCAAGAGTGGACACCTGCATTTTAAAAGGCAGATCTGAGTCGGATATCGGAGCAGGAATTACTGACAGAATAGTTTCAAAAATCGGGGAGATATCAGCTTTATCATGAATATCGGGAGGCATTGTCTTCCATGCTTTACCCTCGCGTCCGACTGCGTAAAGCATCGTGTAATCCAGATGAGAATCTTTTTTGGCCAGATACAGAATCAGGTTTTCTGTTTCCTGCAGCACTTCTTCCGCTCTCTGATCTTTACGGTCAATTTTATTGATGACAACAATTATTTTCAAATTATGTTCGAGGGCTGTCTCCAGAACAAAGCGGGTCTGGGCTAACGGACCCTCAGCAGCATCAATTATTAATAAAGCCCCGTCCACCATGTTGATAATTCTTTCTACTTCACCTGAAAAATCAGCATGTCCGGGAGTATCGATGATGTTGATTTTGGTATCCTTATAAACAACTGCGGTATTTTTGGCCAGAATTGTAATTCCTTTTTCTCGCTCCAGATCCCCGCTGTCAAGTATGGTAGTCTGGCTCATTTCTGCCTGATTATCACGGAATGTATGAGTTTGTTTAAGCATGGCATCCACAAGCGTAGTTTTACCGTGATCTACATGTGCGATAATTGCAATATTCCGTATGTTCATAATGAACTACCCCGCAGCAAGCTGCGAGGTATCCTTACTGTCATCCCGAGCGTAGGGAAGTCTGACTTCCCGTAGTCGAGGGATCTTCCAACTGGGGAAGATTCCTCCACTCATCCACTATCGTGGAATCGGTCGGAATGACTATAAGGTAACCCCGAAGCAGAGCTTCGAGGAATTCTGTTGATTAAAAAATAAACCCGCGAATTATTTATTGCGGGTGAATAAAAGATCCGTCTAAGCTTTGCTTATTATAACACAAAATGAACTCTCTTGACTACTTTAAATAAGGTATAATGAAAATATGGATAATCAGCCTCCTGTAGTTTGCTCAAATTGCCACCAAAATATCAGACCGAGCGACTATTTCTGCTTCAATTGCGGTAAAAATCTTCATCCTCTACCTCTTTCCATCTCGTTCGGACGTCAAATTTATATTTATCTGGGAAGTATCTTTTTACCTCCTATGGGTTTTATCTGGGGTATCCGCTATCTCCGGCAAAATGATACAAAATCCAAGATAGTAGGCGCAACGGCAATAATATTAACCTTCTTAATTTTTTATCTGGCTTATATTTATACGGTACAATTTTTTGATGCAGTCAAATCCCAGTTGAATACTCAATTACCGGATGTATATGGATTATAACTTTTATGAAAATGTTAAGCCTGATAAGTTTCACCAAAGAAGGACTGGAAAAGGTCAAAGAAGAGAAGCGTCTATTGCTGTTAAAAAGACCCCAAGCTGTTGATGAACTTCGCATCGCCCGTGAAATGGGTGATCTGTCTGAAAATGCGGCATATCATGTAGCACGCGCTAAACTATCTCAAACCGACTCACGACTTCGTCATCTCGACAACCTCATCCGTCGCGCCCATATCCATAATCCTCCAATTCAGGGAACTGTGGGGCTGGGATCAAAAGTCAAACTGCAAAATAGAGATAAGGCTTTTGAATATCAGATTGTCGGCAGTTTTGAGGCTGATCCCGCTCAGGGCAAAATATCCCATATATCCCCCTTGGGAAGGTTATTAATGGGTAAAAAAATCGGAGATGAGGTGAGCGTCAAAACCTCGTCCAGCCTTAATCCTTATAAAATATTAAATATTTCCTAATTTGGCTGATTTTATGCCTGCAGGCAGGGAAGGTCAACCAAAGTTGCTTTACCCTCTAATTTAGATTAGATACCTTAAATCAACTGTCTACCTCATCCTTTACATTTATAAATTTATCTATATAATTACGCTTTAAATTAGAAAATTATCATTATTATGGCTATTGAATCGCTTTATCAATTTGTTTCCGAACAAATTGCTCCGCGTTATGTTATTAAACCTATTGATATCGGCCAAAAAGATACTACCTCCTGGATGACTACTGATTTTATCTTAAATGAAACTGACGGACCGGTTACGGGTTTACTTATTAATTCTCACAAACCCGGACCGTTATTTGTCGGTGTCTCCGGAATTCACGGCGATGAAGGTGATGGTGGAGCTGCAAATTTACAAACAGCTCTTTTATTCAGGGATAAATTGTTAAATGGGGCTTCAATTTCTGTACTCAATACCAATCCTTGGGCTTGTAGAGCCCAACAGAGAATTGCTCCGGATAAAGAATTTAATCAAAACCTGAACACTTTGTTCGGTATAGAATCTCCTCAAACCCCACTGGAACAACACGCCTCAACACTGTTCAATATGATAGTTAAAACTATTAATGATAATCCTGAGAAAGGAGTAGTCACCGACTATCATAGCGAGGGCAGGTCAGACAGGTCAATTCCCTATATCAGAATTGACAGAACAGATAATGATGAATTACAGGAATTATTACTCTGTTTAGGTTTAGTTTCAGGTCTACCCATGGTCATGGAATATGCAGATCTGAAAAATGAAGGATTGGAGCATGCTCTATCTACGGCTCTTGTCAGACAAGGTATTCCTGCGTTGACGATCGAAGTCGGTTCAGGAGCGGATTTGAATACCTATAATATAGGTTTGGCAACTTCGGCAGCTGAAAGGATCGGGGCTTTCCTTAAAATGTTACCTGACCAGGGACAACCTGAGTTAAAATGGCAGGGTCTTCATCAATTGGCAAATATATATGCATATAAGGCAGATGGAACTAGGTTTGAAAGAAGCGCTACATTATATCTTCCTGAAAAATTTCTTCAACCAGAACAGGTTATAACAATCCCAGCGAATGAACAAGGTACAAGAGGTGTTGGCCATTTATCACCCTATACGTTACAAGATGATAATAAACTACAGACAGTCTTCCCAGGATTTGACACGGCGCTTGATCACGACATTAAAGCAATTGTCATTTCGCTGATACCTGCATACCAGGAGTTTGATCCACTGAATCCTCTCTGTACTGCAGCCATTCCTGAAACAGATTCCCGCTTATTAGGTATCTATCAAGGAGCACTGAAAAGGATATTCGGAACGGTTGATTGACTGTGGTTGCAGTGGTTGCAGGGACGGTCCTTTAATTACCTGTCCAGAAGCTCCAGAAATGATGCAGTTAATACTCCCTCGCCCGTATTCTGCAGTTTTCCTTTCGTGCTTCCTAGCCGGCTATCTTAAGGCGCATTAGATAATAAACTTATTAACTTTAATTCCTTATATTGCGATACAATGGGAGGTACCAGACGGTACCTCCAAAGGGCCATAATCCCGAGCTCTTAGGTTGATAATTTATGATAAACTTATATTATTATGATTATCAGGAAAATTAAATTCTTTTTCATCTCTTTAGGCGCACTGATTCTTGCCGGTCTTCTGGTTTGGTTTCTGTTAAAACAATATGTGTCTACTAGGCAAATCACTTCAAATCGTGCTGCAGTAATAAAACAAATCCAAAGTCTGCAAAGACTGGAAACAGCATCTTTTACTATCGAAAAAATTATCAATGAAGGCAACAGCGGTGATAACGTTTTCCAAAGACTGCTCTTTGGAGACAAGATTCTTCTGATAGCCCATGGCCAGGCAATTGCGGGATTTGACCTGTCACTGGTTTCTGATAAGGATATTCAGGTAGAGGGAAAAAGTCTGCGGATTATATTACCCAAGCCGCAACTGCTTACCGTCGTTCTGGATAATACTCAAACACGCGTTTATGACAGGCAGCGGGGAATACTTTCTACCGACGGAAATGATCTGGAAACAAAGGCCCGTATTGCAGCTGAAAAATCAATCAGAGACGCAGCCTGTCAGGGAAATATTCTGTCTCAGGCCTCAGATAATGCCCGCAAACAATTGACTGCCTCTTTCTACTCGTTAGGATTTGAAACGGTATCCATCGAAATTCCCTCCGCTACCTGTCAGGAAGCAAACTAATAATAAAACTACCTGCAAATCTCAAATTGACTTAGAATTAGAAAATGTACCTCCTGATTGACGATGTTCGAACATATTACGCACAGATTTAGTTATCATCAGACTAATCACTACTATCATCTGTAAAGCCACATCCGCATGGGTTTAAATTGTTAGCAAATTGAAGCTAATATAATGAATTTCGAGTCTTCTCGGAAGAACAAAGAGAGCATATATCTAACGTTTTCCCAATTTATTTTTCAGGTGATGATGTGTTGGGGAGTCCTGTTTCCGGATCTATAGGGTATTGCAATCCATTTATATCAATTTCTTCAACGTTTACATCTAAATCAGGAATTTTTTAAAACGATACGTATTAACATAGCCGAAACTCGTTCTCCTTTCGAATTGATTGCAAAAGTACCGGTATCATCAATACCTGCTGGCATAATTCAATTATTATAGCACAAAGAGGAGGTATTCTCTCATCCTCCTACATTCAAACTTTGATATACCATTCGACTAATATCCCACAGCAAAAGAAAAGAGTTCATATATAAATAGGTTTTACATAGTTTCCATTTCAGCCTTTTTTATAGTAGATCTGTCAAATAAAGAAAAATCTATTTTAACCAGTTTTGAGACCGTGGTACAGTATCCGATAGATTCCGGCACGGCTTTATATTTTTTGAAAAGTGAAACAAAGTATCCAGGGAAGGATGAACACGATTATATAAGTTAAAGGAAAAACGTTGATGACGTTAAAAACTTGGATTAACAATAGGAGGAGTAAAAGGTTCCTTAATTATACTAGACACTATAACCAATAATATCCAAATTATTAGTGTTATCATCAATCCTTTTAGTGCTTTAACTATATTTTTACGACCTTCAGCTCTCTTATCTGCATATTTATATAATGCAAACCGTATAATTATTCCGTGAAGAAAAAGAAGAAGAAAGTAAAATATAGAAATAATAATACCTATCCCTAATAAGGCAATTAAAATTTCCCGTCTGTTGTCATTTATCATTTTAATTTTTATTATATTATATCCGATCACGTTTAGCTCGAATAAATCACTCACATGAGTGAAGCGATCCCCGACCCTACGGTCGGGGCATCAGTCCTTTCGGTCATTCGGAGCGCAAAACCCCGCACCGAATGCCCGATTGAAAACCATTCATCCCGCGGACTTACGTCCGGGGCATTCTGGTGCTGGGGTAAATAATGACTAAATGGCGATAACTTTCAAATAGCATCGTGGTTGATAAATGTACCCCGTGCCGGATTCCCTCCTACGCTCTTAATATAAGTGCTTATGTCCTTTTTAACGACTTCCTTAATAGTTCTCTCCCAAATCCGCGTTTAAGAAATAATCTTTCAACATAGTCCGAAGAGTTGTTTTTCCTTTAGTAGTTTTTAAATATAATTCTCTTCTCTTCGCATCTTTGATAATCCGATATGCTTCATAGTGGATTAGAGCAAATGGTTTGAAGTGAGTAGTTGATTTTGAATCACCGGAATTATGTTCGATCACTCTTTCCTTAAGGTTTTCTGTATATCCAACGTAAATCCAAGATGGTTTATTAATACTTTGGAGAACATAAACATAGAAGAATTTCATAAGAGATATTTAAAGTATATCTCTTTTGGAGACGTACCATTCGGTACATCTCTCACTTACCTTCGGTTTTGTCTTCGCCTAAAACATTTGTGGCGAAGCCATGCACCGAATGGTGCGTGGTACCCCGTGCCGGATTCGAACCGGCGATTCTCTGGCTGAAAACCAGATGTCCTAGGCCGCTAGACGAACGGGGCTTTGATAGAATATTTTAGCATTAATTTTATGGATCTTTTTCCTTTTGTTATTTTTAGATAACTTTCTCGCTCCAAAGTATCTCTTTTATCTTTAAAAGCTTCGTAATATATTAGTTCCAGTTCTTTCATTCTCAAAGTTGTATGAACTTTTCGTTGAAAATGATCTTTAATTCTTTGTTTTAAATCATTTGTATATCCGGTGTAATTTTTCCGTTATGTTTACTTCTTAATAAATATACGTAATATACCCACGTAACTCAGTTTTGCAACTGAGTTACTCAGTATATACCCCTCTAATCCGCTTTGCTGCCCCTTCGGGTTGCAAACCGGAGTAAGATGGGTATACATATCAACCGCTACCGTAAACCAGAGCATAGCACGGTTTACGACAGCCATGAACCGTACTTGTTCTGGTTCATGGGACGAACCGGGCGGTTAAGCTATATTTTATCACGAATCCGGTAAAATAGCTTCTCTATTTGATCTTTCATCCTCTTTTGCCTATCATCTTGCAAGAATTGCCACGTTGGAAATTTTTGTAATTCTCCTATTTACTCTGACCCGTATTTTACTCGGCAAGCGAGACGGATTAATAGCTGCATATATAGCTCTCACCGGCAGTATTTCTCCGTTATTATTTTTCAAGGAAAAATTGGAAATAAGCCTTGCTATTCCCTGGTGGTCGAATTTTGACCCATTGGAAAGACTAAACACGCTCCCGCATTATCTGATCGCCCAGAATTTTCTATTAATGTGCATAATTTTATTTATATATTTTATACGAAGTCATAAAATTAGGTACGCAATTTTTTCTGCGCTCTCTATATTTATCGGCGGAATTTTTTTCCCTGCGGTTCTTGCCCCCATCGGAGCTGCGCTGTCCCTTACTATTATATTTCTAACTATTAGAGAGTACGTTATCAAACGTAAAATAACTATTAATAAACTCTTCTTTATTGGGTGTTCAATAATTATTTTATCCGCTCTATTCTCACTTTTAATTATAAAGATACAGGAACATCAGGGGTTCCCCTGGAATATCTGGACTTCATGGAATGTGGCCAGATGGAATTACTCGGAATCTACATTTAACTATAATTTATTTTTTATCTTTGGGGTTCTGCCTATAAATGCTCTTCCTTCAATTATAAAAAATTTACGGTCGGGAAACATTGAAAACATTTTCATCACAATATGGTTTTTATTTCCATTTATTTTATTGCCGTTTGTAAATATTCTGCAAATCCCTAAACTTCGCCTTGTTGAGGATGCTCACTTTATACCAATTGCGATTTTAGCTTCTCAAACTATCTCTGTAATAATTTCTAAATTTAATTCTAAAATTACATTGATAGGATTGTTTGTCTTGTATTCTATATTAACATTTCCTGTTATCGTAACTATGTTTAAATGGCGAATGTCATTCGTGACAAATAATTTTCCACCGGGCGTATATTACAGTTCTAAAAATGAGCTAAGCGGGTTGGATTATATAAAAAATGCTGTCCCTAAGAATTCTGTTTTTCTTACTTTAACAGCCCATATAATACCTGCATATTCTCCTGTTATCAGTTACTGGGGTCATTTGAATCTTACGAATAATTTTACCGATAAAGAAACTAATTTAAAATTATTTTTTGGAAATCAGATGAATGATAGGCAGGTAAAAGAGTTCCTAATACAAAACAGCATCGATTATATTTATGTAGGGCCGGAGGAGAAAAAATTAAGTCCAAAACCAATCTCTTACGATTTTCTAATTCCCGTATATGGTAATAACGACGTTACAATTTATAAATTCGGTCAAAAATAATAATTATGAAATAATTCTTACTAAACCTGCGAACGAGGAATTACTTTTCTTTTTTGATTAATTCTTTAGGTTGTGACTGGGAGTCAAATTTTTCGTGAATAGTCTTAAGAATTCTTCGTGCTTCGTCTTGCCCCCCCAATCCAAAAGATAATCCGAAGGCCAGGGCCAGCATGCTGATTATGCCGGTAAAAAGTATTTTCACCAAATCTGCCGCCACCCCCAGCTGGGTCAAAATAATGAGGATGGTAAAAAAGATAATCGAATATTTAGCAACATTGCCCAGTAAAAAAGTTTCATTATTCCCCAATCCCCTGACTCCATGTCGCACAATATTAAAGCCTAATTTTCCGGCGACCAGTCCCACCCAACCTATAACAACCGTCAAAAAAACATTCGGCAGGAAATTCAGGAGCTGGTTGAGCACATCCCCGACCTTAGGTACTCCCCACACTTCGACAGCCGAGATAAGAAAGATAAAAATCGTCATCCAGCGTACTAGTTCTGCTACGATCTGGGGCCAGATTTTTACTTCCTCTTCCTTGGCAATTTTGGCCGTTGAAAGCCATTTTTCAATCCGGAAATACTTAAAAATTATTCCGATCAGGTCTTTCAGGATGGAGGCAATTATGAGGCCGATAAGTAAAATAATTATCCCTGCGAAAAGTTTCGGGATATAAGCATAGATAATGACCAGCACTGAATTGATGGCTGTGATTAAATTTTCCATAAATTACCCTCCTTTATGATATTATTTTATCACATTGAGAACATGCCACCAATTCTCGATATATTCCTGCCTTCTGTTTTGGTACTTGAGATAGTAGGCATGCTCCCAGACATCAAGGCCAATTAAGGGCATGTGCCCCTTCAGAAAGGGAGAGTCCTGATTGGGCAAAGAATATACCTCAAGTTTTTCATCAGTATTTCTCGCCAGCCAAGCCCATCCGCTGCCGAATCTGGATAAAGCGGTTTGAGCAAACACTTTTTTAAACTCATCGAGGCTGCCCCATTGTTTTATTATTTCCTCATTTAGGAGTTTATCTGAAGATTTTTCAGGTCCCATAATCTCCCAAAAAAGCTTGTGGTTGAGATAACCTCCGGCATTATTTTGGAAGGCAGCCTTATCATTGGCGTCAAAATTCTGCCGGTCTATTGTCTTTATTAATTCTTCAAGAGGCGTATCTGCAAGCTGCGGGTATTTATCCAGAACCGCATTTAGATTATTAGTGTACCCCTGATGATGTTTGGCATGGTGTATCTCCATGGTTTCTTTATCAATATATGGTTCCAATGCATCGTAGGCATAGGGTAAAGCCGGTAATTGATATTTCATAAAAATCCTCCTTTAATAATTAGTATATTTACAATAAATATTTATATCAACTGGGAAAATTAGACTTTTTTTTAATCAGCAATGACGTAGCGGAAGCGGTCGAAACGGCGGTTGCCGTAGATGGGAAGTTTGGTGAAAAAGTCAGTGGATTCCTTAGCATGTTTTAAAGAATATTGGGAAGAATGAGCGGCCAGTGCCCGGGTCCGGTAATCAATAAAATCACTCACATCGATATATACAAGATCCGGATGTTCATAAACATCTGTAAATAAAAATTCCGTACATGCCCATGAGGAAGCCTCTTTGTTTTTGAAATGTTCGGGAAAAAATAAAAGATCCCGAGCATACGGATATGCCGCGTCAAGCGCAATTCTACCTGTATGCCGGTGATCGCGGTGATTGACCCAATTGACATCTTTGTCAAATCGGATTATCAAATCCTCTGGATTAGTTGTAATAATCAGTTGGGGTTTAAAAAGCCTGATCTGAGACGCGACCTTTTCGATTGTAGGCAAATCGTGCTCTATCTCTCCGTCTCCCAGTCCCAGATAAATATTATCTTCATCTTTTACACCCAAAATCTTCATGGCTTCCCGATCCTCTTTTTCTCTGATTATGCGAAGTTCTTTTTGAGTCACTTTTTCCTGCCGGCTTCCTTTGTCGCCGTATGTCATCTTTATTACTCTTACTCTTTTACCATCTCCAATGAGGCGGAATAAAGTCGCACCGCAGTAAAGCTCAGTGTCATCCGGATGAGGCATGACTACCAGTATCCGAAACTTATTCTCAAATATTTTTTTATAGGAATCCGTTGGAGTTACCATTAATGAATATATTATCTTTATTTATCAAAACAATCAATTAGTTTTTCAGCTGATTCATCTTCACTACGCTAACCACGATCAATATTCCGCCTAATAATTCCTGAATATTCATGACTTCACCGTAAAAAAAATAACCGAACAGAAAAGCAAAGACTACCTCCATATTAAGTATATTATTGCCAAACACCGGACTTACCCTGTGGAAACCGTAATTAGTCAGAAAAATATTGGCAATCATGATAACTCCACCTATGACAAGTATGAATAGTATCGCCCAATTAATATCGAATAAAGTTAACTTCTCACCCATAAAAGCTGATGTTATAAATACCAAAATGAAACCCGCGACAAGCATTAGTTGTGTAATCTCCGCATCATTCAGAAGCCCGGAATGCCATCTCCTGGAAAAATTGCGGTAGGCGAAAAAGAAACCTGAAATCAGTATTAAAAATTCACCCATACCGATACTGATAAGATTGCCAAGGTCTCTGACGGAAAGTATCAACACTCCTAAAAATGAAAGAAGAATTAAAAGAACTTTTTTTACTGTTAATTTCTCAAGCCCCAAAACCAAACTGAATGCGGCAGTTAAAGGTAATGCGTCAATAAAACCGACATTTGCTAGTTTGGCCATATTGGCTCCGGCTACCCAAAGAGGGGAAGCCAGAAGAAAGGTGGCAATAGTACGGGAGAGAATCAAAAACCAATCTTTCACCGACATCTTGAAGAGTTTACCCGGATGAATTTTCTTTCTAAACAGAATAAATCCCAGTAACATTGCAATAAACAAACGCAGATAAATTTGCTGAAGTATAGGAAAATGAAGATTTAAATAGCGGGTTATCAGCCCTACTCCGCCATAAATTACTGCTAAAATAACTAAAGCTAAAGCTCCTTTTGTCTTCTCTGATAAGTCTGATAATTTGTCAAACATAAATTATTAGGGACGGGGGCTGGAAAGCTTGCTGCAACAATTTAAATGTGCCATTATTTTTCTGTATAAACGTTTTTGAACAAATTCGAACGTATTTCTAAGCTAGCAGCGGCTAACTGTTTATCCTGAACTTGCCGAATGTGTCCACCCGCCGCGCTTCCGGACGCATCCTTCGCTTTTAAGCGAATCGGTGGGATGTATGTCTACAACTTTAGCTGCTCCACCAACAACCTCAAATTTTTCCACTCTTCTAAATTGATTCTCTGAAGAGTCTTTTTGGTCTCCTGATGCGGGGATTCAATATTCGGAAATAAACATAGGAATGTGTAAGTATTATATCAATTTTTGCAAAATTTGATATATTGTAGAAGTTCTATAAATTTTTAACTGATGTTGTGCTCTCGGATTTATTTTTGTCGTTTAGAAAAAATAACTTACACTCACAATCAAATTTAGTTGTACAAACAGGTTTCATGAGAGGAGAACAATTATTTGATGTGACAGCATCTAAGTCGCAAAAACACGAGTTAGATTTGCTTCCCTCCGCCTTCTCTGATTCATGGTTAATGAAGATATCGAAAATGGGCGAAGTCAAGGGTTTGCATATACCACCACCCAACGGCCCTTGCCCCAATGATTGACAGTAGGTTCCAATTGGGCAGCGAACATTATAAGACCAGTCGCCCCCACAGCTCAAAGTTTCTTTGGAAAATCTTTGGTAAAGGCTGAACTGCCACAAACTAAACAGTCCGATAATAAAAATTAACAATAAGACCAAAACTAATATAATTTGCTTTTTCATAAATTTTTTCCTCAATCTTATTCTTATCTTCAAGCAAAACTTGAAGTCAAGAACTATTTTAAGTTTGTTCTCTTCTATTTTCATTATATCAATATTTTCATTTATCAACAAATGTTGTAGAATAGAAATGTGCTCAACAACCGATTTCCTTTTTTAATGGCCGTCTTGGTTACCGGTACGGTGCCTTTAATCTTTCACAGTGATCAAGGAACAGAGTTTATGGCCGAGGCGGTGGTGAATTTCCTTCAAAGCAAAGGGGTTAAAATCTCGGTCTCGGATAAAGCTTCTCCTTGGCAGAATGGCTACAAGGAATCCTTCTTTGGCAGATTCAAGGACGAGTTTGGGGATTTTAACCGGTTTGAAACCGTAGCCGAGCTGATGGAAGAAATCTACTCCCAGATCAAATACTACAACCAAGACCGGATCCACACCGCATTTAAGATGTCGCCTGCCGCTTACGCCGCTAAAGTCTCAGAAAACCCTCTCCATAAACGGGGTACTTGATAAATAGTTTAAATGTTGAGAATATAAAATCACACACAACAGTGAAACTGCATCCATATTTTTTCGGTCATTGAATTTACAGTGATACATATTGCATTTGTTTTGACTTATACAAATTCTTTACAACGTCTAGAAAATAGTTTATATTTTAAATATGATTAAAAAATCAAAAGTTGCTACTAAAACTACATTGATTATACTGATCTCTATTATTTTTATCGGTATAATCTATATAATAGCAAGTCAAAAAATATCTGCATCTTCAGGTGTATTTTCCCTTATAAATTATGCAAGAATTAAAGGTTCTCAAACACCATCTCCAAAAAACAATAACATTGATATTGATTCGCCCGGCTCGCTCGCCTTATTTTCCCAAGCTATAAGAATCAGTACGGATAACTACGTTGATAAAGGAAATCAATTAGCTGATGGCAAACCGCTGATTGTTGCAGCAGTTGCTACCGATAAAAATGCCAATAATTATGATTCTCAGCTTATGGTACTTGCGAGTATAAAAGATAAAAATATCCTAAAAATAGTCGGCCTGACATCATATAGTACTTTGCAAAAAAAGCTGAACGATATAGATCAGCTGAAATATCTCAAATCTATCGGTATAATCGGCTTTACATATAACACGGAGGGACAACATACACCAAAAGAAGAAATGAGAAGCTTGACAAGTGCTCAAAGTGATAATTCTGTAGCTAAATTTGCATCACTAGCCAAAGCCAATGGTTTCATTTCTCTCTGGGTACCGCCGGGAGAAGATATTCTAAACAGAGCCAGTGTAGATGCCGCAAAGCTGATGTTTAAATCTGGCCTAGATGGAATAGTTATCCAAGAACAACGCTTGATCGAAAATTCCTGTGTCGAAGATAGAGTAAAGGCAGTTCAAAATATAATTAACAAATATAAAACTGCAGCTGGAAAAGATTTGATTATAGGTATGCAAGTTATGCCAAGCAGATGTACTACTGCAAATACTTATGGAGTTGCCCACTGTAATGGTTCGTCAGAAAAATGGAGTCACTGTAGTAAATTTATATCAGAATTAAACAATTCTATTAATTTTATTTCTATTTGGGCATCTGCAAAACCAGATGTGGACAATTTACCAGAATTTTCAAACATGATCAGAAAGATTATGTCAAAGTAAATTAATTGGCGCAATCAGACAACTAAGGTGGACCCCATTGTCAATACACTAAAACGGTAAAACTTAGACTATATTTTTCCTCCTTTCAAAATAGATTTCAGCCGGTGTTTTGTACTGCAGCGACTGATGCGGTCTCTCATAATTGTAAAATTCAAAATATTTTCCAATCTGTTCGTTTGCTTCCAAAACCGTAGCGTAATCCTTCAAATAGACTTCCTCATATTTCACATTTCTCCAGAGCCTTTCTGTAAATATATTATCCATTGCCCGACCGAAACTCGTAAGTGAAGGCGGGAACCGGAGCGAAAAGAACGATTTCAAGTTTTTCTTTGGGGGCTACTCAAATGTATAATCGAATATCGAATAATCTGCTTTCGGTAAATTCAGCATTTCATTTACCTCTTTATTTTTCTTCATACTGCCTAAACCAACCAATACACTTTTTAATGATTTATGACTTTTTAGGGTGATAAAATCACGGGGTTGGAAATTATTTCCACTCGCCACAATCAATTCTTCAAGATTTGCCGCCCTTAATAAAGGGGACAAATCGGATAATCCCTTCAAGTTTTCGATTACGACTCTCTTTAAACTACGACACTCGCTAAAATCAGGAAGCTCTTAAATATTTTTCAAATTTTGCAGAAACAAAAATTGAAGATTTTTCAACTTAGATATTGCAGATATGTCTTCTAAGCCTTTAATCATCCATAATTCGAGATATTTCAAACCTTCAATTTTTGAAAACATTGAAAGGTTTTTAGTTCCACCGAGCTTTATGGCAAGCCACCAAAGTTTTTTCAGAGGTAAAAATATCGAAAGGTCTTTTAGAGTAATTGATCTCAATGTTAGTCGTTCAAGTGTTACAAGTTTTGAAATAACTTCGATATCTTTATCATGTCCTTCGATATACAGTTCATGCAAGTTTTTAAACTTCTCAAGAAAATTTAGAGAAAACCTCTTTCTAGTTTGCCCGAAACCGAGGTATTCTAAATTTTCTGGGAGGTACTCAATTCCATCAATGCCGGTTATCTCAAACACATCTACTTGGAAATTTTTAACAAACGGATAGTATCTTAAAAATTTCAAGTCATTTAACTGCCCCATTCCATAATGCCCAAAAACACGAAAGGAAACGGCTGGGTAATTTTTAGCAAACTGCGAGAGTTTCTCGTGGTCAGCGTCGGTCAGTGGAGAGCTAAATTGAATCACTCGACATTTCTCATCAAGTGGAACTAGCTGGTCCTTTGTAACTGGGGATTCTATTCCCCGAATAAAAGGGTAGGAATTTATTGAGAGAGATTTTTTAGAAATATTAAGCATAGTTTTATTTCAATAAATCTTCCATAGAAACATTAAGTGCTTTGGCAATTTTAGCAATCATTTGAACGCCCGGCTTTGTTACAAAATCTCCCTCGATTTTAGCAAGAGTGGAGTATTTAAGCTCAGCTTTCCGGGCCAAGTCGTCTTAGCTTAATCCTTGCTTGGTTCTTAGCTTCTTAATGTTTTCACCTATTGCGCTTGACAGTTTTATTATCATGTATATATTATATATACATATTCTCGTGACAGATAAATATAAAAAATATCTTTTCTCCTTAGCCATTCTCATCCTCCTTCTCGTGGGGTTGTTCTTCTCTTTGCAGTTAGTCAAACAAAGTCAAGACAATCGTAGTTCTGCCGACCAGGGCAATGGTACCAACGTCGTTGTCTTTATGGTTGACGACTTAGACTCGGCTTCTTTTTATCAACTGGTGAATAATAATAAACTCCCGAACATCAAAAGATACCTCATCGATAAAGGGGCCACTTTTAACAACTCGTTTGTTACCGAAAGCGTCTGCTGTTCTTCCCGCGCCACCTTTCTCACCGGCATGTACTCCCACAACACCGGGGTCTACAACGTCGCCGGCGCTGAAGGAGGCGAAAAAAACTTTCACCAGTATAGCAACAATCTTCCCATCTGGATGCAATCTCTTGGTTATCACACCGGCATGATCGGCAAATACATGAATCTTGATATTAACGCTCACGGCTCTGGAATTCGCCCAGGCTGGGATTATTGGCGCAACATCCAAGGGGGATATGACTCCCGTCCCGGCATGTACTCAGTTATCACCAATGACAACTCTGTTATTTATCCAGATTATTATCAAGCCAAGTACATAGCTAAAACAGTCGAAAACTTCCTCAATCAATACCCCAAAAACTTCTTTCTCTATATTACCCCCCACTCCCCCTCACATCAACCTGCCTGCCTGGGATGCCATCTCTCCTCTCAATTTCACCTCGGAAATCACCAGTCTTTCCAGCCAATTCCTCGCTTTCAACGAGTACAAACAATCTCTAAGCGGCCCTCTCAAAAGGCGCGTCCTCAAAAAAGTTACCGCCACATCTCTCTACAGGACCTATGAATCCAATCAGGTTAACGGCAATTGGTCCGCTTGGAACCTGATTGCCGAATCAGCTCAGCCATTTCCCGGAACCAGCGACGGGGCGATTATTTCCCATAATATCTTTTATTTCCCAGACAAACCCTCCGGTTACCGGGAACAACTCATCCGCGGTACAGGTGCAACCCAGCAATTATTTTATCGTGATAATACCCCAACTACTCAAGGTACCTGGATTAATTTAGGCAATACGTCTATTGTTTTTACCGGCACCGGTTCTCTCCCCATCGTCAGCATTAGCATTACTCAACTGGAAACGAACAATATTTTACAATCTCTCC
>Ga0155332_147_pt2 | contig 32118 bp, 19 predicted proteins | sample RifCSPhighO2_02_FD_106300 | JGI IMG/M metagenome (GOLD analysis project Ga0155332, IMG submission 106300) | Candidatus Gottesmanbacteria bacterium RIFCSPHIGHO2_02_FULL_40_13 | reverse complement strand
GTGGCAATCTTTATTATAGAGATTGCTTCGCCTTCGGCTCGCAATGACAAGCTGGACAGTAATTTACTGCGTAACTCCTGTTAGAATAAGGTTAAATACTTTCTTACTTTTACCAAACCATTTTCAATCCCTGTGCTTTATAATCTGCAAAATCGCGGTCATTGGTGAGTAAAATATAATCCTTACTTATCGCCTGCCAGGCAAGCATTCTGTCAAATGGATCTTTATTGGCAATTTTTGGGAGTTTATAGAAAGAAGAGGTTAAATCAGCATCCAGATGTAATATTTCAAATCCGGTTTCTTTTGCTATAGCAGGCAATGCATCCGGTAAAATGTCTGTCAAAACCATCTTTCCCAGCGAAAACTTCAGCGCAATTTCCCAAAAGGTGATCACACTGACATATTTAGTATGCTCAGGATCGAGAAGTATATCTTTCACCTTTCGCGAAATCTTTTTGGGGGAAAATACAGTCCACAAAAATATGTGCGTATCGGCAAGATAGCTCATGATTTCAAAAATGTCTCATCTGTCATCTTAAAATTATTATGTATTTTAAAAGAAGCCTTGCCTTTTAGTATTCCCAAAGTAAACTTAGTGTGCTTCAGGTATTTTTTATATGGAACCAACGCGGCAACCTTTTTTTTATTTTTGCCGTAGGTGATACCGACACTGGCGCCTTGCAGGACTTGTGCCAGGACCTCAGAAAATTTTGATTTAAACTGACCCACAGTGAGTTGATTCATATAAGGATACTGTACTGTTTTCTTGACAACTTGTCAAGTATTTATACCCATCTTACTCCGGTTTGCAACTTTTTCGTAAGAAAAATGTTGCTAACTCGGTCTAGAAGGAGTTATACCCGCCACAGTCAAACGTGGCTGGGACGTTTGACGTCCCGTAGCAATATCAAGTGCGAAGGGTATACAACTTGTCATCTCGACCGATCCCCGATGTACATCGGGATGAGTGGAGAGATCTTTAACGGTCTGCGCTTGGAAGATCCCTCCACGCGCTGAAGCTTGGTCGGGATGACAATAACAATCTAAACTGATACTGCAGGTGAAGCGCTCCCCGACCTTACGGTCGGGGCATCAGTCCTTTCGGTCATTCGGAGCGCGAAACCCCGCACCGAATGCCCGCTTGAAAACCATTCATCCCGCGGACTTACGTCCGGGGCATTCTGGTGCTGGGGTAAGTCAGCTGTAATGTCTCCGTAAACATCCGACAGTCCATAAAAATATAGACCTCCTTGATTATACCTTGCTTTATATCCTATAATACTTACTCTAATGCCGATAGAACTTTTAAAAACTGTAAACTTACCCGGGGAAACATCGGGTATTTCAGATGCACCGAATCCCGCTTTTCCGGATGATTTCGAACCCTTGACAGTGGAATTAGCAGAAATAGAGCAGGGTTTAGAAAAAGATTTAGGAAACCATCCTCTATCAGAAACAGCTTTAACTGCTTTGGTAGATGATGGAGTAGATTTGGTTGCCATGTATTTGGAGGAAATAAGAAGCTCGCCTTTACTAACCAAAGAGGAAGAAATCGCGCTGGCACAAACGTATAGAAAAGGAAGGGAAGCTCGTGAAAAGTTGCATAAAGCAGAATTAGAACACCTAGAGGTAGAAATCAAGGAAAGAGAACGTCTGACAGAAGAGATGGAAACAGGTGACCAGGCGTATGATACTCTGGTACTTAGTAACCGCAGGTTAGTCGTGAGTATGGCAAAAAAATACATCGGGCGCGGATTAGATTTCCTGGATCTCATCCAGGAAGGCAATATTGGGCTTATGATGGGAGTTAAGAAATTTGATCCTGATAGAGGCTTCAGAGTATCAACCTACGCAGCCTGGTGGATACGGCAGACTATCACCCGCGCCATCGCTGACCAGAGCCGTACAATAAGGCTTCCTGTCAGTCAAGTTGCTAAATTAAGAAAAATGCAATCTGCTATACGGACATTACAACAAAATCTTGGCCGTAATCCCAACAATCGTGAATTAGCGAAGGCATTAAAAATAAGCAAACAAGATTTAGATATTCTTTTAAAGTTTCAAAGACAACAACCACATTCGTTAAATTTGCCAGTGGGTGATGATGCAGAGTTTGGAGATTTTATTCCGGATACTTCTGCTCCAACTCCAGATGATTCGGCAGAACATACAATGTTAGCGCCAGAGCTTAGCGCACTGCTATCTTTATTGACAGAAAAACAGCAACAGGTCCTTCGCTTGCGCTTGGGGTTAGATGGTGAAGATGAACATACTTTGGATGCGGTAGGAAAATTATTAGGCCTGACAAGAGAAGGAGTGAGGCAGATTGAATCGAAGGCCTTACGTCAATTGCGGATGTTGGCAAACAAGAAAATGTTAAGGGAATATCTCTGATATAGCAATACTATCCTGACTCCATTACATAGAGCTTTACTGCTTCATCCCACGAAGATATGCCAAGAGCATCTAAAATATTTTCCAGCGAATCGTCGTGAAATACTGCGCCGGCAACTTTTTCCAAAAATGCCCGTTTATCTGAAGGCGCGGTAAATCCTTTTAATTTTTCGTGAATTACCCGGGCGATGATATCTCCATAAACATAACCCGCGGTAAAATAGAAAGGTCGGGAAAAATCACCTCCTGCCCCGTCAAACAACCTCTTTGGCGTCTCACAGCCAAGCGCTTTACCGAGAGTTTCCTGATAGACCCGGTCATGAAAAATCATCATATCGCCAACGCTTGCAGATACATCCATGCCGTTTTTTGTAAGGAGTTTTTTGGCCTTAAGCCATAATCTCAACTCAAACTGAGTCAGGGCTGCGAAGCGGATAGTCAGAAATCTTTTCCATGGTTTGATAAAATCCGGATCCGGATGGGACCATTCCATCATGCTTGAGAAAATTTCAGACTGGGTTGCCGCCTCTCCTAAAATAAGCGTACGGTATGGATTTTTTCCTGATTCGGTATCGGAAAGAAGGAACTGCAGCGCATGTCCGGATTCATGGATTTGAGCTCGCGCCATTTCTTTGTTTAATGAACTACCACGGGCAATTAGAACTACCCGGGCATTTTGTATGCTTTCCCAAAAGGGATGCTTACCTAAATCCGGGTAGATACTCTCAAGAGCTGAATAATCAAGCCCCTCGGGAATAAAAAAATAATTAGCAGTCGCGACTGCCGGACTGATGTGATCCGGATCGGCAATATTAAGGATACCTCCCGCATTCCATTCCTCATCTGTTATACCAAACTGATGAAATATATTCATAAAATAGGCATTCGGATCATAATCTGAATTAATAATAGTATCTCTCTGAATTTTTGGTATCAGATAAAAATATTTACTGTTTTCTTCCCAAGTGACAAAATCTTCCCTCAACTTCTGAATTACTGCTTCCATTTTGTCGTCTATCCGGTCAGTTGTTTCATCCGGCATCCCGTGCATCAAGGAAAGATATTTTTCCACAAAATTTTCAGTCTTTTCTCCCAACTCCATCAGGGTCTTGACTGTTTTGAGAAAAATTTCTGTCTGGTCGTTCTGCTCCATTGACTGAAGCGCTTCATAAAGAAACTGGGCACGCGGGAGATTTTTTCCTGATATAATTCCATGTTTTAACTTATTTCCCAGATCAAGAAAACGATCATAGTAAGAAGACCCTGCAAATGTGTTAAAATATTTGAGCAATTCATCTTTTGAAAATTGTGATTTAGGATGATTTCCTAGATAAGAAGATAACCATTTCCCGCTTTTATTGTCATCGGCATGTTGCTGATTCAATGCTTCCCTGTCTTTGATTGTCTGGAAATGAAGATACCGGCTGACAACTGCACGCAAAAAGTGCCGGCCCATGGGATCAGATAAATCAGCAAGTTCCACCGCCAGACTGACGACGCCGGAATTATTACATACCTCTTCTCCCATAGAAAAAAGCTTCTCCCTTCCCTCATGTTTCTTGATTAAAACCTCCTGAGAATCTTCCGGCGCTGCCGTTACGATATGGGATTTATTATCAGCAAGGGAAAGCGACTCTACAACAGCACCTACAGCAAATGAAGTATTGCATGAGTCGAAAACGCGCTGAAGAAATAGTTGCCTTTTGTCTTCAAAGGTACCCCCCTCTATACCCATCTGTATCAATACCCTATTAAGTAGTGGGGATAAACTATCAGCTTTCTGTAAATCAAGAGGTCGGAAACGCAATGCATGAAGCGGTATTTCAATTGATGGCATATGAAAGATTATAGCATGCCCGCGCTCTTGGTCTTGACTTGTAATAGTAGCATGTAATACAATACCTGAAGTTAAAGAGCAAACGTTTAATTATATGCCTATATCACCACAACAAATATTATTTCAATGCGATCCTGATTGTCCAATTCTCAAGGAAGGAAGCCGTTTAAATAAAACCAAAGATGGTTTTATAATGCCTTTTAATGTTTCTTCTCCATCTCATGAAGTTAGACTAGCGGAAGCAAAAGCACATGGTCTTGTGCCGTCATATGAATCTGGGATCCCTGGCCAAAGAAGCGGGGTTTGTCTATATTGGTTTTTCAACGGAGCAAAAAAACCGTGGGAAATCAAAGGTCCACATGGAGAATGTTATCTAAGACCAATAAGACTAGTAACCCCCACATCCCCGGGATCATCGCCAGAGCTGGGATAACCCCTTCCCCCGACTTTTTTCCTTTTTATCTTAAGATTTGCTATACTTTACCCCAGCACCAGAATGCCCCGGACGTAAGTCCGCGGGATGAATGGTTTTCAAGCGGGCATTTGGTGCGGGGTTTCGCGCTCCGAATGACCGAAAGGACTGATGCCCCGACCGTAAGGTCGGGGAGCTTCAACCTGGAAGGTTGATTTGATGATTATGAAACTAATTCTGGCTTCGGCCTCATTGGGGCGAAAATACCTTCTTGATAAACTCAAGCTCGATTATGAAACAGTTCATACTAATTTGGACGAGGAAAAAATTATCGCAGATACTCCGGTAAATACCATACTTCTTCGGGCAAGACTCAAAGGGGAAAGCGCAGCTGTTCTACTAGCTGTTTCTAATAAGTTACCTAAGTCACTTAAGTCTCCTGCAACCTATAACCTAAAACCTATAACCTATCTTATACTCTCTGCCGATACAGAGGTAATTCTGGAGAATAATCTATTCGGTAAGCCCGCCTCGGAAAAAGAAGCTGTGCAAATGCTGCAACTTCTTTCCGGAAAAACTCACGAAGTGGTGAGCGGGTATTTTCTGCTGAAGATAGATATAAGTACAGGGCGAAGCAGCATGCAATTTTCGAAGATTGCATACGGAAAGTTTGAACCAACTTTTACCCGGGAGAATAATAATGAGATCCTGAAACGAGTTCAGGATGACAACGCAGCTAGTCAATGCAGATATATTGCAAGCAAGAAAATTGCATCTGCAAGTGCTGGAAAAAAAACTAGCTGGCAGGGCTTTGACGTCAGCCTCGTCACCTTCAGAAAGCTTACGGATAACGATATCAAAAGGTATCTGAAATACACAGACTATACCAGATTTACCGGCGGTTATGCTTTAGTGGCCTCTCCGCAGGATTTTGTCACCAAGGTGGAAGGATCTATTTCCAACGTCATCGGTCTGCCGATGGAAAAAGTGATTCCGATACTGGATAAATATTTTACTTTGTGAAGCGCTCCCCGACCTTACGGTCGGGGCATTAGTCCTTTCGGTCATTCGGAGCGCGAAACCCCGCACCGAATGCCCGCTTGAAAACCATTCATCCCGCGGACTTACGTCCGGGGCATTCTGGTGCTGGGGTAAATTTTAGGAAAAGCTGACGATAAGTATCCCAAGAAGCGTGACCGCGATTCCCCATTTTTGCTGAATATTTAGCCTGTCACCGAATACAAAACGGGATAAAATGACAAATAATACCGCAGAAGATCCCGCGATTGGAGCTACAATTGAGGTAAATCCTTGCAGAATACCTATATTGTAAGCAAAATCAGCCATGATAAGCCCGAGCAGCATGAAGGTTATGGTGGAAATTAATCCTTTTTTATCCGCAAAGATTTTCCCCATATTTTTTCGAAGATCTCTGCTGGCCAGAAGAAGAAAAGCATTTAAAAAAAGAGGAACCCCGGCCCAAAACCAGCCTATCTTCTCTGCAGGGATCCGCACAAAAGCAAAGTAAAATCCCCAGCAAAAAAGAGTTACGATCGCATAAGAAACTCCCCTATCCGCAAAAAACCGTGAAATTTTTCCGGTCCCACCGAGTTTCAGCGAAACAAGTATCACACCCAGTCCGGCGAAAGTAATTCCGATCGCCTGAAGCCAGCTGACACTTTCTTTGAAAAAAATCAAAGATAATATTACGCTTACAATTGAGAAGGTACCGGTAATTGTCCCGACAATTGAGGCATTGCCGACCTCTAAACCCCTAAAGAAAGAAAGATTGCCCGCGGTATGAATAAGGTTTAGAAGAATTGCGAAAAAAAACATCCTCCCATCGGAAATTCCGCCCATAAACGGCATCATGAAGACGATCACAATTAATCCAAATACAAAAGCCCAAAAATAGGTAACCAGAAAACCTAACTTTCTTGAGGCAATGGTGACACAAATATCCCCCACCCCCCAACCGATCAAAGCAATTAAGGCAAAAATTATAGCCATAAAAGTATTGTAGCAGAATTTTAATTATTTCCGGCACTCTTTTCGGCATAAAACTATATACCCATCCGGTAAATCTTGAACTCTGCCTGTCTCTTCTTTTTTATACTCATAAATTCCAACCGGACTGTTTTTGATCAAGCGAAATACAGCATCGATTCCATATGCGGCATATCTGATCAGTTTATAAGGAGAAAACCGATACCCTATCACGGAATAATCATCAAATCCTGCACTCTCAAGAACTGATGTCAATGAAGATTTGTCGTAATGTTCTCTATGTTTAAGGTTTATGGGATATTTTTTGGATGGCGTGGAAATAACCATAATCCCCTTTTCGCATAATACTCTTTTTGCTTCTTTTAAAAACAACAAACCATCCTCTACGTGTTCTAAAACTTCCAATGCAGTAATCACGTCAAAGCTTTCAGACTTAAACGGTAATCGGTCACGGGCTTGTGTATTTGAAACTTTATCATTCTTCAGGCGTGATAAATAGAGGGCATTATACGAAATATCACAATTAAATAAATCAGCATTATTCCCCCACCTGGGTGCAATCATCCCTCCTGCCATAAATCCGTCACCTCCCCCTAAATCCAATATACGTGGTTTCATATTTTTAGTCAGTAATTGATCCATATGCGGTTGTATAATACTTATTGCAGCTCTGTATCTCAGAAGTCCGGGATGAAACCATCGCACCAGCCTGTCTGTTTTTCGGTTCTCTATACCCATCTGAAACACCACTCCGCCTGCAATGGATATACTCCAATGATAAGGTCCTTTATCTTTATATTCCCTTTCTTGCAGACTTTCCCGAGTTTCAAGTGCCATACAAAGTAGTAAGTATATACCTACGTGACTCAGATTTGCAACTGAGCTACCCCGGCACCAGAATGCCCCGGACGTAAGTCCGCGGGATGAATGGTTTTCAAGCGGGCATTCGGTGCGGGGTTTCGCGCTCCGAATGACCGAAAGGACTGATGCCCCGACCGTAAGGTCGGGGAGCGCTTCACTCAGTATATACCCCTCCCTGCCTGCCGGCAGGCAGGGACCCCGACGTAACGTCGGGGGACGTGGCAATCTGATAAAAAGATTCCCACGCTCGGCCTACGGCCTCACTCGGAATGACATTAAGTGCAAAACTCGTAACTACATTAATATATATTAATGTAGTGTAAACATGGAATTAAACCCCGATTGGGATTTTTGGCAAATTGATTGTCATTTTATAAGTCACATAAGTCATTTATAATTCCAGGATTAGAATGCAGGATAGGTGATTTATTTTCTGATATAATTCTCATGACTTATGCCCGACCGCCTCTCTTTTGCTGAAATAAATCTTGCTAACTTCGCTTATAATTTCAACTCCCTGAAAAAACTCATGATGGAGACGCCTGTCATGACTCTAAAATCCATCGTCGTTCAGATAAAAACTCTGCAAAAAGGCGATACTGTCGGCTACAGAAGGACATATCATGCAAAAAGAAAAATGCTGATGGGTTTATTGCCGATTGGTTACGGCGACGGCTATCCGAGGGCGCTGTCTAACAAGTTTTATGTTTTAATCAATGGAAAAAAAGCTCCCATTATCGGACGGATTTCCATGGATCAGAAAGCAATCGATATCTCAAGGATTAAAAATACAAATATTGGAGATGAAGCAGTCCTCATCGGCCGTCAGGGAAAAGAAACTATTCTGGCTGACGATATCGCCAAAGTGTGTTCTACCATAAATTACGAAATAGTGGCGGGCATAGCGCCCCGGATTCCCAGAGTTTACAAAAGACGTTAAATACCTGAGGTGTAAAGCTACATCACCCCTGGGGTGTAAGTTCAAAAAGAAGACCTATTTCCCGCTTGGCATTTTCCTCATCTTCCGAGGCGTGAACGACATTGTACTGGATATCAGTCCCGAGGTCTCCGCGGATCGTGCCTTTTGGCGCCTTTAACGAATCGGTCGGACCGCAGATTTCCCGCACTTTAGCTACAACACCCTCCCCTTCCCAAATCATCGCCATGACAGGCGTCTCCATCATGAATTTTTTCAGTTCAGGAAAGAAAGGTTTATCCTGGTGATGTTTATACCAGCGGTCGATAATTTCATCCGTAAGACGGGTAAATTTTCCGGCCACCAGGTGAAAATGCGCGTTTTCAAGATAGGTAATGATTTTGCCGATTACCTGCTTTTTCACTGCGTCCGGTTTTACTAATACAACAGTCTGTTCCATAATTTATTAAACACCTGACACCTGACACCTGACACCTGAAGATTATATCTTATTTATTTTCAAAAAACATCACCCAGATATCTGACCCACCTGCAGTTTGCGATTTAACTTCAGTTCATCCGTCATCTCGACCGAACCAGTCAGACTGGTGAGTGGAGAGATCTTCTTTAATAGGTCTAATGGTTAATTTCAAAGCCGAAATGTTAATAATCCTTAAAGTGTGAAAGATCCCGATCCGCGCACCGTAAAATCCGGTCGGAGTTGGTATCGGAGTCCTTCCTCCCCCTCCGCCGCCCGCGCCGCCTTATCTCTAATAGAAAGGCACTCCTTCAATCATCTGCACGTTACTGCTGTGGACGGCATAATTATAGGCCAGGTTTGGTCCGCAGCCGTCCTTACAGCCTGTCAGAATTATATCTCCGTCATCCTTATTTTCTAGTTTGGCGTAAATAACAAAATATGATTGGTTATATGCATCCGATAAATAATAATAATCTTGACTAGGGCTTAAAGGATCTTTGGGTAACGTGATGTTGTATTGAGTATAAGGTTTACCCCAATCTACATCGCTGATGGTACCCTTATCCAAGTTGGGCTCTGGAAAGTATAAAAAATCATTATAATATTCTTCAAGCGTACGAACCAGTTTATTGAGGTCCTGTTTTCTTTTGCTGTCGCGGGCTTTCTCTAAGGCGCCTTTGATATTGGCGTAAAGAATTACTGTCGAAAGCAGGGCGATGATGGAGATGACAATCATCACCTCCATGATGGTAAATGCCCTGTTTCTATGCTGAGGTTGGCAGTTTTTTAACATTATTCTCTTTAAGGATACTACGATTTTGTTTGGGGAGCAATCGGGGGAAAAAAGATTTCTACGTTCTACTTGCTACTTTCTACTTACTACTCTCTACCAGCTACACCCGAAGTAACTTCCGGAACCTCTCATCATCTTTATAAGGCCCTATTATGGCCAGATTCAGCTGCGACTGTTGAAAAATTTCCCCGGCTGTTTTTTGCAGATCTTCAATCGTGATGCTATCCACCTTCTGCATTATTTCCAGGGGAGTCAAAATTTTGTCTTCAATTACTTTGGAAGTTGCAAAAAGAGCTGCCACAGACCGGCTGTCTTCAAGCTCCAGGATGAGTTTTCCTTTCATATTTTCCTTGGCTTTATTCAATTCTTTTTTATCAATTTTTGCGTTTTTAATCTTACGAAGCTCATCAAGAATTACTTTTATGGCATCGTCTATTCTGGCTACATCCACCCCGGCCTGCACCACGAAATTACCCACATCAATATACCTTTCGTCATTAGCCCGCACATAATATGCCAGTCCCCTTCTCTCCCTGACCTCAATAAAAAGTCTGGATGACATCCCGCCTCCCAGAATATTAGTTAGCACTCCTGAAGCATATCTGCCAGGATGAAGCAAAGGGAAGGAACGGACGCCCAAACACAGATGCGCCTGTTGCGTATCTTTAAAGGTAAGATGAAATGCGGGTGTGGTTTGATTTTCTTTGAAAAATTCAGGTTTCTCTACTTTTTTATTTTTCCAGCCCCCTAAATACTTCTCAACCGTACCTTTAAGGGTGTCACCCTTCAAGGGTATACCGCCGGCGATGGCGACGACGGTATTGACCGGACCGTAAAACCTGTCCATGTATGAAATAAAATCCTCACGTTTGACTGATTTGATGACCTCTTTAATTCCGGCAATGTCCCGCCCCAATTTAGTATCTCCATAAAGCAGATTTTCATACAGGTCGCCGATCTTGCGCATGGGAATATCCTCGTACATATTGATCTCTTCGATAATCACACCCTTCTCTTTCTCAATTTCGAGAGGATCAAATTTCGAATGAAGCAGCATATCGGAGAGTACGTCAACGAGAAGTGAAAGATGTTTTTTAGCTGCCTTTACGTAATATCCCGTGTGGTCTTTGCTGGTAAAAGCGTTAAATTCCCCGCCAATCCCGTCAATCAGTGAAGCAATATCAAAGGCGGAGGGCCTTTTTTGAGTGCCTTTAAAGGCCATATGCTCCAGAAAATGGGACAGTCCGTTTATCTTTTTTTCCTCATACCTGCTGCCTACTCCTACCATCACCAAAACTGTGACAGACTCCACCCCCGGCATCGGGATGGTTAAAAGTTTCAGGCCGTTCTCAAGTGTATTTAACTTATATCTCATAAGAAGTCCTAATGATACAAAATGTAAAGAAAAATAACAAGAACAAAAACGATTCGGAACAATAACCACCTTTAAGGGTGACACCCTTAAAGGTATTAAAGGTATAGAGTTGACTTGGATGAATTATTTAATTATTATAAATGCAAATGGATGATGCAGCTGAATCTCTACAACCACCGGCTCCTCAATCAGATCTATTGCCTGCTTCAGCAGATCAACCTCCTCCCCAAAACCCTCCTCCTCCTGAACCGAACTATGATCAGGAAAATGTAACTGTCGAAAAAGGTGAGCTTCACGGCACAGTTGAAGTCGGCGGAGCGAAAAATTGCGGTCCCAAACTGATGATCGCTGCCTGTCTAGCACAGGGCACAACGACCCTTCGGAATATGCCTGTTATCGGGGACGTCAAAGTCACGACAGAAATTCTGGAAAGTCTCGGGGCGCAAGTCAAATATGGAGAAAACGATACGATTGTCATTGTCGTACCTGATAAGATTGATAAATGGGTCGTCCCGGAAACAGCCGGTGAAGTATCCCGTATTTCGATTCTCGCTGCCGGAATGCTACTGGCCAGATTCGGGAAAGCTGAAATACCTCTTCCCGGAGGGGATAGGATAGGCAATCGGCCAATAGATGTTCATCTTGAGGGATTGAAAGCTTTAGGAGCCACAATTGATGAGACCAGTAAATCCGGTTGGATTCTTCTTTCTGCAGATAATGGTTTAAAAGGCTGTGATTACCGCCTCAAACTGCCCAGCCATACTGCCACGGAAAACCTGGTGATGGCAGCAACCCGTGCTTCGGGTAAAACTACGCTTCACAATTGCGCGCGTGAACCTGAGGTAGACGCTCTGGTTGAACATCTGATTAAAGCCGGAGCAAATATCAAGATTATAGACCCTGAAAATCCTGCAGGCGAAAGGACTATCGAAATTGATGGGGTAACTCAAATGCACGGGGTGGACACCCAAGTTATTGCCGACCGCAATGCAGTAGTCACTTATGCCGTCGCTGCCCTTACCTCCGGCTCCAAAGAAGGAGTCTTTATCAAGAACGCTGAAGCAGCCCATATCGGGTCTTTTCTGGAGCTGATTACTGAAATGGATGGAAGTTATGAAGCAAAAGATGGCGGTATCAGGTTTTATATGAAAGATGGTGCAAAATTGACAGCTCCCAAACGAACCGTCATCACCTGTCCCCATCCGGGAATTTCCAGCGATAAATATATCGGCATCATGACCGACTGGCAGGCTTTGGTCAGCGCTCTTTTTATGACGGCAGAAGGAGATACCCGATTGATCGAAACAATGTATCCGTCACGCTTCCATCATTTGACAGCTTTACAAAATGCTAAACCTGAACTCATAGATTTTTTTGATCCAAAAGAGTCCGATCCCCTAATTGAATATGTGTTTACGGAAGATCCTTCTCATTCTCCACATGGAGCGATAATCCACGGAAAAGGCAGAGAATCTCTACCTAAAATAACCGTTGAGGGAAAGGATGTCAGGCTGGGAGCATTTGGCATACTTTACGGGGTGGCGGCCGGGGCGGAAATCATCGGCACCAGACAAATGAGAAGAGGCTATCACCAAATAATTGAAAAATTCCGCGGTTTGGGGGCGAAACTAACGTCGTCTTTATAATACTTACTCTCTTAATTTCTTCAGTTCTACGAGTTTCACACCTCTGTCTTTCCGAGCGATCCCGACTCAGTCGGGAGAGCGTGGGAATTTTTCATCAGATTGCCTCGTCGTTACGCTCCTCGCAATGACAACTGAGAAATTAGTAAGTTCTTATGGTCATACCCTGCCACCTTTGGTTTTAGTAGGGTTTATTCTTGCCTGTCTTTGGACTGTTTTTAATCGGCCTTTTTCTGAGGCTCTAACCTGCTGTCTGGCCTGAAGATTATCCCTAAGGGTTGCCAGTTGGACGTCGTTGATTTGTTTCTGTGTTTTTTTATCAACCACCGGTGAATCTTGAGAAGATACTATAAAGTCTCGGGATTTAAACGCATCATTAGCCCATTTGATTTCTTCCCTCAACTGCGCCGGAGTCAGGAATCTATCTCTTAAAGTGTCGTAATAACCACTCCAGCCTGTTGCCTTATCTCTGCGAATTTCTATGTGGGGAGGGAGTTCAGCTGGTACTGTCGAATCAAATTGTTTTAATACTCTGGTTTTGACGGAAGGCACAACTGAACCTGTTTTACCGAGAAGTTCTTCAAGACGCTTTTGGACTCTTTCTTTTAAATCTGCCAAAAATTTCGCTCCCGGATCTGATTTACCCCAATCGTAAGCATCCGGATTATCAGCCGAAGCTGCATGATATTGTTCTGATGAATATGGTTCTTCTACGGTAGTATCCTCCTGAAAATGTCCACGAACATCATCCATTGTCAGGTTATACTGCAGCATTAGCCTGGCAATCAGATCTACTGCGTACTTAATCTCTGTTTCAGACGGACGAGTTTTATCAAACCAAGATCCGGACATCTCTATATTGATAGCAACGTCATCTCGACCGGTTGAAGCGGTGGTGGATTGGACTTGTGTATCAGTCATCTTTACCAGCTGTAATACACCATCTTCTCCGACCGCAAAAGTAGCGGAATTTCCCCCTACAACCAGACCATATCTGGTCGTAGTTGATAACCATTTCGATCTATCCGGATCCTCGTTGCCGTCCCAATGGATTATAATCATCTTCGGCGTAATGTTTGGCCCCACCAAATTCTCGTCTGTAATCAAATCTACGTGATTCGAAAAATGAATCGTACCATCAGGTAATTTTTCCACATATAAAGGTTCTTGAACTGAAGGCGGCATCTCTACTGTCGGCGGTGTGGGTGAGATTTGTATCGAAGGATTATCGATAGGTGAAGATAAAGCAGGATTACGGGTATTGTCTGATGCCACCGCAATCTGCAACAAATGATTTGCTAATAAATCACCTGTAAGGACAATTGCGGTTAATCCAGAAACAAGAGTAACAGCATTTAATAATCTTCTGCCAGTACGACCGTCAATAGAAATTCTTGATAATAATTTTTCCTTTAAGCGGCAAAATTTAACTCTTTTAGTTAAATACTCATTGAAATTTCTAATCTTGCCGGCAATTACAGGATTCAGGTCCTCCTGCCTGATTTCCAGAGTTGTTTTATTTATCTCATCATTAACGAAAAAAGTTAGCTTACCGTTTGTCGTCTTGAGTTGATAGTTTCTTTGAGGATCGTTATACTGTTTGAAACGGATCCAGGTCAGTTTTCCCTTACTATCAAAGGCGTAGGCTAGTTGATCGCCAACATTCATCCTGTCTGTCAGTTTGTAGTCTCTACCTCTAAATACCATTGGCTGCTTCAATTTATAACTGACAATCTGTTTCGTATTGTCCGCAAGATCTACCGTATATGTATCTTTGCTAATTCTATCTCTGCCAAATAAGGGTAAATCCAGATCCGGACGGGTAAGATAATCACGAAAATGCAATAATTCTGCGCCTAGCGGAGCGGATGAGGGGTTGGATTCAGTTGATAGAGAATTTAATATGTCAGTTTGCTGAGATGTATCTACGCTTATCATATCCTGCCTCTGCTTCTTGGAATATCTACTCCGGCTCTTCGTGCATCCTCACGAAGTTTGGCGTTTTGTGATTTCCGGACCTGCTCATTTTTACGGTGAGAATTTTGCAGATTTAGCAGCATTTCTTTGTTAACATGTTCTTCGTTACCTAAATCTCGAAATGTGTATCCCGGAAGTAAGGTACTCATTGATGCTGAAATAGGTGGAAGATCAAGCACGAAAGCTCCTTTCCTTTCATCAAATACTATATTTACAAGTGACTCTCTCCTCTTCTTGGCGCCTGGTAAAACCGATCTGGAAGAAGATTTTAATATATCAGGATTAACTTGAGATGCCTTACCTGAGTTAATGCGGTTTACAATATCCTGAAAGGTCAGAAGAGCTGTTTGCGGATCTTTATCTGAAGTCCAGTAAATAAAATTCCGGCCGTTTTTTTCGCCAATTATCCAATTGTAGCGGAAGCCGTCGGCAGTCTGGGAATAACCTCTGACAGCAGATGACTTGTTGTCAGGCAATGTTACTGTTTCTCCGACGGAAGACTGATCGACTGCAATGTCAGATTCAAGGGATGTTTTTACCAGAGGCGGATTTTCAGCGACGACTTTGCCGTTTTTTATTTTAGTAATTTTGTCTATGGCATGGAGACTGACTATATTACCGCGTGAAAACTCGTAGCCCTCTGCAAATTCCAAAAGAGAAAAGACTCCGTCAGGCGTCCTGATGGTAATTTTGTCGGGAAAGACGTCTCCTCCTATTGCCTGTATCGCACCATTCTTATCCCAAATTACAATGGAATCAGTAGCAAAGGTCTGAGATAACGCCTCATCCACTCTCTTTTGAACCGATTGATCAATCGTTGTTTTGACGATTACTCCTGCGGTATAAAAACTATCTCCGGGAAATATTTCATGAAGCTGTCCTTCCACCATATCTACCCAGGCTGTGTGGTCAAACCCCTGAGGAGGTGTTTGAAACTGGTAATTTTCTATTTCGTTTATCGCATTTTCTATTTCCTGATACGTATAACAGGCTTTCCCGGTAACTCCGGAACAACTTTCTGACCCGTAATTATTTTTGACCAATTCCAGTACTTGCCTGACTCTTTCATTGACCACCTCACGATTGTTATAGGGATCGTAGATTTCCGGTCCCTGCGTATTTCCTGCCAGAAAGGCTCCTTCCATCAATGTTAAATTTTTGGCGCTTTCACCAAAAAACGTTTTGGATGCCGCTTCCACGCCATATGCCCCGTAACCGTAATAATTGTTATTCAGATAAAGTTCCAGTATCTCATTCTTGGAAAAATTGCGGTTAATCTCCGCGGCCAAGACAATTTCCCTAGCCTTCCTGACAAATTCTCCGAATTGACCACCTATTTCCTGTGACTGATCAAATAAATAATGCAGTTCATAGAGGTTTCTTCCCACCTGCTGGGCAATGGTTGATCCGCCTGATACTAAGGTCGGTCTTCCAGTCTGCCAGCTTTCCTGTAATAACTGCCATGCAGCCCGTGATACACCATAGGCAAGATCTAACTTCCAGTCCCCCCAGAATAATTTATCTTCCGTAGCCACAGTTGCATTAATTAAATTGGGTGAAACGTCATTTAATCCTACCTCTGTTCTTCTGCCTAAAGTAGGTGCGACAATTTCCTGGACTAAATTTCCATCTCCATCTGTGATCTGCGACGTCTCCGCTTGAAGCGTTCTTGAAAATATATCAGCAGTATCAGGATTTGTCAGATGTATAACAGCCGTGGTCGCGGAAATTCCCAAAATGCCAACAGCTATCCCGCGTACAGCGGTCTTACCCAAAGCCCGCCATAAAAGTCCTTTCGGTTTCCAGCCGAAGATTTCTCTACGTCTTGCCTGTCTTTGCAGTTGGGTTCTTGGATCAGCGCTCATCTCGCGATATTCTCGATAATCATTCCGAAGGTTTTTAGCTGTAGCAGCAGCGCGTTTGATCATTGGAATAAGTTTTTTATAAAGATGCAGATAATCTTTAGATTCTGTAGAGGCAGGCGCTTTCTGATCCACAGATGGAACGGAAAGGGGGCGCTGTACTTCAGGACGTTTAAATGGAGGTAAATCCGGCAGTCCAACTTGACGTGCAGGTGGTTCAAATTCTATAACATTAATTGGTTGTTTTGGAAACTCTGCATTATCCATATTATTTATCTATTATTTCTCAAACCCGGTTGGAAGCCTTTAGGTTTGGTAGTTTTTTCAAAATTACCAGCAGGTTTTCCGCCGCTCTTTTTTTGACCTTTACTACCAAATTTTTGGTATGGCGGGTGTGTCATTTCATGCTCTCTTCTTGCAAATGCTTCAGGATCAACATCGGTTGGGTGAAATACTTTTTCATAAGTTAGTTTTTTATTCCCATTTTTTGGTTTTTTCCTTTTTCCTTTGCCTTGCGCGACGATCATACCAAGCGAGGGAAATGGAAATACCGTTCCAAGGGGCCCTTTGGCCGGTGCTTTTTTCCCGCTCACAGTTGACTGCGGTGGAACAAATTTCGGATTTCTCAAGACAAAAACATTGCCGAATTTTCCAACCAACTGCTCGAAATTCTGATCATTCACAACTATTATATCAGGCCTGCCTGTCTCACTGCTTCCCTCCTGCGTAACTTCTTTATTGGACTGGGCTAAGATCATCATCGGTTTACCGTCTTGACCAACCATGGTTTTTACCGCATAAGCAATATGACCCGCGCGGGAATCCTGTACGATTATGAAATCCCCTTCTTGAATTTGAGCAAGTTTGGTGATTCTTATCTCTTTATTATTATGAAAATATAACTCTGTCGGAGTATCGGATCCACGCACAAATGTAATTCCCGCAAATTCAGTATCGATCAGGTCGTTGGCTGAATCAGCTCTTATTGATCCCTGTGCGTCAGGCATCTCCCTCGTCTGTCCCGATAACTTCGGCAAACTATCAACACCTGTCCCAAAAACGTCCTGCACCAGAAACAGAAAGTCCATACATTGTACTGGCTGACCGGGAACACCGTACATGTCTGCTATAAATATATCAAGCGCTGCGTTAAATTCAGGTGAATCAACCATGTCTTTGTATTTTTCAACCAAGGATTGTTTCAGTTTGATACGGAAATCATTTTTATCAGTCACCTGCTCATCCAATAATCTGTTAATCGTCACTGATAAGTCATAAACAAATTGCTGCTGCGGACTCGAAAAGACATGCATCACTTCTCTAGGAATCAGTGATTCGTATCCCTTTTTTTCTAACTTTTGGATAACTGTGTCCACTAACTGAGCCATATTAATATCCTGCGATACTCCGCTATTTTCCTTTATCGTCATACTCTCCTGGTAAATCCGCGTCAGATACATCCTCAACCACGGCATGACCATAGTCGATCCGTATGGCCCCTGGATAACCTGAAGTAAATCCGTGGGGTGAGAAGATCCATCACTGCCTATTGTCTGACCGGCTTCAATTGCTACAGCCACCACAAATTTACCGTTAGGCATTTTCACAAAACCCATGGACAAGACATGAGTGGTGCCGTTTGCTCCGCCTCCAACAGTACCTGTTTTTCCTCCAAAAACTCCTTCCTTGCCATCAATCGTGGAGCTTAATAACTCTATGCCAATGTTATCCATCATAAAATTATTTATGCCGATAGATTGAAGCTTAATCTCATCATTCATCAGTGTATCCCGTGCTTGTTGTAAAGCTGTAATCATTGCCTGATCAGTCAGCGTCTTTTCAGGAGCAACCATGACTGCAAAAGCCAAACCCATACTTTTCAAGTTTGTGACATACACATCACTGCCTATTGCAGCTAAAGGCGTCGCCTTATCGAGTACATTACCCTGCAAATCTACCATTTGTGTACCCAATTTACCTAAAAATGTTTGCCATTCCTGCCAGCCGTCAGGATTTTGTTCTAAAAACTGGCGCATCACATACTGGAAAGGCACATTGGCGGATACTGCCAAGGCCTGATCCATAGTCATGCGGGGATCACCTGCATTGCTGTTTAATTTATCATATGCATTTACAACATTTGAAGGCAATTCACTGCCGTCCACTGAATACTGACCCGGTGCATAATTTACAGGAGTATTATGCAAATCCAACGGACGTCCGTCTATCAAAATCGGCCTTCCTATAAGCTCCAGATACTTGAAAAACGCATATTCCAGAGGCTTGATAGTTGATCCCATCGGTACAGGGAATTCTCCTAAAATATTGGTCGGATTATACTCTCCGATTATTTGCCCATCGGAATCATAGGTCACCATGGCTATACCGGGCATTCTTTGAATTGTATAAGATCCATCAGCGTTTGGAACTTGCATATCAAAAACCGGTACGGATAAACTCAGGCTGTAAGATAGTGTTCCTTCGGGCAACCTTGCTTCATAAACAAGGTTGGACGGGTTTGTGTTAAAGTTGTTAGCCTCCTCAAATCCATCTTCACCCGCGAAGTTTGAGCTTACCCCATCATTTTGAAAAAACGGTACAAAAGAGGTCTTAAGATTTTTGATTCTGCTGTCCCCAGCTTCAAGGCTATCAGTGGAACCTGCTATAGCCTGTAACGCTTTCTGATATTCATGATTTCCCAGAAGATATGTTTCATCCAGTCCGTAATAAATCAACTGGTGATTGATGAATTCAGCCAACTTCGTTCCGCTGGTAATCTTACTGCCAACAGCGTCTGTAATTGCCTGATCTATGTAGGCTGAAAACTCCGTCAGTTGATTCCCGGAAGCAACTGATTCAGGCGAATTGGATCTAGCTTCAACACCCGGAATCAGCTTTTTCATAAAGTTGTCAACCCATTTTTGAAAGGTCAACGAAGTATTTTCTGATGATTCAACATCACCACTAACAAAACTTGAGTATACCTTCTCCGGTAAAGTATTTTTCAATTCTGCAGAAGTCGGCAAATGATCAAAATCATACGAAAATCTCTCATTCTGATCTGAAATATAAAATTTGTTATCAAAACGGAAAATTAGGCGACCCTGATCTTCAACAATGAAAATATTCGGCGGGTGAAGGTCTTTGGATCTGACCCCTAAAGTATCAAGCGAACCATCAACGAGGTATGCTGTCGGATTACCGTAAATATCGGTAAAACCTAATGTATCCGGGATACCGTAGATAAACCCACCGGCAGTCGAGCTTTTTCCATTTAACTGATCTTCTGATACAAAATAATTTTCACTTATCCCTTTAAATTCCACCCTGAAATATTTTTTGTAATAACCAATATTTCCCGCGGGGTTCACTTTTCCGTTTACTTCAATTCCCGGTAAAACATTGTATCTGTAAAAACCGGTCACCTTTGCAGAGTTTTCCGGATCATATACCAAAAGATGATTATAGTTCTTCGCGACAGTCCCCTCCGGCAAAACTTCCGCCATGACCCACACTTCTTCCAAAAATGCGTCAAATTTCTGCCGGAACTCCTGCAATCGCGACTGCTCGGGCATTATTCTTATTTTCTTTTTATAAGCTATAACCGTATTGGAGTTTTTCAGGTTATCTGAGACGTTATCCGGACTAATAATCCGGGCCACTTCTTCCATCCTTCCCTGAAAAATAGTGATAAATCGGTCTGTCTGCTGGCCATTTTCATAGTAGCGATAGACAACCGGTTTATCGCCGTCGGTTTGATAGATTGAAGCATTCAACTGGGCCAAAACCAAAGACATACTGATGTCTTTCCGGGCTACAATTTGCCCGTTTTTGTCGGCAAAAATTAAGGGCTCGTAAAATAAATCATCCATATTTATCTCTTCGAAGGAAGTGCCGGTCATTTGATCAACAGGTTGTTTGGTAAATAAATCATGGGTCGGTTTTTGGATATTTTCTCCTGTTTTATACCAATATGTTTTACCTGTTGCCTTGGAATAAGCTGCAAAAACAGGCACAGAATCATAATCTCCATCATAGATATTCTCTATATCCGCCGGATCGATAAAGATAATATCTCCGCTCGGGAGAGCCGCCTGATAAAGAGTTGCTCCGGCAAACAAGCCCGACTGCAGAGAAGTACGGGTAAATCTGATGGGATTTCCCTTCGCATCCAGAATCGGCTTATTCTCCCCATCCTTGAGTTCCAACAGTTTTACATCATTCTTATCGTTGCGGTAGCCTAAATTACCGTCAATGTCAAAGGCAGTATAAACCGCTGGCTGTAGTACATGATCTTTGTTTTCTCCGCCTATCGGATAGGGAACCGGCAGATTGGAAGCGAAAAGAGTCACACTTTTTCCATTAAGGTCTGTAAGTCCTGAAACAGCCACCCCCGCACCCTCCAGATTAACCTGTCCGCCGGATAAAACGATGCCTTCTGCTGGCCTCATGCCGGCGGTACCATCCGAATTCATCGTGAAAAGCTGAACTAGTCGACTCGAAGGAAAATCAAACGCGTTATTACCTGAAGCGGGTGAATACCATTCACTGGTATCGGTGGATACCGGCAGAGAATATCCGTCTGGAGTTCTTGTATAATAAATAATCGGAACCGGTTGAGGGGGAATCCTTCTAACACTTTTTTCCTGAATGGAATCCAAAGAACTTCCTCCCAACATTGAAGCCAATGACACACTTAAACCTAATGTCCGGGCAAATTTGGCGCGTTTTTTCTGTCTTCTCTTTTTATTTTCCTCTGCCACCCTATCCTGATAGTCACGGATCTGGGTGATCCTGCTTCTTTCATCTTTAGATCCTATTCTTACACCAAGACCTGCAGAAAATGAACTTTCGGCAAAAGTACTCCTTGACTGGTCAAATAAATAATACGTCCGCCTTTTTGTCTTATAGTCTTCTAGAATAATAATTTTTGACATTCCTTCGTATTCCGCACCTATATGCAATATTTTTTTCGCAGCTCTTACGACGGATGATATAAGTATTTTTGCCTCTCTGTTTTCTGTTTTTCTGGCTATTAAGTGTCTTAAGTAATTTTTATCGGTAGACAAATCAACAAATCCGTAGTTTCTCCTGCCGTGCCTTATTCCTACAAGATATACTTGAGATCTGGACAGCATGCTTAATTTTGCTCTTGATACATCCTGTTGGGATAATATCCTGCGTACATCATCGTCCATAGCCCGAAGACCAATTCCAGCCGGACGTATGGCCTGTCTTCTTCCGTGTGTTACATCCACCAGATCGAGTGATTTACCCGTCTTTTGCCTGTCTATAACTCCCTCTATTATCGCCTCCCGGCCGCGTAATTTTCCGGCTAAAACCACAGGTGTTAAAAAAAGACTGTCATCAAAAACTATTTGACAGCTTGCCGGAGCCGCCTCTGTACCGGAAATAAATACCAGTTCTCTATCAACAACTCTTGAGTGACTGGGATTTAATAATGTTGCAACTGCCTTATTCCAATCACAAAATGTTTCGCCTTTTGGCAAATCTAGTTGTAGAGCAAGATAATTATTAGAATTATTATCTGCAGATTTAGGGATGAATATAAAAGTCCTTCCTTTAATTACTTCTCCCCTTATTTTCGCAGGTATAACTTCTCCTTTTTCATCAATCGTTGTGGCAAAACCAAAAATCCGGTTTTGATTTCGGACTCGGGACAAGGCAGATCTTATTTCTGGAGGAAGCGCTGGATGTAATGATAAAATCCTTTCGACTTCCGGTCTCAAAACGCCGACTACATCTGAAGACACCTCACCTGGGTTATTATGATTTATTGTTATCATTTCCTGAATTGGTTTAGACCTACCTCGAACCTCAATCTCACCTCTTGTCAGATGGGCGTTATAAAAAGAAACCTGAGGCTTATCGCCCGGTATGACCGGCGAATGGATGCTCATTAATGGATCATTTTCCCTTTCACTAAGTCTTACTTCAAAAACCTGATTGAAGGAGACATCGATTTTCGCTTCAGGAGTCAAAAGTATTTCTCTATTCTCAAATTCCAACCTTTCTCCAACTTTCAACTTTCTGGCTCTTATTCCCGACTGAAAAGGCGCCGGATTTTCTCTTTCTTCCAAGCTTCGATCAAATATAAATATTCTGTCGTTTTTAGCGCTACTGCCTTTTTTACGGACCACAAATATTTCTACATATTTTTCTACCTCTGCTTCTGTCTCTGGTGGATAGCGGGTTCCGTCAAAAAAGAAAAACTGTCCTTTCGTGTCCTTGACGGCCAGAATGTCAAAAAGCAGTTCGTCGCTCTTGAGGTGAATTCCGGCCAATTTTGCCCGGGCTTCAGCCTTCCTACCGGCGTCGGGAAATAAAATCTGATGAAACGAATTATTGACCGGATCAATCACCTGCGCTCCTGAATCTGTAAGAATAGTCATACCAAAGGTGGTCGGATCAAGAGGAAGTGAGGGAATCAATATTTTATTCAATAATGCATCCTGACTTCCTTTTTTTCTTTCAGGATTATCAATCTCTGCTTGTCCCGTAAATAGATGCACTCTTTTAGGATTATCAATCCCCGAATTGCCTGTAAATAGATGCATCACTGCTTCATCTTCCTGTCTTTTTTCGAATGCAAATCTTGATAAGAGACCGTTTCTCTCCTGACAAAATCCGTAATCCAGATCCGCAATTTCCCTCAGGTGATCGTCTGCTTCGAGCGTCCGCTCCGCGGTATTTATTTGCTTGTTTATAAAGTAGCTTAATTTCCGATAAAAAACTCCCCCGCTGTCAGGGGTCAACGTCAGCTCTACTTTGGCATGATATTTACGCCTTCCGTCATCTTCGAAATATTTGGCTCTACCGTAACTGTCAAATCTTATACAAATAGCATAAATTCCTGCTCCTGATTCCTTCTCATCTTTCGTCCTGACTCTTTTCAGTTTTACCCTTTGTCCCCGCGTATCAATCACCGTCGGAGATAAGTCAAGACCCGAACCTCTGGCGTCAACCATTATTTCTGCTCCTCCGTAGGCAGGCGTATCAAACCTGATGATGGAAATTTCGCCAAGCTTTAACTCACTTTCTTTCATCTCATAAGGATTTAACCTTTCACCGGCATCTTTCTTCACATAATGCGGAAACACTGGCTCGGTGACGGTGGTGGTTTTTCCTCTTTTCCTTTGTTTGATTTTTATCTCGTTTGGTATTTTTTGTCTGTAGATTAATTCGCTTACTTTATCTGAAAGGCTCTTCTTTCTCTTGGGAAGCGTTGATGGATTTACCGGAGTGACTGTTTCTGAAACAGGCGATGTTGGTGGTCGTATGGTCTGCAATACTGCAGGTGCGGCTGGAACAGGTATTCTTTCAGACGGAGCGGGTCTTCTGTAAAGCGGAGCCGGTAGTTTCACAGCCGGTACTGCCGGTACAGGTTTCCCCTCAAACTTCATCCCTATCGCCTCACCTATCTCCTCTCCCAGATGGTAGTTTCTTATGATATTAGCCACCGCAGGGGCAATCTGATTCTTTAATGCGATTGGAATCTCTTCCTTGGAACCAAGAAGAGAGATCACCCGCAGAGAGGAGACGGCAGCTCTTTGCTTCAGTTCTTTAGGTATGGGTCCTGATTGACTTGCTTGCTTTATCTCCCGGCAAATCTGACCATAGTTCATTAATATTTCTTGAGAATCCTTCATTCTTTCACCTTTAGGAAGAAGAAGGTATATCTCTTTAGCATAAGAGAAATCAGGGTTTGGTACCGGAGGATGGTCGAAAGATCCCATCAGAAGGTTGACTGCTTTGTTGAGGGGGTCTGTTTGTCCTGGAGTACTTAATGGATAGTTAAGATCATGTCCGTCGGCGCTGAAACCAATAAATTCAATAATACTTCGTGTTGCGGTCAGACTTATTTCACCTATTGGGGGTTTTTTACGAAGCTCGAAAAGGCGATTCACCTGTGAGTTAACCTGCGAGAATCTGCGTTGAACATCCGCTGCGGTGGAGTAAGAATGTTCCAGTTCTGACGGTAGAGTATATTCGCTTTGCATAGCAATAAAAACTTAAAAAATTAAGCTAAGGGCTCGCTCATAAATAACGTTTACGATTATTTAGGATTGCGGCCCTTTGTGGCGCATCCAAAAGGAATATATTATTTTGGAGTGCGCCCTGATTTCAGCATAATGAAAATACGCCCGGCAGACAAGGGGTATGTGAGTGAAGCGCTCCCCGACCTTACGGTCGGGGCATCAGTCCTTTCGGTCATTCGGAGCGCGAAACCCCGCACCGAATGCCCGCTTGAAAACCATTCATCCCGCGGACTTACGTCCGGGGCATTCTGGTGCTGGGGTAACTGTTTACACTTGAATAAAACTTTGTCATCGCGAGGAGTGATAGCGACGAAGTAATCCCAATAATTACAAAATAGAACTATATTAATAATTACTTTGTTAGCAATATTTGCATTAAACTGCCCGGCCTGATTATTTGGTGCAAATGATAGAAATCGTTTAAAGATTAGCTGATGTATCCCCTTCTTACCGAAATCATGATTCAATCGGGAACGGTCTAGAAGGAGTTTTATCCGCCACAGTCAAACGCGGCTGAAACGTTTGATATCCCGTACTATTCTCAAACGTGGAGGGTATAGCTCATCTTCCTTCTAAATTTTCGCTGCAGCTGAGATTTAGAAGGTCGCTTATAACAGATCAAAATGCTGTCTTGAAGCTCCCTCGACCTTACGGTCGGGGAATCTGAATAATGCGCTTCGTCAGAGCGTAAACCTCGCCGAAGCGGAAAAATGTCTCTACTCCCGATTTAATCGGGATTCCGCGAAGGCGGGTTAATAATCTGTCATCTTCGATCCTGTCTGCTGATATAATCCTTCGCACTTGACACTGCTACGGGCATAACCTGCCTGTACAGACAGGCTCCTTCTAGACTGATTTAACAACATTTTTCTGATGAAAAAGATTCAAAATCGAGTAAGAAGGGTATACCCCCAGCAGCAAGCACTCTGAGTATCTCTTTGACTTGAGGATATTTACTGTTACCCTTCTGCGTTTTTGAAGCTTTCCGGAAAAGAAAACTCGCTTTTTCCCAATCGATTTTGGTGTATGGTGGCACTGCTTTTTGTTAATTTTTCCTGTTAAAAACCATATATTTATTTTAATCAACCTCTCTTCCAAAATCCAGCTGCAGCTAAGATTTGGAAGGAAGAAAAAGGGGAGAAAGTCAGGGGTTTTGAGGAGGGACTGATGCGACGGGAACATTTATAGGCGCCAGTTCAGGAAAAAGGTAGTTTTTTGATATTGAGTCCTTCACTCTGTCCAAAAATTCATCCAGAGTGACGCCTGTTCTGGCCTTGAATCTGCGGTCAAGCTCCGCTTCACGCAGTTTTTCGTCGGATATCGCATCCAAAGCTTCAAAATCCTCAATCTCCAGATATTCCAGGATCGCGGACATGAGGTTGGCTCCTGACAGATTCATCAGTTCCTGAAGGATCTGCTGCATCTCCTCCGGCTTTTTGCCGTCAGTAACTTTTTTGATAAATTCCAGATATAAATCGTCTTGTGCCATATCAACCTTTGCTTCCTAAAAATAAATTAAATAATTGCTCCCATGCAGCGACTTTATCCGGATGCCCTGCCGGGAAATCCACTGCCCTGAAAGCATTATATTGATCTAGGGTAATTTTTCCTTTTGTTAATAAATCTTGTACAAAATTTCCGGCTCCATCCTTATATGCCTCAAGATTAAAAATACCATCTCCAAATTTTTCTGTATGTATTGTTTGAAAAGTGTTATCAGCGAAATCTATAATCCTTTGCGCCATCTCCTGGGTAAGTACTCCTGCAGTTTTTGCCTGCTCAATGAGCTTGGATGCCAAATTTAACGCCTCAGGTGTATGATTATCGGAAAACTGAAACAGTCCTAGAAGTTCCCCCGCTACAGATGTGTGAACTGTCGGATCAGTTAGCGTAGTTGTTACTTGAGCGACTTCTGAAGTGACGACAACTGGAGGACTTACGTCTCCTCCTGGTGGTGCTCTCATATCTGGGGGAGGAAAATCATGGCGATCAAAACCACTCGGAACCGGTCGCGAAGGAGGCGGTTCATCTTTTCCCGGAAAATCTCTATTCATTTCTCCTGGAGGCGGCTGGTTGGCTTGAGCCGCGTGTATTTGGTGAGCAAACTCGACAGCTCCTCCTACAACTGCTCCTGTCATCCCGCCAGTTAGCACTCCAGCCATGATTTTATGATAAGTTTTACTGGCGAGCGTACTTGTTAGTCCATTCATAACTCTGCGAACTACACCGCTTTGCAATTTATTATATTTTTCTGCGGTAAATTCTTTTCCTATTCGGTGGTTTCCTATACTTATTAATGGTTTTCCTACTCTGCTTCTCTCAATGTGTTCTATCCCTTGATAGACCCAAACTAATCCTCTGGGAATTGTCTCTCCAATAATAGAATATAACATAGGAAAAGTTATTGCCAAATCAGGCCGGTGGAGGCCGGCAGCTACTCCAAAACTCACGGCTCCTCCCGCTATAAAAGCAGATAAAAAATCTGCATTTTTTTTCACGAAATCCGCACTGGTATATGCTGCCCCCTTCACGACCTCTAATGCTTTTTCAGCCGTGATTTTTCTTCGAGAAGGTAAAGGAGGATTCGGTGGTACGGTTTCAATAGCCCAATCACCCATCACTCCGGATAAATCAAGAGAAGAAGATCCGGGACTATTTTCTGGAGCTTGAGCCCATTTTCCCATTGCCCCGGATAAATCAAGTCCTGTATTCTGCGGTGGTAATAAAGTTGAATCCATACATATTTACAAACTTCTGGTATTTATCAATGTTCCTGTCCACCTTGGGCGGATGCAGCAACAGACTTATCTTCGAATAACTGCAATAGTATCGGTAAGAATGTCATAAAACCGGGTAAGTATTTCAATATACTTAGTTTTCCTAACAAATCGCTAGCATGATTCGCGATCTCTTTCACATCTTTTCCTAGTTTTAACATCGCTTCAATCATAACAACAGCTTCTGTATTATATCCAAATTGTTTGTATGCAGCTAGTCTAATACTCTTGTCAGTTTTAGCATCAGGAGTATTGTTAATTCTTCGTATAACCTCTAGTATTTCAAGTCCTCGCGCTTTCCTTAAGGCTGGAGTTAATTCGGCAAGTACTGTTTTTTGTCGATGCAATATTTCAACAGCTGGATATAAATCTTCTTCAAGGTCCATAATTTGCTCTACAGTCAATCTACCTCTTACTCCTTCTTCCTGCGCTAATGCTTGAGCTGCTCCCCGACGTTGTTCATCAGTTGGCGTTTGTTCTTGGGTTTGTGTGGGTACAGTTTCTCCTCCGGATGCGGGCGGAACTCCCGGTTTGGCTGGCACCGGTGGAGGCTCCGGAACAGGTGGAGTCTCTACTATTTCAGGTGCCGGTTCGCCTCTTAATTTAGTGATTACCATGCCGTATAGCTCAAGCTCTGAAGGTACTTTTCCGCTTGCATGAAGTTCAGCCAAAGTTTGGGTGACAGCATCCCCGACCCGTTCAAGACTTTGGGGAATGTTTTCTGTCGACAATCCTAATAACGCCAGTTTGCTTTTGACTCTGGAAGGAATTAATTCCCCGATATCCTCCGCTGCGCTGCGTAGTCTGGCGGTTGGATTTATTATCTGACTTATCGACTCTAATAATTCACTCTGTTGTCCTTCTAAATCTTGTTTTTGACGATAATTTTTTTCAATCTCTCGATTATATGAAGCTAATATGTCTTCTGATGTCTCACCTTGTTTTTTCGACTGAAGACGATTCAGCTCAACATTAATTGCAGCAATATCTGTATTTATACCAGCAATTTGATTTTGAGCATCACCGATCAGCGTACCCTCTTCTGCCGTGGGCAGATATGCTTCCTGAAGATATAAGTCTATGATAGCGCTATCCCCAAGCGTGGTCAGAATACTATCCATCTGACGATTCGTCTCTACAAGCTCTTTATAGCCCGCGCCTGTTTGTCTACCTTGTGAGTCCACACTCCACCTTCCGGCTTCGAGTTGTCTGGCTTGATAAATACTAGTTGCGTTCTCTACAGCTTTATCTGCTAAGTTTAAAGCCGTTGTTACCTGTTCATAACCCTGCAGCCGGGGATCTGATTTTCTGGCTTCAAAATACCTAAATAATCCTTCTATAGTTGATATATCAAAACTTTTTTTATCAGCTTCTGTGAGATTAATCTTCTTTGCTAAATCAAGTATTTTACTTTTCACCGCTGTATCAGAGCTGACATCGGTAAGTTTTGTAGCCAATTCTGCTGAAGTATTAGAACATGATAATTCTGCTTCCTGCATTACATCTATCCATGCGGCATAACCGGGACGGTTACGATCAGTTAGCCCTTCCTCTTCACAAAATTGCTTTAATTTTGAAGCTGCATCTCTTTCGGCTTGCACTGCTTTATCCAAATTCTCTCGAGCCTTTATGACCGGATCAGCTTGTTCAGGGTCGAAAATATATTCATCTGCATCTCTTAACTTGGGTACTTGTCCTCTTTTAGTTTCGGTAGGATGTACCGGAAAATCTTCAAGTTTTGGTTGTGGAACTGCGTTTCTACCACGCTTCTGTTTTTCTGACAAAGCATTCCATTGTTTCATTTCACGATCATATACATCCTGCTGTGTCATTAGAATATTCCCCTCTTCCGTCTGGCCTACTATCTCTGAATTAATAGGTAAAATCCCAATCGCCCCTTCATTACTTCTTCTTGACTCTTCCAGTTTTACTCTTTGTTCTTCTAAACCTTCCAATTCTCCTGCCACCTTTACCACAAGTTCATCCAAATAGCCGGGGGTGTCTTTTCTACCTGTCACTCCGTCACGATTATCTCTTTGTTGATCAACCAATCTTTTAGTAACATCCGGATTAGTTAAATCCCCCTTATTGTACTGGATCGCGACACTTTCCGGAGCACTTTGAGTTTTGTCTTTTAGTATCGCTTTTGCCCTTCTTCCAAGCACATCTAATAATCCGTTAGCTCTCTTATAAACCTCTCCCACCCTCCCTCTAGCCCCTCTGCTTGCCTCAAGAGCGAGTCTGGCGGTAACTGCATTAACGCTTTCGCGAACCGGAGCGGGGGCGGATCGTTCTGGGGCTGGTGTTTCACCTGGTGCAAGTGGAGCTGCTGCATCACGAACATCTCGTAACCAATCAGGTTGTAGCCAATCAGGTAAATCTGCTTCTTCTTCAGCAGGTGGTTCTTCTGGTAATCTAAATCCCGCATCTAATAAAGCTATATAATTATCATATCCCTCTTGACCTTCCTTTATTTCTCCTGCTTGCCCAGCTTTAAAAATTGCATGTGCATTTATAATATCTTCTTCTGTCAGAAGATAATTAACCGGTGCACCCAACTTTGTAAATGCATTTTTCAATGCGTCTTCTGGTGTGACAGGTACCTCAGCTTCAGGAATAGGCAGTCCTAACGCTGCTGGAGCGATATCTGGTGACTTTAGTGGTTCTTGTCCTATTGGTGGTCCTTCTACTGGTGGTCCTGCCATAATTATTTTAAATTAAAAAATTAACCTCTTATTTAAGATTAAAACGATTTGAATAAATTTGTCAATAAGTATTTACTTTTCCTGCAACGCTCTGGCTCTTGCATCTATCTCCATCCTGAGACTTGCATAACCCGCAAGTTCATATAATCCGGGTTTGACCACTCCTTCCAGTTTTCCGTCCGGGTTGGGAATCATTACCGTACCTCCGAGTACTGCTTTTCTATACATTCCACCTACTGTTGACTTAGGTTCCGCGGATATCCTCTCTCTTGAAGGTATAACTGTAGCTATTTCTGTTTCCTCTGTTTTTTGTAAAGCTTCTATTCTCGCTATAATATCATTTATTTTTCTAGTAAATGCACCTTTTCTGCTTGATCTACCCTTATCTTTTGTATTTTCATTTTCTGCTCTCTTACTTTCCAATTTCGTTTTATCATCAATTAGAGAGTCTAACTGCGTCAGGTGAGAAACGATTAAGGATGCAGCCTGATCAATAACACCGGAACGGTTCGCGATCAGATTTCCCCATTTTTCCAGTTCTTTCATCGCTAATTGACCTTCATTAAGCGCGGTTTCCAGCCTGCCATCTGCGTATGCTTCCCTTTCGACTTGCGTCATCGGTAGAAGTTTGTGTTCTTCTCTTTTTCGATCTGCTGCCATATTTGCCGTCACCACATCCAACTTTGATTCAACTATAGCACTATCCGTATTTTTGAGTGTATCTTGATTTCCTTCCCAGAAAGTTACATCCGCGTCAGCAGTATTTATATCATGATCTAATAGCAAGATTTCTCTATTCAACCTAGCAATTGTTAATTTATGTGTACTCTCAGCTAAAGTTCGCTCTGGATCTGGCAAACCGGTATATTTATTTTCAATCATCGCAATTTCCTCTTGTTTAGATTTCCGCAGTGCACGCTTCGCTGCCGCGCTTTCTTTTTTCATGCTTACTTCCAATTGTAGTCTCTGTTTTACACCGGCTTCCAGACCTAGTCTTAATTCCTCTAGTATCTCCGCGTTTTTATTATCTATTTCCGCTAAGGTACCCTGGCCAGTTTTAATTGTGTTATATAACGCTTGGACTTTGCCTGCCTCTATACCTATAAATGTGTTAAGATCATGGACTAATTCCATCGGATCGGTCTGTCCTTTTTCATCAAGCCCTGCAACACCTAATATTATCTCAACACCTACCATCTCTCCCGCAGTAACACGAATTGCTTTTCTTTCTGAAAGCGTCAACATTGTTTCTTCAGATGGAAGTAATGAATTAGGATCATGGGCTAGAGGGTTCTGAACACTTTCTTTATAACGCTTATAACCGGCTGACCTAAGTTCGCCTTCAATTTGGCTCATTAGGGGCACTGCAGCCTCAATATCCCCTGCAGACCCGGCAATGGTATCTGCTACATGAGCAAGATATGCTAATCGGTTTTTATCAACAAGAGTTTCTGCCATATAATTCCAATATTGTCTTTCTATAATCCTGCTTGACGCGTCTATTTTTCTCACCAGATCTAATACGTCCGGACCCCGACTCTCCATTCTTCTTAGTCTGGAAGGTGAAATGGGGGGTTCATCAGGTGCAAAAATTTCGTGGTGAGGTTGACCACTTGTCACAGGAGGAGCTATTTTAGCTCTTTCTGTTACATAATTGGCATATTCTGCTTGTTGTGCCTGTAACTTTTGGGATTGAACTTGTCTCACAGTATCATAATATTGATTGGCTATCTTTTCTACTTCTTCGACAGGTATATCTTTATTTCTCCATTGAAGAATTTCAACTAATTTCTCAATTACAAATTCTCTATTTTTAGCAAAGGATCCTAAAACAAATTTATCCAGTCCTTCTTGGTCTTTTAATTCTATATTAAATTGAGTAGTTAATTTTAAATATAGCTCACTTAACACATCTTCTGGTTTTTGAGGTTCTGCTATAACTTCAGCTTCCGGAACGGGAGCTGCTGGTGAAACTATTTCTTCTTCTGGAGGAATTCCTGCTACGGGTGTAGTTTCGG
>Ga0155332_144_pt3 | contig 32669 bp, 25 predicted proteins | sample RifCSPhighO2_02_FD_106300 | JGI IMG/M metagenome (GOLD analysis project Ga0155332, IMG submission 106300) | Candidatus Gottesmanbacteria bacterium RIFCSPHIGHO2_02_FULL_40_13 | reverse complement strand
CATCAAGGCCAGTTCCCGGTCCTGATATTTATAAAGATCCTTTTCGGGGACGATGTGGATATCGGGAAAGTTGATGTAACCCAGTTTACGCGAAACTGTGACATTTTTCTCAATTGAACGGCCCAGAAATGCTATTTTTCTGTTGTGTCTTATCGCTACATTAACCGCCAGTTGAATACGTGAAATATTTGAAGACTGGGTGGTAAAAATAAACTTTCCCGGACAGTTTCTGATTTCTTTTTCGAGAGTGTCCTCAATAACCCGTTCAGACAAGGTGTAACCAGGAGATTCCACCCTGACGCAATCTGACAGCAGGCATAAAATACCCGTCTTTGAAGCCTGGGCTATTTTACCGACCTCCGTAATTTTGCCATCAAGCGGGGTCCAGTCAAATTTATAATCACTGCCATGGTAAAAAGTGCCAACTGGAGTCTTGATGATTAGATTACAGGCGTCCGGAATGGAATGGGTGACGTGGATAAATTCAATATTAAAAGGCCCGATTCTTAAAATATCATCTGTATTGATAGTTTTTACCTGATTATGCAACCCTAATTCCTCAAGTTTTACTTCTGCTAACGCGGCGGTAAGTTTTGAGCCGTATACCGGTACTTTCAGTTCCGGCAGTATGTAGGGGAGTGCTGCGATATGGTCGTCATGGCCGTGTGTCAGAACAATTCCTCTAATTTTATCTTTTTTATCGCGCAGATAGGAAATATCAGGAATTACGATATCAATTCCATACATGTTTTCTTCAGGGAATCCTATTCCGCAGTCGACTATCAGGATATCGGAGATGATACCTGGCGAGGTATGATATTCGTAGAGATACATATTTTTGGTGACATCGCCAACCCCGCCCAGAGGTATTATTCGAACCGATTCTTGTGAAGTGTTAGGAGAGCTAGTAAGCATTAAATTATTATTATTGTATCATGATTTACCCCAGTACCAAAAAGCCCCGCCTTCTCAATGCGGTGATGAATGGCTTCTTGGGGCTTTTGGTACGGGGTTTCAGACTCTACCTTAAAGAAGCCCCGGACTTCAGTCCGGGGAGTCTTCACCATTTTGGTAAGAATTGTTTGATGTTTTCGCCTGTTATATGAAAACTGTTGCCTTTATTTTCCACAATCATCCTGGCAACTTTACGGCAGATGCCGTTAATTGTCCGCTCAAGAGTCCGGATGCCCGAATCAAATCCTAAAGGTCTGACAATCAAAGACCAGACTTCGTCATCTATCTGAAGCTGTGAACCGTTTAATCCGGAATTTACTATTACTTTAGGAAAAACATAACTCTTTCCGATAACAATTTTTTCTTCATCATTATAGGATGGCATTTGAATTGGTTCCAGCCTGTCCATGACGGCTGTTGAAACATTGGTTGTATTGTTTGCCGTGGCGATAAACAGTACCTCCGAAAGATCAAAAGGATAATCAATAAAGTGATCGACAAAGGCCGCATTTTGTTCAGGGTCAAGAATCTCAATGAGGACTCCCATAATATCAGCTCTGGCATGGTCGGCGACGCGGTCAATTTCATCAAGTAGGATAACAGGATTTTTAGTGCCGGCTCGTTTCAGAGCCTTAATTAACTGACCTACTTCGGCGTCGGGATGGATTCTGGATTGTCCCCTCAAATCAAGAGCTGATCCCATACCTCCAAAAGGGATTCTGACAAAGGTTCTCTGCATAGCCTGGGCAATCGAGGCGGCAATAGTCGTTTTTCCGGTGCCGACTAACCCTACAAAAAAAAGAATAGGCGCCCGCATGAAATTGTGAACATTTTTGTCCTGATTTGTTTGAGTAAGATTGAGCTTCATGACTGATAGATATTCCAAAATTCTGTCTTTAATCTGTTCCAAGCCGTAATGATATTTATCGAGCACCTGTTTTGCCTGTACAATATCCAAAAGATCACTGCTTCTTTTCATCCAAGGGATATTGACTATCCAGTCAATATATTTGGCTGCCTGTTCAAAACCAGACAGCTGGCCGTTATACTTATAACTGAGGGAAGCCTGTACAATCATTGCTGTAGCCTTATCCCGCAGATCATCAGGCAGAGAAGCACCGGTTAGCTTCTCCTGAAGCTTAGTCAACTCTATCAATTCCTGAGGCTGGGCAGTATTATTCATGATATCTAAAATTATATCAGTACTTACATAAGCTTGTATACTCATCTTACTCCTGACCTTACCCCACTTTGTGGTTGTCATTGCGAGGACCCCGATGTCACATCGGGAGACGTGGCAATCCCATCAGGAAAAAAGAGATTGCTTCGCCAGGTACCGGACGGTACTTGGCTTCGCGGAGTTTACACTGAGCTTGTCGAATGTGCTTGCAATGACATGGGTGTTTTGAAGCTAAACTGGGGTAATCTCAGATTTTTTACTTCTTGACAATAGTCATAAAAAAGTAATAAATTAATAATAGAGCAAACACGAATAAAAGTCAATACATCTATGGTAATAACGCCGAAGCAAAAACAAGTACTGGACTTCATCAAGATTTTCGTTAAAGACAATGGTTATTCTCCGTCGCTTCATGAGATAGCGAGACATTTTCGAAAGTCCGTCAGTACCGCCCAGCATTTCGTAGAAGAGCTTGAAACGAGGGGATTTCTCCAGAAAACCGATAACATAGCGCGCGGAATCAGCACAACAATTCGACAATTTGGACGCATCTTCAAGCTTGGCGTCATCGCCGCAGGCATTCCAATAGAGCCGATTGAAAATCCGGAGCCAATCGACGTTCCATTGTCTATGATAAGCAGAAAAGGCGATTATTATGCTCTTGAAGTACTAGGGACGAGCATGAAGGATGATAATATTCTTGATGGGGATATTATCGTTGTTAGACATCAGAAAACTGCAGAAGATGGTGACAGGGTGGTTGCAGTTACAGAAAAAGGCGCAACACTAAAAGTTTATCGCAATAGAAATGGAAAAGTCTATCTAGAGCCTCGAAATAAATCGATAATCAATATCTATCCAAAAGAGCTCGAGATTCGCGGCAAGTTTTGTGGTTTAATAAGAAGAGGAGATTAATATAAATTTATTGTTATGAATTTTAAAATAAACGAGAGCGAACAAAAATTACGTGGAGGTTATTATACACCCTTTGATCTAGCGGTTTTTTTAACAAAGTGGGTTAGAAGTATAAAACCGAGAACTATCCTTGAGCCTAGTTGTGGAGACGGTATTTTTTTTGAAGCTATTGATAAAGTTCATGGAATGAAAGGTGTTTCTGTATTGGGTTTTGAAATTAATGAAAATGAAGCCAAAAAAGCCCAAATAAGAGCAAAAAATATTTCTGCTCATATAGATATACAAATAGGCGATTTTCTTAAGTGGTCACTAAATAATATTCGAAATAATAAACTATCTTATGACGCAGTAGTTGGTAATCCACCTTTCATTAGATATCAATATCTTCCAAAAGAGTTTCAACAAAGATCAGAGGAAATTTTTAATGAACTTAATTTATCCTTTACCAAGCACACGAATGCATGGGTTCCATTTGTTCTAGCTTCTTTAGCAATGTTGCGACCTGGAGGTCGATTAGCAATGGTGGTTCCAGCAGAAATTATTCATATTATTCATGCTCAATCTCTCCGGACATATCTTGGAAGAGAATGCAAAAGGTTAGTGATCATCGATCCAGAGGAGCTTTGGTTTAAAAATACTCTTCAGGGGGCAGTACTACTTCTCGCGGAAAAAAGAAGCAGTACTAGTGCTAAAGCTGAGGGCGTTGGTATTTATCCTGTCAAACAAAAAGAATTTCTTGATATAGATCCCGACATTATTTTTTCTTCTCCTAAATCATTAAATGGTAGAACTGTAGCTGGAAAATGGACCTATGCTCTGTTAGACCTATCAACCCGTAACTTAATAGATCGACTTGCTGAGCATCCAGATATATATCGTTTTAATGATATCGCGGAAGTTGATGTTGGCATTGTGACTGGAGCAAATGACTATTTTCTTGTTTCCGATGAAACAGTTCAAAAATATGACCTATCAAAATGGGCTCATCCAATGTTTGGACGAAGTGATCATTGTCATGGCATCATTTATGATGAACGACAGCATCAAGAAAATAGAAAAAACGGAAAACCAACTAACTTAATATGGTTTTCTAATAAACCAACAAACAATTCCATCGCTAAAAAATATATCCAGTATGGAGAAGAACAAGGTCTCCATTTACGCTATAAATGTAGTGTTCGAAGTCCTTGGTATTCCGTGCCGTCCGTTTACGCAACAGAGATAGGGATGTTAAAAAGATCTCATGATATTCCTCGCTTAATATTTAATAAAATTGGAGCATTCACTACTGATACAGCCTACAGAATTCGTGTTCACAATAAAGCCAGTAAACAACTAGTTGGTTTTTTTCTAAACTCATTGACTGCATTAAGTGCAGAATTAGAAGGAAGACACTATGGAGGAGGGGTGCTAGAGCTGGTTCCTTCTGAGATTGAAAAGTTGCTTATTCCATTGCCAAAGAAACTAACCGTAAATCTTGCTAATCTAGATACGGCTGTCAAAACATTATCGGCCAGAGAGGTTTTAGAAAAGCAGGATCATGCTGTTTTAAAAGCGTTGAGGATAAGTTTATCAGATCAACAACAGTTGTTAAATAATTGGCAAAAACTTCATGACAGAAGACAGAGAATATCAACCGATGTAGGAATTAATTAATCAATTTCGAGTATAAATCTTTTCGGATCAGTTTCGTCTCTAAAGAGTGACAAAGTGCGACTCAGTAAGTCTTTTCGTTTCACATGGTCTCCAATTGATCCCCAGCTTAATCGAGTCATAGCATTGTGTTGTTTATAAGTTTCACTATTTGTGTCTGTGCTATGCCGTATTTGTAGTGGAAATTCACCATAATAGATTCCTTTAATAACCAACTGAAAACGAACTTCAGTTTCTTCTACCGTACCTGATTGTCGAGGCTCCCATTGGAGATGAGCAAAGACCGCATCACGAAAATAATGTCTGTGGTCTATATTATCTTCAAGAAGCCCTTTGTCTAAGTTGATTGAACCAGTGGCGTGTGTACCTCTCTCTTTGGGAATATTAAGATCACGTTCGGTTAAGGGCTTGCTTTGCCATACAAGTTCTAGATTAGTTGAGACTTGTGACTGTTTTTGAGTTTGAGGGGTTCCACTGATCCTACGATGAGTAGTGGGTTGAGCTTTTGCGCGACGAGACGATCGATGTAATGGTAAAACTTTTAGTTTAATACGTGGAATCAGATCTGTTGAAGGTGCGAAAGCCGTGGTGGTTGGGTGTGGCGGTGAGGCTTCTGATTCATCAAGTAGCCGTCCGCTTGTTTGTAAAGCGAGCAGTTGAGGCTCGGATTCAATCAAGAAAACATGGTCATTATATAAACCTGGTAGCTTAAGAAGTTGATTTACAATTTTTGATACAAACTTTCTGTCAGAGAAATTATCAAGATCCAGATCTAGAATTAGGCTAGCCTCGATATTATTGTTTAGACCACCAAGCGTTAAATTAGCACTGCCAATAAGTAATCGAGCTTGTTCACTTCCTCGTACTAAGTATAGTTTTGGATGAAAAACAATATTGCGAGCTCCTGTATCTACAGCGTATACAGAAACCCCTAATCCTAATAGTCGACTTAGTCCTTGACGAGACGTTATATCATTTCTAATACCTGAAAATACTTTCGTTTTGTTTGCGTATTTGTGTAACTTGCTTTCTATTAAGCGAACTCCGTCTTCAGTTACGAAAGCAACGCTCAGAATGACTTCTTCAACGTTTTTAATATCAAATAAACGCAGAATTGCTTTTGTATGCGTACGTTCAGTAAATCCTTGAAGGATAAAATCTTTTTTTGCCATATACACTAGTTTAGAAAATAGTCAATTGATTTTTTATAAATATCAGCAAGGCTTTTCAACTGGACTATATCAACCCTGCGCTGTCCGGATTCCATTTTTGAAATATAGGACTGAGACTTGTTCAGCAGTTTTGCCGCAGTTTTCTGATCAAGTTTGGCTGACAGTCTTGCTGATTTTAGCTTTTCGATCAGATGTTTATGTTCTTTTGTGTATATAGCTTTGGACATAATCTTCTTAACTTATTGTATGTTATATTCCAAAATAGAATATGCCAAAATGGAATATAAATACAGAAATTTCTGCGGGGTCTTTTCCTTCTTTTTGTCTTTCGAATTCGTTTTACTGTTCCTATAGATTACGAACAGGAGTAAGATGGGTATACTTATGACATGAATATTATTCAAGATAATCATCTTAGTGTGAACGATTGTATGCAATGCTTCGAAAATTGTACATACTTCGCTAATAAATAATGAAACAAAAAACCACTGCTCCTATTTTTATGAAATTAAAACCTGCATTATTTTGGATTGTAACTTTTCTTCCCCTCATTATTCTTACAATATTAATCTTTAAATATTATGTCGGTGTGCCCTTTTGGGATGAATGGGATTTTGTCGGATTACTGCAAAAATCCTATCTTAGCAAGGTAAATTTTTCAGATTTCAGTTCTTATCACAACGAGCACAGACCATTTTTTCCGCGTCTTATTCTGCTTGGTTTGGCGTACCTGACGGGCTACAGGATTTTACCCGAATTGATCTTAAATCTTCTTTTAGCGATTGGAATATTTATCAGTTTATTTTATTTATTCAAGTTGATTTTTTCCGCTTTTAGGATAAAAAATTATCTGCAATTTGTTCCCGTGATTTCTCTGGTGGTATTTTCCCTGACCCAGTGGGAAAACTGGCTGTGGGGCTGGCAGGTGCAGATTTTTTTAAATCTTTTTACAGTAGTTACAGGACTTAAAATTTTAAGCCTCCGAAAAATAAAGTCGAGTAATTTATTGAAAGGCATGTTTTTAGGAATAGTCGCTACGTTTTCTTTTGCCAACGGGTTAATTTACTGGATTATTGGATTAATTATTCTGAAATTTAAAAAGCAAAAGAATAAAAATATAATCTTAATTTTTTGGTCAGCTTTTTCGATTTTAGTTTTTTTTCTTTACACTCATCTTTCCCCGGGCTCCGAGGCGCTTAAAGCAAATTTTTCGGTGCAAAATATATTTTTGCTGACGATTTATATATTCGCTTTTATTGGCGCGCCCCTTGTCAGCATGAACGGAGCCGGCGCCTTAGTGGCCGGACTTACCGGAGTATTATTTTTCATATATTTAATCATTATTGCAAGAAAATTATTATTACAAAAAATAACGTTATTTATGCCGATTATCGCTTTAAGTAGTTATTCCTTGATGAGCGCTTTTCTGACAAGTTTAGGACGATACAGATTAGGACTACTTCAGGCGATCAGTTCCAGATATGTTTCATTCTCCAATCTCTTCTGGCTGTCATTATTAGCAATTTTGTTCATTATTAAAGAAAATACGTTTTTAAGTCAGCGCAAACAGGGTAAAAAGACAGTAAAGATGGCCAAAATATTATATTTTTTAATTATTTTGGCGATATTTATTAATTCCATCCTGCGCAGCCGTAACTTTTCCAAACAGTATCATTATTTAGCCCCCGCGCGAGGAGCATTAATTAACGGTGAAAATGATGAAATGTTGGGTAGACTTTATCACAATATTGAAGAGCTTAAATTAAAAAGAGAGTTTCTGAAAAAATATAAGTTAAACGTATTCTGAGAATAACAGAAGTTATACAAGGTAGGACGCTACTGCTTTAGCGAAGGTTTCAAAATCTCCGAGGCGGCTATTGAGATAATCTGCTACTTTTGTATAATCGATGGCGATATAGTCATGGACAAGAATATTTCGAAATCCCGCCATAGGGGCAAATTGATTGGCAAACTCTTTCTTCAACACCCCTTCTTCTCCAAGGATGATAATACTTTCTTTTGCATCATTTGCCGGTCGAAATCGAAACTCGGCATTGAGAAGATTGGCGATATCAATAACCACTTCGCATGCAAGCTGGAAATATCGTTCTATCATCACCCGACGATCCTCATCTGCTAAAAGATCCTCCTCTGTCAAACGCTCAAAGCGAGAAAGCTTCTTCATATAGGATCGTAATAACTTCAGGCGTATGTGTATTCGATCAATAGCGTCCATAAATAATTCCTTTTTCTGCATTACCGGATTATAGCGGCTAATCCGACACTCGTATTTGTTTTAATAAAATAGACGTAATCAAAAAACTTCGACATCACTCGAGCCTCAAATAGTACTTGCCGAGTACGGTTTTTTACAAACAATTCCTGACGCGGGGCAATGGCTTGATATTGCAGGGCAAGAGGCACGTTGTCCAGATCAACAACTTCAGCATTGTCATAAAAGTGAGAGATCTTACCCACATCGCTCATCATTGAGAGACGCAAGTCAAACCGCTGCCTATCGTCGAGTCCTTCACTAAACAGTACTGCCACGTCAATGTCACTTAACTTGTTTCCTTTTCCCGTGGCTTGCGAGCCGAACAAATAGACCGCATCCACGGGTTGGCCGGAAAAGTAAGCGGAAAGCTCATGCTTCTGGGTATTCGAAATCATAGCATTATTATACCACCCTCGACAGTAGGATTATATTTTTTGCAGAGCCTGATCCAAATCACCGATGATATCCTCCACGTCTTCAATACCGACTGACAGTCTGATGAGCGTATCGCTGAGCCCGATTTTTTCCCGGTCTTTTTTGGGAACTGAGCTGTGGGTCATGGATGCAGGGTGTTCTATCAGCGATTCCACCACTCCCAGACTTTCAGCAATAGAGATAAGTTTGAGAGACTCTAAAAATTTGACAGCCGTCTTAAGATTGCCTTGAAGTTCAAAAGAAACCATACCTGCGTATCCTGACATTTGTTTTTCGGCTATTTTGTGCCCCTTGTGGTAGATCAGTCCCGGATAATAAATTTTTTTGATCCTTGAGTGGCGGGACAAAAACCCGACGACTTTTTTGGCGTTTTCTTCATGAGTGTGCATGCGAAGAGATAAAGTTTTGATGCCCTTTAATATTTGAAAGCTGTCAAAGGGAGATAGAATTGCTCCAACCGCATTTTGCAGGAATTTGAAACTTTCGGCCAGATGATCATCATTTACCATGACACACCCGGCAATCGCATCAGAATGCCCTCCGATATATTTTGTCATGGAGTGGATGACAATATCAGCTCCAAGATCCAGCGGTTTTTGAAAGAAAGGGGAGGCGAAAGTATTGTCAACAACTGTCAGGATTTTCATTGTTCTTGCCAGTTTACTCACGGAGGCAATGTCAATAATTTTCAATAAAGGATTGGTGGGTGATTCCATCCAGACAATTTTCGTCGCAGGTTTCAGAAATTTGCTTAAATCAGCACTATTTGAAAAGTCGGCAAAAGTAAAATCTACCCCGCACTTTGCAAAAACCTGCGTAAAAAGCCTTCTGGTTCCTCCATAAACATCATCAATTGATACCACATGATCACCTTTTTGTAAGAGAAAAAGTATATTGGTTATGGCAGCCAGTCCCGAGGAAAAAGCAAAGCCGAATTTGCCATTTTCCAAAGCCGCCAGATTTTTCTCCAGAGCAAAGCGGGTTGGATTTCCTGACCTGGAATATTCGAGTCCCTGAGTAGGCCGGTTGACCTTTTTTCTGGCAAAGGTTGTCGAGAGGTGAATTGGTATGACTACATCACCACTCCCGCCCGGTTGCAGATTCGGCTCATTTCCGATATGTATGGCATATGTCGAAAATTTCATGAAAAGCCAGTTTAATATCTCCGGCGGGGCCTGTCAAACCTTCCTTCTCTTCTTTCCGGTTTGTTGTCAGGCCTTTTTTTGGCGTCTTCGCCAAAGAGCATGGAGAGGTTGATTCTTCCCATATTGTCAACCTCAATCACTCTAACTTTTACTCTTTGATCTATTTTAACTATTGTATTGGGATCGGAAACAAATCCAATTGACATTTGCGACACGTGTACCATACCTTCTTTACCGGGAAGAATTTCGATAAACGCACCAAAGGGAAGAATTCTTTTGACAATTCCTTCATATATCTCTTCGGGCTGGACGTCTTTGACTATTCCTGAAATCCAGCGGTGTGCCATTTCCACTTTAACGGGATCAGTTCCGGTGATAGTGACATTACCGTCATCGTCCACATTGACTTCACATCCGGTTTCGGCAATGATATGGCGGATTACTTTTCCTCCGGGTCCGATAACCTCTCCGATTTTTTCCTGAGGTACCTTGATTATCGATACTCTTGGTGCGTATTGGGAAAGATTTGTTCTTGGTGTTTTGATGGTTTGGCTCATTTTATCGAGAATTAGCATTCTTGCCTTGTTTGCCAGCACAAAGGTTTCTTCAATTATTTCGTCGGTAATACCATGATTTTTGACATCCAGTTGAATTGCAGTAATACCTTTGGCGGTTCCTGCTACCTTGAAATCCATCTCGCCGCTGAAATCTTCTATTCCGGCGATATCTGTCAAAAGGATATATTTTTTATCTGATTCTGAAACCAAACCGATCGAAATTCCGGCAACCGGACTTTTGATAGGCACACCTGCGTCCATCAAGGCAAGGGTGGAACCACAGGTTGAGGCCATCGAAGTTGAACCGTTGGATGACATGATTTCTGAAACAAGGCGGATTGTATAGGGGAATATTTCCTGAGAAGGAATGACCGGTAAAAGTGCCCGTTCAGCTAAAGCTCCATGCCCTACTTCACGCCTGCTTGGTGTACCGATTCTGCCAGTTTCGCCGACAGAGTAAGGCGGCATTGAATAGTGATGCATGTATCTTTTGGATGTCTCACCTTCAGGACTTTCGATCAACTGTTCCAGAGAAGGTGAACCGAGTGTGGCAATAGTCAGTACCTGGGTTTCTCCTCTTTTAAATATCGCCGACCCGTGTGTGCGGGGAAGTATGCTCACTTCAGAACTAATTGGTCTTATTTCATCTACTCCTCTTTTGTCATGGCGGATTTTCTTTTTTAATATATCTTCACGGATTTTTTCTTCAAAAAGCGTATCCAGCACTTTTTCGATGGCGTTTTTATCATATTTTTCATTCAGGTCTTTTTGGATATCGGCGGAAATCAAGGAAAGATCTTCACTGTCTTCAGATTTATTGGCTTTTGCCAGCGTGCTTTTCTCAATGCGGCTGTAGTATTTCTTTTTAATCAAATCGTATAAAACATTTTCCTCACCTGTTTTTTCCATTACTATTTTCTTTTGTCCGACTTCCTTAACCAGATCACGGATGCAGCTGATTATCTTCACGATATCTGTTTTGGCAAATTTTATTGCCTCAAATACTGCTGCTTCAGGAATTTCATTGCTGCCCGCCTCCAACATAACCACCTTTTTATCTGTGGAGGACACGATCAGGTCAAGTTCGGAAAATTCATACTCTTTTAGCCGGGGATTAATAAAAAAACCGGGATCCCCGTTTTTAGGAGGGACATATCCTACCCTGACCGCGCCAATTGGTCCATCCCAGGGGATTGGCGAAATGGCAAGAGCGGCGGAGGTTGCAACCAGCCCTAAAATATCCGGTTCGTTTTCACCGTCTATCGAAAGTATGGTGATGATGACTTGAATATCGTGATGGTAATTTTTGTCAAAAAGGGGCCTGATTGACCGGTCGATAACTCTTCCTTTTAAAATTGCGTCATCAGACGGCCTGCCTTCTCTTTTTACCCAGCGGCTGCCTTTGATTCTGCCTCCGGCATAAAGCCTCTCGATATATTCAACTGATAAGGGAAAATAGGATAAATTTGAAGGCTGTTTAGAGGCAACAACAGTTGCCAAGACCATCGTGTCACCGTATTTAGCCAAAACCGAGGCGGTTGCTTGTTCTGCCAGACGTCCGACTTCCAAAGTCAATAATCGCCCGCCTATTTCAACGGATTTGGAGGTAGTTTTCATATTTCACTTTGACAACTTTAATTTTTTAATGATATCTTTGTACCGGTCACTTGCTTTTTTTTGAAGATATGTAAGCAGTCTTCTTCTTTTGGAAATTACCCCAAGAAGTCCGCGTCTGGAGTGATTATCTTTAGGATTTTGTTTGAGATGGGAAACCAGATTGTCAATTTTATGGGATAAAAGAGCAACCTGTACTTCTGGACTACCGGTGTCACCACTTTTGGTGGCGAATTCTTTAATAATCTTATTTTTATCGCTGTTTTGGACAACCATGATTTCTAAAATAATTTAACTTTGTATGGAGTATTTAAGTTCTAGATAAAATCGTTGATTAGATCGGTGAAACGAATATTAAGTTTAATCTAAGATGTCTCATTATACAATATAGGGAGTTTTTCTACAATGAGCAGTTATCTCAGGGTACGGGGTTTTACAGCAGTCCTCCAGAACCCTTGTAAATTTTTGGTTTCAGCCAGTCGGGTGGAGGGTTGTTATTCTGGTTTGGTGAAGTATTCACCGGACCGGATTTATTTGGAGAAGGATTTATCTGAGTACCCAAAAAAGGAGTAGGTGGCTTCATTTTAGGGAGATTTGGCATTAATTTTGGCTGGTTGCCGTACTGACCTTGACCAAACTGATCTGTCATATCAGAAAAAGAATTTTGTCCGTCCCTCTTTTTAGCTCCATTTCTTAAACAGATGGCGGCAGCCTCAAATGTGGCGGCCGATGTTTTTGCGGAGGTGAAGTTTGCACTTCCTGAGGAAAGACCAAGCAGGAGATTAGAGGCAGTGTCAGGGTCAATTTTTATCCCAAGTCCTGATAAAAATGATAAAACGACTTCACTGGTTGAGGAGGCTGTAGTATCTACGGCATTAACCCTGCCGTAATTAGTATTTTGATTGTGGCTGTCGATGTTGATAATATTTTTGGCATTAAACAGAGACTGGTTATTTTGGTAAATCTGATCCAGATCCGTGAGGCGGGGAGAGTCGACAACAATGATCAGATCTGTATCTCCGTTGCCATAGGTATAGTTGATGGCATCCTGAGTTATTTGAGGAAAACCTTCTCTTGGCTCAATGACTAAATTAAAAGTATCATTTTCAATATTGTAGCTGACTTTTTCGATAGAACCTTCCTGATAAGGAAAAGAGATGACCAGATTTTTACCAGAGGACTTGGTCAATTCATTGGTAATTTTATCTACACCCACCAGATGACTGTATTCGACGGTCATCTCCGACGGGCAAATAATACTCACTTGTTTACCTAAAGCCGATAATGATAAATATAATGACAAACTGGCCGCCACACCGTCCAGGGTTGGCCGTATATGGGTGGCTATGAGAATTGATTTAGAGTTATCTAGTAATGATCTTGCCTGATTAACATTACTTCCTGCTGTGTTATTCATAAGTTTTAAAAAATCCCCTTATCAAAGGGGTTTTTATCCTATAGCTATTATACTATCACCTGTCAAAAAGTCAAGTTTTTGGGATAATATTACACCTCCGTCTTTTCCCTGTTCGACTTTGGAAATGTCTTCTTTACCATGGCGAAGAGATTTAATTTTAGCGCGGCCGATTTCTTCTTCACCCCGGACCAGCTTTATCTGATCACCGCGGGCAATCCGTCCTGAAATCACTTTCACGCCGGCAATTTTATCTTCTTTATAAGAAAAAATTTCTATAATTTTTGCCTCTCCGAGTATTGATACCAGATTTCCTTTTTTAATCGCTTCAATCACTTCATCTAATTCTTCAAACAACTTATAGATAAGATGAAAGGTTTTGATTAAAACTTTTTCCGAGTTAGCCAGCTTGACGACGTTTTGCGAAGGTTCGATATTAAAACCAACAATGATGGTCTTGGCTGTTTTAGCAAGAAGTATATCGGATTCGGAAATATTGCCTACACCTGATAAGATGATATCCACCTTGGAAGATAAGACCACAGTTAAAGCTTCCAGGGATCCGGCCGTATCAGCTTTAAGAATCAGCTTTATTTTTTCTTCCCCGGGATTATCAGACGGCGTGATTATTTGCTTATTTACCTGAGCAGCTTCTATGACCGGCTCATTTTTTTTATAAATTCTGCTGCCAATTGCCGGAAGTATTTTCCAGCCCAAAATTTCGACAGGATCACCATTTGTCGCCTGAGAGATATTTTGTCCAAGAAAATTAATGAGAGCTCTGATTTTGAATTCCCTGCCTTCATTGACGACCTCTTCCCCTCTGGTCAGAGTGCCGTTTCTGATGATTACGGTTGCGATTGGACCTTTAGATTTTGACAGCTGTGACTCAATCACTACAGCTTCAAAATTAGCTGTCGGAGGCTTTTTCCGGTATAGTTCATAAACCAAGGTAATGGTACTTAAAAGTTTATCCAGTCCCTGACCGGTTTTGGCAGAGATAGGAATAAGGGGAGTTTCACCGCCATATTCTTCTAGAGACAATCCTTCCCGGGTAAGTTGTTTTTTTATTTTCTCGACATTAATTCCCGGCAGGTCGATTTTGTTAAGGGCAACAATTGAAGGTATTTTGGCAGATTGGATGTGTTTTATTGATTCAACTGTTTGCGGTTGAACTCCGTCATTGGCTGCGACAACCAGTATGGCTACATCAGCGGCCATGGCACCACGCTCTCTCATTTTGGCAAAAGCTTCATGTCCCGGAGTATCGATAAAGGTGATTTTGTGTCCCGCAGACACAAAATCATCCTGAGCCTGTCGAAGGATCTCTTCTTTGTGTTCGGAGGGGATTCCTCGACTCCCCCGACGTAACGTCGGGGTCGCTTGGGATGACGGTTCGCCCTTCGGGCTTATCCGTATTTGATAGGCACCTATATGCTGGGTAATCCCGCCGGCTTCTTTCTGGGCTACTTTGGTTTTACGGATCAGATCAAGCAGAGTAGTTTTACCATGATCCACATGGCCAAGTATGGTCACGACAGGAGGCGGTAATAAAACGGGCTGAATTTTTGTTTTTGATTTGGGCATAATAAGATAAGTAAAACTTCATGGACATTTTTTTCACTTCTTGGAAGCTGCGGGCGTTTTTGCCGCCTTTTTAGCAGTTTTTTTCACTTTTTTCACTTTTTCAGGTATTTTTGCAGATGTTTTGACCTTGACTGCTTCAGATTTGCCAATTATATCGATTTTCCAGCCGGTAAGTTTGGCCGCCAGACGGACGTTTTGACCTTCCCGGCCGATAGCAAGAGACAGCTGATCATCAGGTACAAAGGCCTGGGCTGAGTTTTTCTTATCATTAGTTATGATATCTATATCTTTGGCCGGGGCAAGAGCCGATTGTATAAAAAACTTGATATCCTCACTCCATTGAACAATATCAATTTTTTCCAGTCCTCCAAGCTCATTAATGACAGATTGAACCCTGACTCCTTTTTGACCAACACAGCTTCCGACAGGGTCCACTCCTGACTGTGTGGAACTGACGGCAATTTTTGTCCTGTTGCCGGGTTCACGGGCAATTACTTTGATAACCACAGCAGAATTTGCAACTTCAGGGACTTCCCGCGCAAACAACCCCAAAATCAAACCTTTATGTGCCCGGGAAACGATGACTTCTTCTCCCCGCATGGTTTGTTTAATTCCTTCTAAATAAAAAGTCAAACGCTGGTTTAGCCTGTAATGCTCGTTCGGGATTTGTTCCTGCGGAGGCATGACGCCTTCTGCCCGACCGATATCCACGATGACATTGGGGCCGTCAAAACGAAGCACCATTCCGTTGGTGATGGTACCTACTTTAGTGACGAAATCGGAGATAATAGCTTTTTTCTCTGCTTCCCTGATGCGCTGCAGGATAACCTGTTTGGCAGTTTGGGTGGCAATTCTGCCAAAACCCGGCGGGGTAATATCTTTTTTTTCTTTAATGACTTTTGCTTCCCCGGTGTTTGGGTCAATAGTAACACTCAGTTCTTCCAAATCCTGCGACCCGTAGTCTTTGCGGAAAGCAGCCAGAATTGCCGCTTTAATAGTTTCCAATACCACCTCAGGGTCTATACCCCGTTCGGTAGCGACCTGATTTAAAGCTAAGGCAAACTCGGTTCGGACTATTGCCGGCATATTATAAAAATGGTGGGAACCTCCCACCACAAAAAACTCATTAACTGACAAAGATCTTATCACAAACGAACGTGAATTGCAATATGAGGTGGATTGAAGTATGTCAGATAGTGTTTCGATTATTGACCATTACTTACCAGCAAAGTTGCTACCATGCTCAGATATCTCAAACCGTGGACTAAATAAGTTTTCATATCAGGACATGTTTTAGATAGACCTTTTACCCGGGAAACACAGGTAAATGGAACTTCAACTATCTTTTTTTGTCTTCTTTGGTTTCTCACTAAAAAATCTATACAGTATTCGCCGTAATTTCCGCGGAGGGGCTGTTCCTCAAGAACTGATTTTTTAGTCAGAATATATCCCGATGTATAAGTGTGAATCGTTGAAGAAAAGAGAATCCGGCATAGATAATTGACAAACGCGCTAATCAGTCGATGGAGTTTTTCCGTTCTGTTATCGCGTCCATTTGTGATGTGCCACGAGCCCACAACAATGTCAGCATTTTTGATTGCATTTAACATTATTGGCAGAAGGTCTGGCGGATGGGAAAAGTCCGCGTCCATCCATGCGATATACTTTCCCGCCGCTTCATCAATTCCCCTTTGAAGCGATTTAGTTAATCCCAGGCGCGGGTTGTTTTCTATAAGGGCAACATCCCTGTGGGTACGGCAATAGCCAGACACAATCGAGCCGGTTTCATCTGTTGAGTTATCGTCGACCACAATGATTTCATCAGGATGGGCGAGAGATCGGATTTGATGAATTATCGGTATAATATTATTTATTTCATTATATGTAGGCAGAATAACACTTAGTGATTTGGTGTTCATTGTTTGACAGCAACCACAAGTATAGATGAGCCGATCGGAAAATTCAAATAAGGAAGAAGCTTACTTTCCAGAAAACAGAGAAACAATAGTAATGTATTTATCGGTGCAGGTACTTTTGCGACTGTATTAAGCGGAATATATTTGTCAATCAGGCGTACCAGGATAAACAACGGAAACGTGAAAAAGTAAATATATGTTGCCTTTTGAATATTTAATTTTGCTTTTAAAATGATACTGACAAGCTCCGAATGTTTATACCGTTTTCTGGCGTGCATAACCTGATCATGATGGCTGAAAAGAGACGGTACTGCACAGTCAGTTACACAAAGCATACCCCCAGGCTTTAGCCATGAGCGGAATTTATGAATAAGTTGTTCGTCATTATGAATTGATTTGTGGTACAGAACATCAAACGCACAAATAAGATCAAATGAATCGGGTTTAAAGGAACACATCTCTACAGAAGACTTTATATAATCCACCCCTCGTTTTTTGAGATAAGGTATGGCATATTTTGAATTTTCAACAGCCAGCACTTTACCCCAGGCACCCAAGAAGACACTCATGCCTCCGGTGCCTGCTCCAACGTCAAGAATCTTTAGGTTTTGTTGCGGTTTAGGAAGAAGAGAAGTGATAAAATCACGTTTTGCCAGAAACCACCAATGGGTATCTTCGTGTTCGTACATGGCTTTGTATTGGTCTGCGCGCATAGATTACGCATGGAAATAGTTTTGCACAAGATTAATTATACAAAAAAACTGATGTTTGTTTTATTATGTATTATAGATAGGTTCAAAAGAGTAAGGTGTATACCCATCTTACTCCGGTTTGCAACCCGAAGGGGCAGCAAAGCGGATTACCTGCCTGCCTGCCGGCAGGCAGGGAGGGGTATATACTGAGTAACTCAGTTGCAAATCTGAGTTACGTGGGTATATACTAAGGCGACGTTAGTAAATAACTTATATCGGTTATTTACTATTACGTATTTTTGTGGTGTATTATACGATATTAAAGTTGATACTATTATTTTCTAATACGCCCTAAACTGATAAACAGAGAGAATTCTTTGAGAAGAAGTATATTACATGAGTTTCGCAGTTGTCATTGCGAGCCTGCCTGCGCAGGCAGGGACCCCGAAGTTGTGTCGGGGTACGCGGCAATCTGATGAAAGATTCCCACGCTCTCCCGACTGAGTCGGGATCGCTCGGAATGACAGAGGTGCAAATCTTAAAACATATATCGTAAAATTTGTTTGGAGCATGAAAACAATTCTGTCAAAAAAAACTGCTGAATTGGTTCTTTTAATCTTCTTCAGCCTGAGTATGGTTATTTTAACCTCACCAAGATTTAGTTCCCGTTTCATGCGACAAACGTCAGACTCTGTCTTTATAGGTATGCCGGGATATTTTGAAGATTATTATTACTATCTGGACCAGTTCTATCAGGGAAAAGAAGGAAAATGGCTCACGGAAAACCGATTTTCCATCGAAAGGTTTCCCTCAACCCTCATCTATTTCAATCATCTTTTGATGGGGAGAATAGGCGGGTTATTGGGATGGGAATCATATCAGTCATTAAATTATTTCGGATTACTTTTTAAATTTCTTTTTATCGGGGCAAGTTATCTTCTTCTGGTTCGTTACATTAATATTCCGGTCAAACAGAGAATTATTGCCTTTTTGCTCTTTTTATTTTCCTCAAGTTTTCCCTCGTTTATCATCAAACAAGGTTCGCTGGTTTTGACAGAGTCGGTTGATATCTGGCGGACTTCCAACAGAATTTTATCGCGTTTCGGCACATCACCGCCGAATTATGCATTGGTTAATTTTCTCTTTATCTGCCTTTTAATTATTTTACTCGGCATCTTTCAATCCGAATTTACGGCAATAAGCAAAAGTAAGAATAAGAGTCTCAAGTTAGACGCGGTACTTGGTAGCCTGATGCTGATAATCTTTGTGTCGTCAGCCTATATTTTTTTGGCTCTTGGCGATTTAGTCGTTTCATTTATTTTGCTGGCCACATGCATCTCACTGTTATTTATCCGAAAAATTCCGTTAACTAAATTTTCTGTGATGCCGGTATCCAAAACTATAGTCATGTTGTTTTTTTTCATATTTATTATTACCGGTTTGACGATGCTCCGGTCCGTTGCTTTCGATCCGGTCTATAAACAGGCCAATAACTGGGACATTTATCAATATCACCAGCAAATAAAAACAATAGGTATCGTGAAGTTCATCAAAGGATTTGGACTACTGCTGCCGTTGTTTCTTGGCGGGTTGGGGTTGCTTCTTCGCAGAAAAAACAGATCTGTTTATGATGATTCGGCAATCGTGATCGTTTCCCTGGGTTGGTCAGGTTATCTGATTCCTCTCTTATTCCGGCTACCCATACCCGGATTCAGGTTTCTCTTCCCCGCGGTCTATATTTTTATGGGCGTTATGGGGATGTATGCCTTAATTGCTATAGCCAGACGAATTCGCCTGACCTATGCATTGCCATTACTGGTAGTGTTGTATGTTTGTATGAATCTGCTGTCTTTTTATCCTGGATGGGCAATTGCAGTTCGACCCGTACCTGAACCTGACTATCATTTTGCTTATATCCCCGATAATCTATATCAAGGATTGGTGTTTCTTCGTACAGCAGAGCCAGTAGATAGTAACGTTCTTGCTTCACCCGCAACTGCAATTGATTTGATGATTCCCGGTATTTCCGGACGGTATGTTTATACCGGACATTTTCTTACAACCTATAATTCCAAAGAAAAAGATATACAGGCAAATGAGTTTATGTTCGCGCAAAAAGAAAGTTTAATGGCGCAAAATTTTTTGAAAGAAAATAACATCGGTTTTATTGTAGCAACTAAATATGTGGGAGCTTCCCGGGAAACATTAAAAACTAAATACCCCTTTTTAAAAAAAGTTTTCGAAAATCCCATGGTAACTATTTTCCAATATGATCCGGAGGATATAAATTGATATCAACAGGCTCGAACAGGCTCGAATTCGGAGGCTTGACAAGTAATTCAGACGTGTTATAATTTAGGATAATTATTTATAGAAATGAGGCGTACGTCGCTATTAGTACGCTTCTTTTGTTGTTTTCTCTCCATTTTAAAAAAGAATAATTCCCGATGGCAAAGCAAAACAGTTCTAAATCCGACGAAGCAGGTGGTATTAAGCGCGTCAATTGGGGAAGTGAAACTGCCAATTTACCCATCCTTGATTTAATTGCTGTTCAGAAAGAATCTTATGATTGGTTTATAAATACAGGACTTCAAGAACTTCTGAATGAAATTTCTCCCGTAGAAGACTTTACAGGTAAAAACTGGATACTCGAATTTGACAAATATTATTTTGATGAAGCCAGATATACACCGGCAGAATGCCTGATTAAGGGTTTAACTTTTGACGCGCCTCTCAAAGCCGAAACAAAACTCACCAACAAACAAACCGGTAGATCGGTCAGGCAAGACGTATTCCTGGGTGATATTCCCAGGATGACTGATAACGGTACCTTTATCATCAACGGTGTGGAAAGATGTATCGTCAATCAACTTGTCCGTTCACCCGGAGCATATTTTACAGGAACGACCGATCCTTCAACCGGAAAAATCCTTTATTCAGCCGAAGTAAGACCTTTGTTCGGATCCTGGCTTGATTTTTCCATCAGTAGGCATGGCGTTCTCACAGTACGCATCGACAGGAGACGAAAGTATGCAGCCACAACTCTTCTGCGGGCAGTAGGAATATCGAAGGACGAGGAATTACTTCATATATTTGCAGATACCGAAAAAACCCATCCCTATATTTCAGCCACTATCGAAAAAGACACCACTAAATCATATGAGGAAGCGGTAGTGGAAATTTACCGCAAAATGCGACCGGGGGAGCCGGCAGTATTAGATAATGCGGAAGATTTGTTGAAAAATTTATTTTTTAACCCCCGGCGTTACAGTTTGGGATCCGTCGGGCGCTATAAATTAAACAAAAAGCTCGATCTTAATATTCCCAATAATCCGGAGAATTGGATATTAACCAAAGAAGATATTATCGGCATCATTAAATACCTGATCCGTTTATCCATTGGACAGGGAAATATAGATGATATTGATCATTTAGCCAACAGAAGAATTAGAAGAGTGGGAGAACTGGTTGCCAACAGCGCTTTTAAAGTAGGACTGATGAGACTAGAAAGATCAATCAAAGAGAGAATGAGTTTAGCCGGTACACAGATGGATTTGACCCCCAGTCAGATCGTCAATGCCAGACCTATTATTGCCTCAATCAATGATTTTTTCCGAACCTCCCAATTATCAACAATTCTTGATCAGACAAATCCTTTATCTGAGCTAGATAATTTACGAAGACTGACTGTCATGGGAGTGGGGGGAATATCCAGAGAAAGAGCTTCATTTTCCATCAGAGACATCAACTCATCCCAATATTCCAGAATCTGTCCGGTACGAAGCCCTGAAGGACCAAATATCGGTTTAGTTACTTATCTGGCTTTATATGCGCGGGTCAATGAATACGGATTTTTGGAAGCCCCATACAGAAAAGTTTATCAGGATAAGAATTCCGGTAAAAGCAGAGTTAGTGAAGAAATAGTATATTTGTCAGCTGAAGATGAGCAGAATTATTACGTTACTCATGCCGGGGTGACGACCGACAAAAAAGGCTTTTTCACTGAAGACAGGATTCCCGCCAGATATAAAGGTGAGTTTTTGGAAACTGAAGCCAAAAACATCAGTTTTATAGATGTAGTGCCCCGACAGGTGGTGGGAATTGCCGCATCACTAGTGCCATTTATTGCACATGATGAAGCGAACAGAGCTCTCATGGGTACGCACATGCAGTGTCAGGCTGTGCCTTTGGTAATTCCAGCCTCCCCGGTGGTCGGAACCGGTATGGAATATGTTATTCCGCAAGCCTTGAAGCGTGCGGTATATTCGCCTGAAGACGGGAAAGTCATTTATATTGACGCCAGCAAGGTTACTATTAAAGGTAAAAGCGGAAAAGAATACGTTTATATCATAGAAAAATTTAAGAGAACATCACAAAACACCTGTTTTTCCCAAAATCCGGTAGTATCCCTGGGAAGTAAAGTTAAAAAGGGTCAGTTAATAATCGACGGGCCGGCATCTGAGGCGGGAGAATTAGCTTTGGGCCAGAATCTGGTGATTGCTTACTCTTCATTTGACGGTATGGGTTATGAGGATGCAATTGTTATTTCCGATCGTCTGGTAAAAGAGGATATATTGACCTCGATCAGTATTGAAGAATACGAAACTGAGGTGGTTGATACCAAACTTGGACCGGAGGAAACCACCCGCGATATTCCCAATGTTGGAGAGGAAGCGTTGGCTAACTTGGATGAAAAAGGCATCGTCGTCATTGGTGCTGATGTTGTGCCCAACGATATACTGGTTGGTAAAATTGCTCCAAAAGGCGAGACTGAACTGACAGCCGAAGAAAGATTGCTTCGGGCGATTTTTGGAGAGAAGGCCAGGGAGGTCAGAGATACGTCACTGCGCATGCCGCATGGCGAAAAAGGTACTGTCATAGAGGTCAAAATTTTAGATAGGGAAAAAGGCGACGAACTGCATCCGGGTACCATCAAAAAAATAATCGTGAAAGTAGCCCAGATCAGAAAAGTGGTGGTGGGAGATAAATTAGCCGGAAGGCATGGCAATAAAGGAGTTATCAGTAAAATTGTTCCTGTTTCCGATATGCCGTATCTTGGAAACGGAGAGCCGGTGGATATCATCATTTCTCCTTTATCAGTTTTATCCAGAATGAACTTGGGACAGCTTTTGGAAGCACATCTTGGTTGGGCTGCCAGTCACGGAAATTACAAAGTGGCAGTACCGGTTTTTGAGCCAATTCTTGAAGAAAATATTGTTAATGAACTTAAAAAATATAATCTACCCATCGATGGTAAAACAGTACTTTATGATGGCAGAACAGGTAAACCTTTTCAGGAAAGAATCGTTGTGGGAATAGGTTACATCATGAAACTTATCCACATGGTGGAGGACAAAACCCACGCCAGATCAACAGGTCCCTATTCTTTGGTTACTCAACAACCTTTGGGCGGCAAAGCCCAGATGGGAGGTCAGAGGCTGGGAGAAATGGAAGTTTGGGCGCTGGAGGCCCATCGGGCTGCTTATACGCTGCAGGAGATGCTGACAATAAAATCCGATGACGTAGTGGGACGGGCCCGGGCATTTGAAGCGATTGTCAAAGGAAATGATATTCCGGCATCCACCATTCCTGAATCATTTAAAGTTTTGGTGAAAGAACTGCAGGCGTTGGGATTAAAGGTCAATCCCATTGGTGTTGTGACCGCTTTACCAAAGAAGTTAACAGATAAGGTAGCGGACGATGCTGTTGTACCTGATGCAGGTCAGGAAGACAAGGATAAAAAATCTGAGAGTGTTGTCCAAACAGCTGAGTTACAGGCAGTAGTTGAGGAACCAAATACAAAGGAAGACAAAGCTGAAAAAAAAGCTCAGTAATTATTAAAGTAATTTGTTTGAACATATGGATAAAAAAGGAAATTTCGGCAATATAATTGATTTTTCAGGTTTAAAAATCACTCTGGCTTCAGATCAGGATATATTAGCCTGGTCATACGGAGAGATTACTAAACCCGAGACTATCAATTACCGCACTCTCAAACCGGAGAAAGACGGTTTGTTCGATGAAAGAATTTTTGGTCCTACCAAGGATTGGGAATGTTACTGCGGTAAATATAAAAGGATAAGATATAGGGGAATTATTTGCGATAAATGCGGAGTGGAGGTGACCCAAAGTAAAGTCAGGCGGGAAAGAATGGGCCATATCAAACTCGCAGCTCCTGTTGTCCATGTCTGGTTTTTTAAAGGAGCTCCTTCAAAACTTTCACTTATCCTGGATATAAGCCCCAAAGCTTTGGAATCAATTATTTATTTTGCTTCTTACCTCGTGATTGATGTCAATAAGAGTAAACAGAAACAGGCCCAGGAAGCGCTTTCAACAATTTTTGACAAAAGAAAAGAAGCCAGATTAAAACTGTCTAAAAACAAAATTGAGGAAGTGGAGAAAGAATACGACGGAAAGAAATCTGATACCAAAAATAAAATAAAAAATAAGGAAGCCTATGATTTAGCTATTGAAGAGTTGGAATTCAGAAAAAACCAGGTGATTACCTCCATCAAAGAAGAAAGTTCTGCTGAAGATATTACAGCCAAAGAAATTTTTAACACAATTGCAGATTTAGCACGCAAACTCCGTCCGTTAGCGGTCATATCCGAAGATGAGTATTTGAAGTTAAGAGAATATGAAGTTACCTCATTTTTTGAAGTGGGGATGGGAGCTGAATGCATTCTCAATGTTCTTAAAAAAATAGATTTAGCCAAACTGACTGCGGATCTTCATAAAGAGGTGCAGGAAACTTCCGGACAAAGAAAAGTAAAAGTTACCAAGAGGCTTAGAATTATTGAAGGATTAAAAAAAGCAAGTTTAAATCCTGCCTGGACTATTTTAAACGTACTTCCGGTGATTCCGCCGGATCTTCGTCCCATGGTACAGCTGACCGGCGGAAAATTTGCGACCTCTGATTTGAATGATTTGTACCGGAGAGTAATCAACCGCAATAACCGTTTGAAGCACTTGATAGAGCTCGGAGCCCCGGAAATTATTTTAAGAAATGAAAAAAGAATGCTGCAGGAAGCCGTGGATTCTCTCATCGATGCCAGCCAAAGAAAAACAGGCAGGGCGTCAAGCCAGGTGCTTCGTTCTCTTTCTGATATGCTGCGGGGCAAACAGGGAAGATTCCGGCAAAATCTTTTGGGCAAGAGAGTAGATTATTCCGGCAGATCGGTTATCGTGGTTGGTCCTGAACTCAATCTTTCCCAGTGCGGTCTTCCCAAAGATATGGCTTTGGAACTTTTCAAGCCGTTTGTCCTCCGGGAGCTTATCAATAGGCAGCTGGCGCCCAACGTCAAAAATGCTAAAAACATCCTGGAGAGAAAAGATGCCGAAGTTTTTGATATTCTGGAAGAAATTACTAAAAACCATCCTGTTTTATTAAACAGAGCTCCAACCCTGCATAAACTGGGTATCCAGGCTTTTTATCCGATCCTGATCGAAGGATCGGCAATAAGAATACATCCTTGTGTCTGTGCCGGATATAATGCTGATTTCGACGGCGACCAGATGGCGGTACATGTACCGCTTTCAGCAGTTTCACAAAAAGAAGCTGTTGACCTGATGTTGCCGGTCAATAACCTTTTAAAACCTGCGGACGGTACTCCCATTACTGTACCAAATAAAGAGATGGCCTTAGGATGTTATTACATCACCAGTTTTTCTGAGGAATCTGAAAAAACAGAAGATAACAAACTCAAAGTTTTTGCTGACGGGAAAGATGCCATACAGGCATATCAGTGCGAAAAAGCAGGACTGCGCCAGCCCATATTGGTTAATATCGACGGAAAACTAGTTAGAACAAGTGTCGGACGCATTCTCTTAAACGAGATTCTTCCGCCTGATATGAGATTTTTTAATGAACCCATTAAAGCAGCTACCATCAAATCTCTTGTAACGAAAGTCTATGATTTTTATCCAAAGGAAGAAGTTGCCGCCTTGATCGACAAATTCAAGAATTTGGGATTTTTTGGAGCCACTTTAGCCGGCGGAGTTTCAGTCTCGGTTTTTGACAATAAGATAATTCCTGAGAAAAAAATTATGCTGGAAGATGCAGAAGAAAAGATAAAAAAGGTAGAAGAAAATTACCAGCAGGGTTTAATTACCGATGAAGAAAGAAAAAGGCTGGAAAATGATATTTGGATAGATATTACGGAAAATCTGGCTGATAAAACATGGGAATCGATGAGTCTGGACAATCCGGTGAAAATCATCATTAATTCAGGCGGAGCCAGAGCTTCTAAAGATCAGTTAAAACAGCTGTCAGCTATCAAAGGACTGGTGGTTGATCCTTTAGGCAAAATTGTTGAGCTGCCGACGAAATCAAATTATCGGGAAGGATTGTCAATTTTTGAGTATGTTACTTCCTCCAGAGGTTCGAGAAAAGGTTTGACTGATTCGGCTCTGAAAACAGCTGATGCCGGATATTTGACCCGGAGACTGATTGATGTGGCCCATGACGCTATTATCAGAGAGGAAGACTGTAAAACAGTGAAAGGAATTAAAATCGTCCGCTCTGATAAAAGACAGGCCTTATTTGAAAATCGGGTTTTAGGAAGAGTCTTAGCGCATGATGTCTTCAAGACAAAATCCAAGAAAGCAGTTTTGAAAAAAGGTGAACTTGTCACTGAAGACAAGTTGCCTCTTCTCAAAGAAGTTGAGAGTATGATAGTAAGATCCCCCCTAACCTGTGAATCTGTTTACGGATTATGCGCTTCCTGTTACGGAATTGATTTGTCAAACAAAAAATATGTGGAAATTGGTACTCCTGTCGGGATTATCGCTGCCCAATCCATCGGCGAACCCGGAACCCAGCTGACAATGAGAGTCAGACATGCAGGAGGAATTGTCGGATTAGATGTCACGCAGGGGCTTCCCAGAGTGGAAGAGTTGTTTGAAGCAAGAACCCCTAAAGTGCATGCGCCTCTTGCAGAAATTGCCGGAAAAGTAAAAGTTGAAGACTCGGAAGACGGAACAAAAATAATTATCAAAAGTCTTGGCATCAAACCAGTTGAAGAAAGAAGTTATAATGTACCAAAAGGTTCAGAAATTCTCGTGAAAACCGGTGATTTGGTAGCCACAGGAGACCAGCTTATTACAGGACCTCTGGATACAAAAGAAGTTCTCATGATAAGAGATTTGGTGGGAACGCAAAGGTACCTCATGACCGAAATTCAAAGAGTGTACGAATCACAGGGAATTCCGATCCATGACAAGCATTTTGAAGTGATTATTAGAAAGATGAGCGATAAAGTCAGGATTGAAACTGCAGGTGATACGATCCTGCTTGCGGGTGAACTGATTGACAAAAGGCGTTTTGAGGAAGAAAATGCTAAAATACTGGCTGAAGGAGGAGAGCCTGCCACAGCAAAAGTTGTTATCCTGGGTATTACCCGTGCTTCTCTTTATACTGAATCGTGGCTGTCTGCAGCTTCATTTCAGGAAACAACCACTGTCTTGACTGATGCTTCCTTACAAGGAAAGGAAGATAACTTGTTGGGTCTGAAGGAAAATGTTATAATCGGCAGACTTATTCCAGTCTCTGCGGACAGAGCAAGGATAACTAATTAATTTTTAGCCGCGGGAATTTTACCCAAAAATTAGTGATACCGTATTAAATTTTTTGGAAATAATCAATATGCCAACCATTAATCAACTGATCAATAAAGGCCGAAGAAAAACAGCAAAAAAAATTAAAGCCACAGCTTTAAGAAGATACTTTAATGCCAAAGACCGCGAGATGAAACAGCTGGCGGCTCCCTTTAAACGGGGTGTAGTCACACTGGTAAAAACCATGACACCGAAAAAACCCAATTCTGCTTTGAGAAAAGTAGCAAGAGTCAGACTTTCCAACAAACAGGAAGTAACAGCTTATATTCCCGGAATCGGACATGAATTGACAGAGCATGCCATAGTTTTAATCAGAGGCGGACGGGTTAAAGATTTACCAGGAGTGAAATACCATATCGTACGGGGAAAATTTGACATGCAGGGAGTTGTCGGACGTAAACAGGGCCGTTCTAGATATGGTACTAAATTATCAGCTGCGTCTGGAGTAAAAGCGCCTGCCGCTCCGCCCGTTACTGCGGCTCCGCCGGCAGCATAATATTATTATTAAAATTAACAAATTTTATGTCGAGAACTGGTAAAATAAAAAACAGATTAATTGAACCGGAATCGCTGTATGATAATAAATTACTGGCAAAATTTATCAATAATGTCATGAAAAACGGTAAAAAATCAACCGCGCAGAAGCTTGTATATGATGCCTTCAAAAGAATAGAAACACAAAAACTGAAACCTCTGGAAATTTTTCAAGCAGCCATCCAAAATGTCAGTCCCAGGATGGAAGTTAAATCACGTCGTGTTGGAGGAGCTTCTTATCAGGTTCCAACAGAAGTCCGTGGAGAAAGAAGAATTTCACTGGCTATCCGCTGGATAATTGCTGCTGCGCACGCACGTTCCAGCAAGCAGTATCATACATTCGGAGAGAAACTGGCAGCAGAACTTATTGATTCAAATAATAATGCCGGAGAAGCAATTAGAAAAAGGGACCTGATGCATCGCAATGCCGAAGCCAATAAGGCCTTTTCTCACTTCAGATGGTAAGGTAAAAAATCTATGGCAGGACAGGTAATCGTCACCAAAAACAGAAACGTTCCCCTTGATAAAATCCGCAACATCGGAATTATCGCGCATATCGACGCGGGTAAAACCACCACAACCGAGCGCATTCTTTATTACACCGGCAAATCATACAAAATCGGAGATATCGATGAAGGGACAACCCAGATGGACTGGATGCCGCAGGAAAAAGAAAGAGGTATAACCATCACCGCAGCAGCCACTACCACTTTTTGGAAAGGTTTACGGATCAACATCATCGATACCCCCGGGCATGTAGATTTTACAGCCGAAGTAGAGAGGTCGCTCAGGGTTCTGGACGGCGGGGTAACAGTTTTGGATGCAGAAGAAGGTGTTCAATCCCAGTCTGAAACTGTCTGGCATCAGGCTGATAAATACAACGTTCCCAGAATTTGCTTTATTAATAAGATGGATAAACTGGGTGCCGATTTCCACAGAACTGTTGGGATGATTAAATCCAGGCTCGGCGCAAACCCTGCCATCATGACACTTCCGATCGGCAAAGAACACTCATTTACTGGTGTCATCGACCTTTTGACGCAAAAAAGTCTGATATGGGGCAGTGATGAATTAGGGGCGGAATATGATATTAAGGATGAGATTCCGGACGATATGAAACAAGATGTCACAGAGTACCGGCATAAGTTGATCGAGCAGATCTGCGAACAGGATGATTCTCTTTTGGAAAAATACCTGGAGGGGAAAGAACCAACCCTTGCGGAATTGAAAAAGGTTTTAAGAAAAGCAACAATTGCTTATAAATTAGTGCCAATTTACTGCGGAACTTCTTTGAGAAATAAAGGGGTCCAGCCTTTGCTTGATGCCATAGTTGATTATCTTCCATCTCCACTTGATGTTCCATCGATTAGGGGAGTTAATCCTAAAACCAAAGCCGGGGAAATCAGAAAAAACAATGCGGATGATCCGTTTTCAGGTCTGGCCTTTAAAGTCCAACTTGACCCTCATGTAGGTAAACTGACTTATATCCGCGTCTATTCCGGCAAATTAAGTTCCGGTTCGTATACATATAATCCTGCTCATGGTAATCAGGAAAGAATCGGCAGGATACTTCTGATGCATGCAAATCAAAGAGAGGATGTTAACGAGGCTTATGCAGGAGAAATTGTAGCCATAGTAGGATTTAAAGATACCGGAACTGGCGATACGGTTTGTGATCAGGCTCATCCCATACTACTGGAACAAATTTCCTTTCCGGAGCCTGTAATATCACTGGCAATTGAACCTAAGACCAAAATAGACCAGGAAAAAATGGGTATGGCTTTGCAAAGACTGACAGAGGAAGATCCGACCTTTAAAGTAAAATCAAATCCGGAAACAGGACAAACCATAATTTGGGGTATGGGAGAACTGCATCTGGATGTTTTGGTTGACCGCATGAAAAGAGAGTTCAAAGTTGCGGCCAATGTCGGAGCGCCGCAGGTAGCTTATAAAGAAACCATCAAAGCCAAGGCACAGGGGGAGGGTAAGTATATCAGGCAAACCGGAGGAAGAGGACAGTATGGACATTGTTTACTCCGTGTTGAACCAAAAAACCGCGGTGAAGGGTTTGAATTTGAAGATGCGATTAAGGGAGCGGCGATTCCCAATGAGTTTATTCCGTCTGTGGAAAAAGGAGTGAAGGAAGCCCTGGATAAAGGTGTTTTGGCAGGTTACATCCTGACAGATATAAAAGTTACACTTTATGACGGAAGTTATCATGATGTTGACTCATCAGACATAGCTTTTAAAATTGCAGGAAGTATGGCACTCCAATCCGCTGTAAAACAGGCAGGACTTATTTTGCTTGAGCCTATCATGAAGGTGGAAGTAACAACCCCTGACGAGTTTATGGGTACGATTATCGGCGATCTATCCAGTAAAAGGGCACAGATTCTGGGAACCGAAAAACGAGGTACCGTAACGATTATTATTGCTATGGTGCCATTATCGGAACTTTCGGGATATGCTACAACTATTCGCAGTCTGTCGCAAGGAAGATCATCATATTACATGGAACCTTCCCACTATGAGGAAGTTCCCAAAAATATCACAGAAAAAATCGTCGCGGCAAAAGTATAATTTTTCCAACCTATTGCATGGAAAAATTTCATAGTGTATAATCCTTTTACTCCATTTTAGTGGTAGATATTCTTAATTTAATATTAAATTTTTAAAAAACATTAATTAAATCATTCTCAGGAAAGGAGATTATATATGGCAACCGGAGTTTACAAAAGAACCAAGCCACATATTAATATCGGTACTATCGGTCATGTTGATCACGGTAAAACCACCCTAACCTCAGCGATAACCCATGTTTTAGCTCAAAAAGGTTTAGCCAAAGCCTTAAAATACGAAGAAATCGATAACGCACCCGAAGAAAAAGCCAGAGGTGTGACGATTAATGTCCATCACAGCGAATACGAAACCGAAAAAAGGCATTATGCTCACATAGATGCTCCGGGACATGCAGATTACATCAAAAACATGATTACCGGCGCAGCCCAAATGGATGGAGCCATACTGGTGGTGTCTGCTCCTGACGGCCCTATGCCTCAAACCAGAGAGCATATACTTCTGGCCAAACAGGTAAACGTACCGGCCATCGTAGTTTTTATGAATAAAGTTGATATGGTACAGGATAAAGAGTTGCTTGAACTGGTAGAAATGGAAGTCCGTGAGCTTTTGACCAAGTATGGTTTTGAAGGGGATAAAATCAAAATTGTCAGAGGAAGCGCTTTGAAAGCTCTGCAGGGAGACGCTGAAGGTATCAAATCAATTGAAGAATTGATGACAGCTGTTGATGAAAATATTCCTGAGCCTAAGAGGGAAATGGATAAACCGTTCTTAATGCCGGTTGAAGACGTCTTTTCCATTAAAGGCAGGGGAACAGTTGCGACAGGCAGGGTGGAAAGAGGAAAAATAAAAGTCAATGAAGAGATAGAAATCGTCGGTATTAAAGCCACTCAAAAAACGGTTGTTACAGGGGTAGAGATGTTTAAAAAAACCATGGATGAAGCCATAGCCGGAGATAATGTGGGTCTTTTACTTCGGGGAATGGAAAAACATCAGATAGAGAGAGGTCAAGTTATTGCCAAACCGGGCAGCACTACTCCACACACCGAATTTGAGGCGGAAATTTACATCCTGAATAAAGACGAGGGTGGAAGACATACTCCATTTTTTACCGGATACAGACCTCAATTTTACATTAGAACTACAGACGTGACCGGTGAAGTTACTCTGCCAAAGGGAGTGGAAATGGTAGTTCCGGGAGACAGTACAAAAATGACTGCCAAACTGATTGTGCCGGTGGCACTTGAACAGGGACAGAGATTTGCCATCAGAGAAGGCGGACATACGGTTGGAGCCGGTGCAATTACCAAGATAATCAAATAATTACTCAACTAGTAAAAAGTAAATTTGCTGTCTTTGAGACAGCGATTTACTTTTTACCTTGAAAATATCCAAAAATGCCAAAAGGAAGAATTCGCGTACGTTTAAAAGCTTACGACGGGAGAATCATTGACGATTCCTGTCAAAAAATACTGGACACAGCGATCAGAACCGGAGCGCGTGTAGTAGGTCCGATTCCCTTGCCGACCGATAAACAGCATTATTCAGTGGGGCGTTCTCCCTTTACCGATAAAGACAGCCGTGAGGATTTCATGCTGAAAACCCATAAAAGGCTTATTGACATCATCGAGCCAACTGACAAAACAATTGATTCACTTATGCATTTGGAATTGCCGGCAGGAGTGGATATTGAGATAAAGATGTAGACGGGCACATTGCAATTAAATCATCAGCCGGGTATAATTATATTAAATCATGAGGGTGATTAAACGCCAATCATAAATAAATATTCGGATTTTGGGAAAAATAAGCCCCGATAATCCGGGGCTAATTTTTTTGTCTTTAAATGTTAAACGCCGTAATCGGGACGAAAATAAATCAGTCCCAGATATTTGACCAAAAGGGAAATTTAGTGCCTGTAACCAATATTAAAACAGGACCTCTTCGTGTGGTTTGCGTCAAAAATGTCCAAAAAGACGGTTACAGTGCAATCCAGCTTGGACTAGGAGAAAGAAGAGCAAAGACTATTTCACAAGCTGAGAGGGGACATTTGAAAAAGCCGGGGCTGGAAAAAAATCCGCCCCGTTTTTTAAGGGAAATTCGTTTAAGTGACTTAAGTAACTTAGGTGACTTAAAACCAGGAACGGAAGTAAAAATAGGTGAGATTTTCACAGTTGGAGACCTGGTGGCAGTGACGGGAACAAGCAAAGGTAAAGGATTTCAGGGGGGAGTGAAACGCCATAATTTCAAGGGAGGACCAAGAACTCACGGACAATCAGACCGGGAAAGAGCGCCGGGATCTATCGGACAGACGACCACTCCCGGAAGGGTATATAAAGGTAAAAGGATGGCCGGGAGGATGGGAAATACGAGAGTAAGAATAGAAAACCTTGAAGTAGTGGCAGTTGACGATGAACATAACATTTTAACCATA
>Ga0155332_128_pt1 | contig 34394 bp, 34 predicted proteins | sample RifCSPhighO2_02_FD_106300 | JGI IMG/M metagenome (GOLD analysis project Ga0155332, IMG submission 106300) | Candidatus Gottesmanbacteria bacterium RIFCSPHIGHO2_02_FULL_40_13 | reverse complement strand
TTTGATAAAGCAGAAGCGATAATTTATCTCCGGTGATATTGATGTGGAAAAGAGTGTGGCAGGGAGCTATTACCATCGAAGCCGCGTGACTGCCGGACATCTCGTAAATACAGCCGGCATTCCAGGCGGAAATGATGTAGTGTTTTTTTTGGGGATATTTTTTGATTTTTTCAATAGCCCAACCCAGCTGGTCGACAGTTTTTACGCCACCTTTGGGTTTACCCGCCGTAACCCCGACGTACGTCGGGGCGAAGGCGGGCCAATTACGCCATTGCACCCCGTAAACCGGTCCGAGTTCACCCCATTTTTTGAGAAACTTTTTGTCGGTTTGTATACAACTTATAAAATCATCGTAATTTATTTTCTTAGCTTTTTTAGCCTCAACCGCCCACAAATATTTCTTATATGCCCACTCGTCCCAGATATGGACGTTATTGTCAATTAAATATTTAATATTGGAGCTTCCCGATAAAAACCAGATAAGCTCATGAATAATTCCCCGCACAAAAACTTTTTTGGTAGTCAGAAGCGGAAATCCGCGGGAGAGGTCAAAGCGGATTTGCCTGCCGAAAACGCTTTTGAGTTTGACTCCTGTCGAATGGCTTATTTTCCAACTGCCGTTTTCCAGAATATCCTCCAACAGGTTTAAATACTGGTATTCGGTATGCAGATTATCTTTCTTTGGCATAAGTAAATATTAATTTAATTTTACTAGTTTGGCATTTTTTAAAGCTTCTGTAAACATCCGATTCATAAAAAGAAGGGATAACACGATATAGATCAAATTTAATGATAGGCTTATCAAGATGTATTGAATTGAGAAAGTTCCTGTAAATAAGATGCTTCTCATATTTTCGAAAATATAACTTGTTGGAAGAAATGCTGAGATAAATCTTGCCCAACCAGGTAAAGCACTCACCGGATATATTACTGCGGAGAATGGATAAATAACAAAGATAAAGGCCCAGGCAAATGATTCTATCCGATAGCCGAATCGAAGTATCAGTCCGTTGATCAAAAATCCGATCCACCAGCCAACCAGTATGAGATTAATAACTGCAGGTATGAGATAGAAACCGAAAATAAAAATATTAAACTGATAGAGCAAATATGCAATCACTGCCAAGAATATCACCGTGAGGGTTAATTTGAAAAGCCCCAAGATAATTGTTCCCAGGATAAACTCTCGCAGTCTTATGGGAGTAGTAAAAAGATTGATAAGATTTCTATTCCAAGCATCGTTTAAAAGCGGCATATTAATATCTCTTTGAGAGTTTTGGACAATCACCCAAAGTAATATCCCGCCTATGAATAAATAAACTATTTGCGGATTAGTCGTTCCGGTTTGTTTTAGATAATTAGCTGTCAACCCCCAAAAGACAATATCAATCGTAGCCCACCAGAAAGAATCAACCACGCGGTCTAAATTCCTCCTCCATTCATAAATATGACGCATGACGATTCCTCTTACCCGTGTAAAGTTAATAAAATTATTCATTTATTTGTTTGGCTGTAGTGATAAAAAAATCTTCCAGCGTTGGTTTGTCGATGCTGATTTGACTGTATTTAATACCTGTTTCTGTCAAAGAATTTAAAAATAAAGGAATTTTTTCCTCATCCAGTTCAACCGTAGAAAATCTTTCTGTGATTAATACTTTCCAATTATTTTTTTCAGCTATCGATTTTAGCCGCTCTCTTCCGTCTTCTATCATCAGGGATATACGACAGGTTTTGATGGTATTTGCCAATCCGTAAGGCGTATCTACAGCAAAAATTTTTCCTTTGTTGAGAAATATCACCCTGTCACAGATTTCTTCAACCTCTGCCATATTATGCGAAGTCCATAAAATTGAGGCACCGTTTTCTTTCTTAAATTTTAGTATTTCGCGCCTTACCTCCATTGCCCCTTCAGGATCAAGACTGGCGGTTGGTTCATCCAGAAGCATTAATTTCGGCATGTTCAAAAATGTTCTTGCCAAATTTACTTTGGTTATCCACCCTGATGAAAGTTCATTAATTGTTTTATTTTTTACCTCCGAAAGCCCCATTATCTTTATAACTCTAGCTACTTGATCCTTAGGGCTTTCAACAGAGTATAAAAGAGCTACTACATACAGATTTTCCCAGACTGTTAATCTCCAGGGAAGATGAGTATAGCTTGAGGAAAAGTTTGTTAAGCCAAGAATTTCCTCTTTTTGAGCTTTTAGATCTTTACCCATGATTTTTATATCACCAAAACTGGGAGTGATAAGTCCCAGAAGCATCTGAATTGTTGTCGTTTTCCCGGCGCCGTTTGGGCCCAGAAGACCAATAATTTCTCCTTCCTCGACAGAAAAAGAAATATCGTCAACGGCTGTAAAAGAGCCGAATTTCTTCGTCAGATTTTTTACTTCAATTACCGTATCGCTCATATTTGTCATTTTAGTTTATCATAAAGACTTAAACAATTACCGCCTCTTGACACTTGCTCTTAAATACTATAGGATATTTTAGATGGTTCTTCCTAGTGGCAATTGATATTGATATAATAGAATACTGCTCTTATGTCTAGAAGATACAGAAAAAAAATATTCAGGCGCTATAAAATAAAAGACCAAACCCTTTATACTGTTTTGTCTATTCTTCTTATCAGCCTTTCCATATTAATCTGGCTTTCTTTCTTACAACAGGGAAGCATTTTAGACTCGCTCAATAAGATTTCTCTCAACCTTTTTGGCTGGGGATCTCTGGTGTTGCCCATAGTATTAATTACCTTTTCCCTGTTGTTTCTGAAGATCAAAACTCCGTTTTCCAAAGCCAACATATCATTTGGCATGCTGCTGAGTTTCATCTGTCTTCTGGCTTTAACCCAAAGCGGGTTTATCGGTGAGCAAATCTGGGGAAATTTTGTCTCCCTGATTTCAGCGGTTGGCGCATTTATCGTGCTTTTGGGCATGTTTTTTATCGGAATTATAGTCCTTTTCAATACTTCGCTTGATGAAATTCTAAATATGATTTTGTTTCTTTATAAGAAAATTCGCAAAATTATCGAAAGCGTTTTTCTTAAAAAATCAAAATCTTTGTTTCTCGAAAAACTGCCTATAAAACCGCCTACCGAATATAAAAAATCTGAAACTGCCAATGAAGATAAAATGATCCAACCTATTTTAGCGAAAAAACTGGAAATGTCACAAATTTCTATGCTGGGAACAGATGTGCTGTCTAATAAACCTGAAAATAATGCTGTTTGGGAATACCCGCCTTTGGCATTACTGAGGACATCATCCGGACAAACAGCTGATAGAGGCGATATGAAAAAAAACGCCCATGTTATCGAAAAAACTCTCGAAAGTTTCGGCATTTCTGCTAAAGTAGTTGAGGTGAATCTTGGTCCGGCCGTGACGCAATATGCTCTGGAAATAGCCTTAGGCACTAAACTCTCCAAGATCACTTCCCTCTCCAATGATCTGGCTCTTGCTCTGGCTGCTCCCACGGGACAAATTAGAATTGATGCACCGATCCCGGGCAGAAGTTTAGTCGGAATCGAAATTCCCAACAGATCTTTGGAATTTGTCACTCTCAGAGAAATGCTATCGTCTGACATCTTGAAAAAGAATAAAAATAAATTATCGGTTGCTTTAGGACTCGACGTTTCAGGTCAACCCGTGATTGACAATATTTCCAAAATGCCCCATGTGCTCATCGCCGGAACAACAGGTTCGGGTAAATCAGTTTTGATTAACTCATGGATCGCATCTTTACTTTTCCGCACCACACCTGCCGAAGTCAGACTGATACTGGTTGATCCGAAAAGAGTGGAGTTAACCGGCTATAACGGCATTCCGCATCTTTTGACCCCCGTCATAGTCGAACCTGAAAAAATTCTTTCAGCTCTAAAATGGGCAATTCAGGAAATGGAAAAAAGATATAAAGTTTTTGCTGAGGTAGGAGTCCGTAATATTGACGGTTATAATGAGCTATCAGGTTTTCAGGCACTTCCCTATATAGTCATCTTTATAGATGAACTGGCAGACCTGATGGCTTTTTCAGCTGTGGATGTAGAAGATACTATCTGCCGGCTGGCACAGATGGCAAGAGCCACCGGTATCCACCTGGTCGTAGCTACACAACGGCCGTCTGTTGATGTTATTACAGGACTTATCAAAGCCAATATTCCTTCACGGATTGCTTTTAATGTTTCCTCGATGATCGACTCAAGAGTGATTATTGATATGCCCGGGGCGGAAAAATTAATCGGTAAAGGAGATATGCTGTATATTCCGCCTGAACAGGCAAAACCGACCAGAATTCAGGGAACTTTTGTTTCTGAAAATGAAGTCAGACAGTTGGTAGATTTTTTCAAAGCTAAAAAACAGCCTGTGGAGTATACCAAGGAAGTCACTTCTATTCCTGTTAGTGTTGGCAGGTCGTCAACAGGGGCCCAAATTGGGGCTGATGGAAAAGACGATAAATTTAACGAGGCGGTAAGTATAGTCTGCCAGTATGACCGCGCTTCAGCCTCACTTCTACAACGCAGGCTTTCGATCGGATACGCCAGGGCAGCCCGAATTTTGGATCAGCTGGAAGCTGAAGGAATTGTCGGAGCCGGCGAAGGTAGTAAACCACGCGAGGTCAGGGTCAAAAGTGGAGATGAATACTTTGCCAATCAAGCAAATCCTGCTGAAAGCTAAGGGCTGAATTGACTTTTTTATGCTTACAATTGGAGAAATTCTCAAAAGGGTCAGGCTGGAGAAAAAATTAACTTTTGAGGAAATTGAGATTCATTTAAGAATCAGGAAAAAATTTCTGGTGGCTCTTGAGGAAAATTCCTGGGAAAAACTTCCCTCTCTTCCTTATATCAAAGGTTTTTTAAAAAACTACAGCTCATTTTTGGGGTTAAAACCTGACGAAATGTTGGCTATTTTCCGCAGGCAATTCCGCCAGCAGGAACGTCAGGGACTGCTCCCCGAGGGTGTCACAGAACCTTTAAATCAGTCTATTTTCCGATATACTCCAAAAACGATTTCCGTACTTATTATAGTTTTCTTTTTCCTGTTTTTCTTCGGCTATCTTTTTTACCAATACAGAAACATTACCAGTCCGCCGCCGCTTAATATTACTTCTCCAAAAGAAGGCGAGATTTTTTCCTCGGAACGGATTATGGTTACAGGAATTACCAATACCGATGCTGTAATCCTGGTTAACAATCAGAAAATAGCCGTTGACGAAAGCGGACACTTTTTCACCACATTAACTCTTTCACCGGGAACTAATATTATAATGATCGAATCAGTCAGTAAATATAACAGAAAAAATACCATCAAACGGACCATCCGGATTCAAGGAGATTGAGACTGAAATCAAGTATAAGTTAATATTGACTGTTGGAATTTCAAAGGTTAGAATAGAATACTACCTGCTCTTATGAATGAGTCAACTCAAATTCTTCTTTTTGCGGTCATCAGCGTTTTGACGATTGTCATGGTCGTAATCGGATATCAGGTTTTCATGATACTGGGCGAAATCAGGAAAATGCTGCAAAAATTTAATAAGGTGGTTGATTCCACCGTAAATGTATCAACTTCAATCTCCAAATCTCTGACCAATATCAACGGTTTTACCGAAGGAGTAAAAACTGTAATGGGAATTTTTAATGTTTTCAGAAAAAAAGATAAAAACGGGGAGGATAAGACTCATGAATGATAACTCTCATAAAAGCGGTAATTTCTGGCTGGGGTTTTTCCTGGGAGGATTAATTGGCGCTTTTATCATCTTTGTCTTAGGAACGAAAGAAGGCAAAAAAATCTCCCGGTTTCTGGAGGATGAAGAAAAAGACGTCAAGAATAAAATTGACGATAAAATTCACACTCTGAAAACCAGGAGTGAAAAATACCTCGAAGAAGCAGGTGACTTGCAAAAAAAAGTTAAACAGGAAGTTGCAGCAGGCGCGCAAAAAGTCAGCCAAACTTTAGTTGACAGACTTGATGATTCCTTGGGACAACTGCAGGAAGTGCAGAAAAAAGGCGTGGAACTGACGGAGGCGGTCCGTAACCGTTTTTTTAAAAAAAATGGTAAACATTTGTCTTCATGATTACTTGCTTATATTGCTCTCTTCACCTGAAATACAGTGATGAGTTATAATAGCCGCAAATGACTCATCGGGAACTTCGCAAAAAATATCTGGATTTTTTTCTGGAATCGCCAAGAAATCACCAGGTAATTCCTTCTGCTCCCATAATTCCTGAAAACGATCCGACTACCCTTTTTACCAGCTCTGGCATGCAGCCTTTAATTCCGTTTTTACTCGGGGAAAAACACCCCCTAGGCCAAAGGCTTACTGACAGCCAAAAATCATTCCGCGCTCAGGATATAAATGAGGTCGGTGACAACCGGCATAGTACTTTTTTTGAAATGCTCGGCAACTGGTCTCTGGGAGATTATTTTAAAAATGACCAGCTGAGATGGTTTTTTACGTTTCTGACTAAAGTATTAAAGCTTGATCCCAATAAACTTTATGTCACGGTTTATGAAGGTGATCAGATTGTCCCTAAAGATACCGAGTCTGTTGAGATATGGAAAGAGATTTACGCAAGCGTAGGGATTGATGCAAAAGTTGTCGACTCGCCTTCGTCCAATAGTGGAACTTCGGCGAAGCAAGGACGGATTTTCCTCTACCCTGCTTCTAAAAATTGGTGGAGCAGGTCCGGGGAACCGGAAAAAATGCCACCAGGGGAACCCGGTGGGCCGGACAGTGAGGTTTTTTTTGAATTTACTCAAATTCCCCATGACCCAAAGTTTGGAAAACAGTGTCACCCAAACTGTGAATGCGGACATTTTCTGGAAATTGGCAACAGCGTTTTTATGCAGTATCAAAAACAGGCTGACGGCACTCTCACAGAACTCCCAAATAAAAATGTGGACTTCGGGGGTGGGCTGGAACGGCTTATTGCTGCAACCGAAAATAATCCCGATATCTTCCAATCAGATTTATTTTTTCCGGTCATTGAATTACTATCCAGGCTTTCGGGTAAAAAATATTCCGATCCGATCAATCAGCCACCCATGCGTATCATCACAGATCACCTGAAGGCAGCCACCTTCATGCTTGCAGAAGGACTGCAACCCGGCAACAAACAACAGGGTTATATTTTGCGCCGTCTTATCAGACGATCTGTTGTGAAAATGCATAAACTCCATCTGCAATGTTCCACAATTGAAGCCGGAATACAAATTTGTCAGGTCATCGGTCAAATATATAGCAATGTCTATCTTTATCCTGAGACGAAGGAATTCTCCAACATTACCTCTACCCTGAGTGAAGAAATAAAAAGGTTTGAACAGGTATTAAATAAAGGAATAAAACTACTGGAAAAACAACCTGTCGTTGACGGAAAATTAGCCTTCGATCTGCTGCAAACATACGGCTTTCCCTGGGAGTTAACAGCAGAATTAGCTCTGGAACGAGGACAAAAGATTGACTTTGGAGAGTTTCAGAAAGAATTTCAGAAACATCAGGAATTATCCAGAAATACCAGTAAGGGAATGTTCAAAGGCGGACTGCAGAATCATTCAGAGGTTATCACCCGTCTGCATACCGCAACGCACCTTCTGCAACAAACTCTGCGGGACATCCTGGGTGATCATGTCCGGCAAAAAGGGAGCAATATTACCGTACAGCGTCTGCGTTTTGATTTTACCCACCCAAAAAAACTGACCGATCAGGAAATACTCGATATCGAGAAAATTGTGAATCTTAAGATTAAGGAGAATTTGCGTGTAAATATGTCGATTACAGAATTGGAACAGGCTTTGAAAAATAGCGCTCTAACCGTCCCCGGAGTAAAATATCCGGCAAAAGTAAAAGTCTATTCTATCGGCAATTTTTCCAAAGAGGTCTGCGGCGGACCCCACGTCGACTTTACAGGACTCTTGGGAAAGTTTAAGATAATAAAAGAGGAGGCTGCCGGTAGCAATAGCCGAAGAATTTACGCCACCCTAATTTAATTCATGTCCATATTTTCAAAATTTCTTCCGAAAAAAGATAAATCTGAATATTTTCTGACTCTGGCTGTGGAAGATAGAAAAATCAGAGCCGCGATTACCTTAATTCACGGCAATCAACTCACGCTGATCGGAACAGGCGAAAGCGACTACTCTCAGGGAGAAAATGAGTCTGAAGCAGCAGATATTGCCATAAGCTGTGCCGAAAAAAATGTCCCTGAAAATTATCTGGTGGAAAAAGTCGTTTTTGCGCTTCCTTTTGCATACCTCGAAGGCGACAAAGTAAAACCGGAATATCTGGAAAGATTAAAAAAAATTACCAAAGATTTAGCTCTTGAACCTCAAGGTTTTGTAGAATATCCGGATGCCATCACTTATTATCTCCAAAAAGAAGAAGGATCGCCTCCTACCAGCCTTATTCTATGCCTAACCAAAGAAACTCTGACTTTAACTTTAGTCAGGGTTGGAAAAATACAGCATAATTTTCTTATTCCCAGAACTTCGTCCGTCATCTCGGACATCGAGGCAATCATTCCTGATCTGAAGGCTGATATCTTACCTTCAAGAATAATAATTTATGATGAAGGGGAAAATTTAGAGGAGATCAGAGAAAATTTACTTCGTCTTCCCTGGAATAAGCATCCTGAATTTTTGCATACACCAAAAATTGAAATCTTATCGTCAGGTGATATCATGACGGCTTTAATTGAAGCTGCAGGCACTTCTTTTATGAAAACTCATGAAGTTAATTTACTGCAGGCTGATTTTGGACCACCCGATCTTGCCGCACCTCACCAGAAAGAGCCTAAAGAGTCTTCAGATATCCAAGAAATAATATCTGTAAAAGATAAAAAAAATCAGGTAAGTATTGATGAAGAAATCACAGATAACGAAGAGGAAGAGGAAACATTTGGATTTACTAAAGACAACGAAATAGCAGAGAAAATATCCGTCCATCAAAATATTACACTTCCCGCAACCCCGGCTCCTTTTATGATCGACGAAACGGTTGCAGAAGAAATTAAAGAAGATAAACCCAAAAAAAAAGTTTTAAGCGGTGTGAAAATTCCGGATTTTTTCAACTCCCTTTTACTGCCGGTCATCTTATTATTAATCATTTTAGGATTATCAGGCTGGTTCTTTTTTACCTATCCCAAGGCGGATGTCTCCATCTTTGTTTATCCTCAAATAAACTCAAAAAATATGGAGATTTCTATCTTTACCCAACAAGATTCACTTCAAAATCTCAAGAACTACCTTATAGCTGAAGAAATCTCCGTCATTGTAGAAGGAGAAAAAAATATTGCATCGACCGGTAAAACCAAGGTCGGGGAAAAAGCCAAAGGAACGATTACTGTCTATAATAAGACATTTAACAGCAAAACGTTGCCCAAGGGAGCGATTTTGCAAAACGGCTCTCTTACTTTTAACCTTGATGAAAATGTCAACATCGCTTCTGCTTCTGATACCGGTGAAGGCCTTGCCTACGGAAAAACTACGGCCAAAGTAACTTCTAATAATATCGGACCGGAAAGTAATTTATCGCCGGGAAGCAACTTTACTTTTAAGGATTTTCCGGAAAATTCACTTTCTGCTAAAAATGAGACAGCCTTGACGGGAGGCACCAGCCGGGAGGCGGCCAGTATTTCCAAAGATGATCGGGATAATTTGGAAGAAGCACTTACCAGCGAACTAATGGCTAAAGCCAAACAGGAATTAAACCAGAAAATTAAAAGCGGTGCAGTTTTGATTGACCAATCATTAACCACAGAAATCAGCAGCAAGAAATTCAGCGCGGAGATGGGCAGTGAAGCAAAAGAAGTGTCTTTAACGTTAAGTCTGAAAGTTACAGGACTGTCTTATAACTCTGAGGAATTAATCAGTTTATCCAAAGAAAATCCTCTGAGTGTTCCCGAAGGATTTTCTGTTGACGAATCAAGAACCGGAGCCCGGATTACCAATATTACCAAGAATAAAAATAATGAAATTCAAGCCACAGCTGTCATTTATTCTTCCTTTATCCCAACCCTCAATCTGGTAATAATCAAAAAAGATATTACCGGTAAAAATTACCAGGAGGTCGTAGATTATCTAAAATCTGTCAATAATATCTCAGGGGTTAAGATTGTGCAAATTAATAAATTCCCTCTGTTATCCAACCGTCTGCCTTTCAACGGAGAAAATATTGCGGTGGACGTTGTTAGTTTTTAATAACTCATCCTGAAAAAATGCTATTTTTTGCTCATAGATCCAAACCTGTTTCTAAACTTTCAATTTTATTGATTTCAAGCGGACTTTTCATTGTGGTTTGGGTTTCTTATCCAATAATCGCTTTTAATATTTTTTATGCCTCGAAGTTTGAGACTATTATCCGTCCGGTGCCGGAAGACAATAAATCTGCATCTGTATTATTACCGGATAATAACCTGATTAATGCTTTGGAGACCATAAAAACAGACTATACCAAGGCAAGCACCTGGTTTCCCAAAGCGGTGAAAAATGTCACCTGGGAACAAAATAAAAGCAATTATTACCGGTTGTCTATACCTAAACTCAAAATTGAAAATGCAAGTGTGTTGTTCGAAGATGAGGATCTCACTAAAGGCCTAATTCAATTCACAGGACCCCCGCCCGGCAACTACGGCAACGTCGTCATCTTCGGACATTCGTCTTTGCCTTTTATATACAATCCCAGGGACTATAAGACCATTTTTACCAAATTGCCAGACCTCAAAGTTGATGATGATATTTTAGTTAACATTGATAATATCACCTATAATTATAAAGTGTCAGAATTAAAAATAACTACGCCCGATGATTTATCGGTCCTGACGCAAGAGTATAACAACGCCTATTTGACCTTGATTACCTGTGTGCCTCCCGGAACTTCTTATAAACGTCTTATCATAAAATCAATATTATCAACAACCTGATTCACACATGCTAAAGATTAAAAAACCTGATCAAACCGCACCAACTTCTAATTCTCTAGAGGCTTTATCTGCTATAAAAAAAAAGCTACTTGGTAAAAAATTATCCTACCATGAAATATTTTCACTGATGGATGAGGTAGCACACGAAACATTAGGTCCTATTCTGACGACTTATTTTGTCGCTGCCGGCTTCAAAGAGGGTTTTTCCGATCAGGAATTGTATTATCTGACCAAAGCCATGGTTAATACCGGTGCTAAATTGCATTTTGACGGTATTGTAGCTGATAAACACTCTACCGGTGGACTAGCCGGTACCAGAACTACCATGATCCTTGTCCCGATTATCGCTGCGGCAGGATTTAAGATACCCAAAAACTCCTCCCGGGCGATCACTACCCCCGCCGGAACTGCTGATACAATGGAAGTTCTGGCTCCAGTAACTTTTTCACCCTCCCAAATTGAAAAAATGGTCGCTAAAACCGGAGGATGTATTGTCTGGGGGGGACATTTAGGACTGGCGCCTGCTGATGATGTCATTATTCAGGTGGAAACTCCTCTCTCTTTTGAGTCTTTTGATAAAGTCATTATTTCCATCATGGCTAAAAAAATAGCCTCCGGAGCGACTCATTTGGTGCTCGATATTCCTGTCGGGCTAACCTTAAAAATCCGGCATTTTAAAGATGCAGAATTAATCTCTAAAAAGTTCCAACTTTTGGCGGATAAATTTCATATCAAGCTGGCAGTTGACATCAATCAGATTCTGGAGCCGGCTGGTCACAGTGTCGGACCTGCTCTTGAAGCAATTGACGTCTTAAAAGTATTGGAACAAAAATCCGACCGTCCTTTAGTTCTGGAAGCAAAAACTTTAAGACTCTCTGGAAAACTTTTGGATTTATGTCTTGATTCCAAAAACAAAGAAAAAATTTCAGGCGAAGATTTAGCAAGACAAATTCTTCAGAGCGGTCAGGCTCTAAAAAAGATGCGGGAGATTATTAAACATCAGGGAGGAGATGCTGATATCTCTATTGCTGATATAGAAATTGGAAAGTTCAAATACGAGTATAAAAGCCGTAAAAAAGGATCAATTACTGCTTTTAATAATAAAGACCTGACAATCATAGCCAAAATACTCGGTTGCCCGTCGGATAAAAAAGCAGGTATTTTTCTGGAGCGCAGAGTAGACGAACATGTGGACAAAAATGATATACTGTGTATACTGTACTCGTCTAATAAATGGTTTTTGGAAGAGGCAAAGGAAACATTAAAAAATATTCCAATTTACAGTATAGAGTAATATGTTTAAAAATATCATCGCTCCTGTCCAAGCCTGGCTTATGTCTCAGGGAAGATGCGTTGGTTGTAGTACATCGCTAAAAGAAGGCGAAAAAATAAAGGAAAAAAATAGTCAGATAAAAATTACCTGCCGGAAATGCGGACGTATTTATTTATTTGATCCTAAAACCAAAAAATACCAACGGGCTCCTCTTACGCGTTCGACATGAAAAAAAAATTCTATATTCTGTTCCTGCTTCTTTTCATAATCGGTATAGTTTGTTATTTATGGTGGAAACAGGCAATATTAGGCATCAATCCTGCTGATAAAACCTTTACCACTTTTGTCATTCGCAGAGGTGAAACAGCCAGAACAGTCGCAGAAAGGCTTCGCAGTCTCAAGTTAATCCGCTCTCCGGTTGCTTTTTTTCTCATCGCCAGGTTTGGAGGTGTCGGTGACAATCTTCAGGTAGGTGAATTTAATATAAGCCCTTCTATGGATCTTCCGCTAATTGCGAAAACTCTAACCCACGGTACTTCAGATACCTGGATTACCATTCCGGAGGGTTGGCGAAATGAAGAAATCGCTTTAGAGTTGACTCAAAAACTTTCGATCCCGGAAAGTGAATTTCTGAAGAAAGCCCAGGAAGGCTATATGTTCCCGGATACATATCTTGTACCCAAAGAAGCTTCTGCCGCCTCCGTTGTGAATATACTTCTTGATAATTTCCACAGTAAAATTGGCCCGGGTATAATTGAACAGGCAGCAAAAAAAGGGCTAAATATCAATCAGTTAATAACCATAGCTTCCCTGGTGGAAAGAGAGGGCAGGCATGATGGGGATCGTCCGGTAATTGCCAGTGTTATCTTAAACCGGCTGAATATTGGCATGAAACTTGATATCGATGCTACGATCCAGTTCGCCTTAGGTTATCAGTCAGCAGAAAAAACATGGTGGAAGAAAAACCTGACTCTAGATGACATTAACCTAAATTCAGCTTACAATACCTATAAAAATCCCGGGCTGCCGCCCGGACCAATCGCCAATCCCGGACTGCAGTCGATCATGGCTGTAATCAACGCTCCTGAAACCGATTATCTGTATTATATTTCCGACAGTCAGGGCGAAATTCATCCGGCCGAAACTATTGAAGAACATAATGCTAATATAGCTAAATATTTGAATAAGTAAGTAGATATGAGTAAAGAACAAATCACGCCATCCCGACCGGATAGTTTGAAAGATACGCTTGTGACGTGGGGTAAAAGACTCGGTTTGGTTGCGATTGGTTTGTTAGGATTATCGTGGTTATTGTAATAATTTAAAATAAAATCTATTTTTATTTTATCTCTAAATCCAAACTTCTCCATAAAATTCTGGCGGCACAAGTCCTGTAGGGAATCCACTTTTTGCTTAATTTTTCGATTTGCTTATCAGTCGGCTTTTTCTTAAAGGCGTATAATTTTTGGATCGCTTTGCGAAGTCCCAGATCACCCAGGGAAAAAATATCCTGACGGGCGAGAGAAAACATCAGAAACATCTCAGCCGTCCACGGACCGATGCCTTTAATTTTTATTAATGAATTTTTAACAAAGTTGTCGTCTTTTTGGGTAAATTCTTCAAGATTAATTTCCTTCTGAATAACTTTTTCGGCTATGTTTTTCAGGTACTTTACTTTTGAGTTTGAGGTTCCGGTCTTTCTAATTTTTTCAGCAGATAATTTGTATAACTCTTCCGGACTAATCTTTTCTTTCGAAAATAATTTTTGGAAACGCCGGAAAATAGTCTCTCCGGCTTTTTCCGACAGTTGTTGATTGATAATCGTTTCGCAAAGATCGGAAAAATAATTTTTCGATTTAGTCAGCGGTTTTATAGAATCAATCTTTGCTAAAACGCTAAATAAAACTGGATCAACTTTTTTGAAATGTTCCAAAACTTTCTTATTCATTATTTATCTCATTATCCAACATATTTTCGCTCGAGCTGAATATTGTTGGATCATATTTTAAATTAAATCGAACTTATGTCTCAGAAACTCATCGTCTTCTATTTTTTCTACTAGAAGATATCGGACGGTAAAAGTCACTCCGTATAGTGCCCGTAAAAATTCTATTTCAGCAAAACATGGATAAGGAGATATATACGCGCTTTCCTGTAATTGATAAAGATCTAATTGAAGTAGTCTCATCCGAAAAACATCTCTGACTCTTTTATATTTATTGGGAATGTCAAAAATAACTACTCGCCATTTTTTATCCCATCTTTTAGGTTTAGACAAAATCATTGTATCAAGTTGATAAGTCAGTGCTTTAGTCATACCATTCTTAGTGATTTTAACTGTTGTTGATCCATCGCCGTTATACTTAATACTAATGTATTTCTGCTTCCGCAATCGAGAAACAACCTGATTTATCCTCCAATCGCTGTAAGTATTTACTCCAAGAATCATTCTAGCTAAAGTTGCTCCAGCTTTAGGCAAGGCAAAAGTGAGACCTATAGCACCTGCTGCTGCTAAGATATGTAAAACTTCATGAGTTGTAGGGAATAATCTTTTCCCGTCCGGGAGACTAAGGGGCTGTTTGAACAATTCTTTTGCTTTTTCCCAATCTATATTTGCATAAAGACTATTTTTTTTCTTGGATTGCTCTTTGATTGTTTTTATCATTTGTTTAATAAATTCCAATCTTTTTACTCTTATAATAAGATAAACTATCTATCCAGCAGAATCAAGCTCGAGCTTTGTTTTGTTGGAAATAAACACTTGTACCAATTATTATCAACCGCATCTATTTCCTCACGTCTTAAATTTTCATTTCTGGTTATTATTCGAGTTAGTCAGCGGTTTTATGGAACCAATCTTTGTCAATACGCAGTAATATATGGGGTTGGCTTATTGAAAGTGATCATATATTTTCTGGAACATCATGTTTAATTATTCTTGTAATCCCTCTATTACAACGTAACTTAACCACATTTCTATTGAAGTCACATAACTCAATTATAAACAATAGATCTGTGACCTGCGGTCATAATTTGAATTGTTTTATCTAGTTTATTTATTTTATAAATAATTCTGTATACTCCAACTCTGTACGAAATTCTTCCTGTTAATTCACGTTTCAGTGGTTTTCCTGATAAGGGATCGCTTTTTATTTCAACAAGCGCTGTAATTATCGCTTCTTGATGTAATCGGGATATTTTCTTGAGTTCCTTCCTGGCTCTATCGGAAATAAGAAGTTTATACACGAAGTTTCAAATCTTTTTTCAATTGTTCAAAGGTAATGAATTTTCCTTTCTTAATATCTTCTTCGCCTTTCCTTATTACTTGCATTAATCCTGGATCAGAAAGTATGTCCAGCGTTTCTTTCCATGATTCGTATTCGGCTGCAGAAATCAGTACGGCTGCGGGTACGCCGTTGACCGTAATCACGTACTCCTGAAGCTGTTTATCAGCCTTTTCTACAAGATTGGTCAATTGTGCTCTGGCTTTGGTAATTGGAAGAGTTATTGTCATATATTTTCTATATTACATAATTCTGTACATAATGTCAATTTCTAAATAAGAATATTTTTATTTTCCACCAATTAGCTGAACCAGGTTATTATCCAAATCGTAAAAAGTGGCAAAGTATTTGTCGAAAGTGGGAGCTTTAAATGGCTTTGCCAGGAATTTTACTCCTCTTTTCTTTAGCTCTTCATAAGACTCTGTTACGGAATCTACGACAAAATTGAACATGTGCCTGTGAATGTCTTTATTTTTTCCTTTCACTTTATCATGCTGTCCTATCCATAAATATACATTTCCAACCTGAAAACCTACCCCTGTATCCTTAGGATGATTTATTTCTTCAACCGGAACAAGCTGCAGTTTTTCCTGATACCAATCAGCCAGTTTTCTATAATTTTCCGACCAGACCAAAATAGCAGAGATATTTTTAAACATAATTTAAAACCAGCCTTTCTTTTTTTGAAACTCGCTCTCAAACTCTGACAAAAGTTCTTTTTGTCTGTTGTTAATATGTTCCGGTACTTTGATTTTAATCTGCAGGTAATGGTCTCCCCGCCCGTTACCCCGCACCATCGGCACACCGCGTCCTTTGAGTTTGACCAGACTTCCGGATTGGGTACCCGGTTTGATTTTTAGTTTTAAAGGTCCCTCTACAGTCGGCACACTAACCACTTCTCCTAAAACAGCCTGGGGAAAGCTTATTTCTACATCGCTTAAAAGATCGTAACCTTCCCTTTTAAAGCGCGAATCACTCTGCACCGAAAGCACCACCTCAAAATTATCAAATCGTATTCTTGATCCTTCATCAACACCTGCCGGAATTTTAATTTTCTGTTGTTTTCCATCAACTACTACTTCTTTTTCCACTCCTTTTACCGCTTCCATAAAGTCGATGGTAAATCTGTAAATTCTTCGCTGTGGTCTGGAACTTCGTCTAAAAGATGATCCACCGAAAAATTGTTCAAATATTTCAAAAGGATCGGAAAATCCTCCGAAATCCACTCCCTCGAAAGGCGAACCTCCTGACGATGAATAAGAATAGGTGAACGGTCCGTAAGAGCCAGTTTGATTTTGACCTCCGCCAAATGGACTACCACCCGGATATCCTGCGCCTTGAGAAAACGCCGCTTCACCAAACTGGTCAAAGGCCTGTTTTTTCTGGGGATCGGATAAAATTTCGTAAGCTTTATTTATTTCTTTAAATCTTTCCGTGGCTTTGGGATCTTTGTTGCGGTCCGGATGCCACTCCAAAGCCAGCTTGCGGTAAGCTTTCTTAATTTCCGTATCGCTGGCTGATTTACTGACTCCCAACACTTCGTAAAAATCTTTTGACATATTATTTAGGCGCGCCTAAACGCGCGCCTTATAATCATAAGTTGCTTAAGTGACTTAAGTCACTTAGATTTCTTAACAGAAAATTTAACTTACAACCTCTCCTTCTTCCGCCTCTTCTTTTTTAGCGGACTTCTGATCTTTCTTTTCTCCGTTTTTTACTTCTTCGTTCTTTTGATCGGGTTTTGGCGTTTCAGTTTTTTGATACATCGCCTGACCGATTTTCTGCAAAGTATCTGATAAATCTTTAGTTTTATTTTCCAACTCGTCTTTACTGCCGCTATCCAGGATAGATTTTAAATCTTTAGTTTTTTCCTCCACTTCTTTCTTGAGATTTTCATCAATCTTGTCTCCAGCGTCTTTAAGTGATTTTTCAGCCACATAAATCATGTTATCGGCTTTATTCCTTGTCTCAATCTTGGATTTTTTCTCCTCATCTTCCTGACGGTGTTTTTCTGCCTCTTCAGTCATTTTTTTAACTTCATCATCAGACAATCCGGTAGAACCGGTAATTCTGATGCTTTGGCTTTTTCCGGTCGCCTTATCTTTAGCTGAAACATTTAAAATACCGTTGGCATCAATATCAAACATTACCTCTACCTGCGGCACACCGCGGGGCGCAGGCGGAATACCGTCAAGAATAAACCGGCCTAATGATTTATTGTCGGAAGCCATAGGACGCTCTCCCTGAAGTATATTAATCTCAACTGATGTTTGATTGTCAGCCGCGGTTGAAAATACCTCAGTTTTGGACGTTGGTACCGACGTATTTCTGGTAATCAAGGGAGTTGATACCGCACCGAGTGTTTCAACCCCAAGCGTCAACGGAGTGACGTCGACAAGTAAAATATCTTTTCCTCCTACGTCTCCAGAAAGTACTCCTGCCTGTATCGCAGCGCCAACAGCTACCACTTCATCCGGGTTGACGGAGCGGTTCGGATCTTTGCCAAAAAATGCTTTAACAATCTCAATAACCTTCGGCATGCGGGTCATACCACCAACCAAAACGACTTCATCTATGTCTTTAGCCGTAACCTTGGCATCGGCAAGACATTTTTTGACGGGCTCGATACTTTTTTTCACAAGAGTTTCAACAAGCGCCTCAAGCTTGGCGCGGTTCAACTTCATCACAAGGTGCAATGGGCCTTCTTTGCCTTGTGTAATAAAGGGCAGGTTAATTTCCGCTTCCATGGATGAAGAAAGCTCAATTTTAGCTTTCTCTGCAGCATCACGAAGCCGTTGCAGCGCCTGTGGGTCTTTGCGTAAATCAACCCCGTGCTCTTTCTTGAACTCATCAGCAAAGTAATCGAGAATTACCTTATCGAAATCATCACCTCCAAGATGAGTGTCGCCGTTGGTCGCCTTTACTTTGTAAACTCCTGACTTTTCATCAAGATCAAGTTCGAGAACAGAAATATCAAAAGTACCGCCGCCGAGGTCATAAACCGCAATGACGTGTGCATTTTTTTTATCTAAACCGTAGGACAGCGCTGCTGCAGTCGGTTCGTTGAGAATCCGCAACACCTCAAGACCGGCAATTTCTCCCGCCTGCTTAGTGGCCTGGCGCTGACTGTCGTCAAAATATGCCGGAACCGTAATGACAGCCTGCTTGACCGGCTCTCCAAGATAATGTTCTGCATCGGTTTTTATTTTAGCCAGAATTTTTGCAGATATTTCCTGCGGAGTAAACTGTCGGCCTTCAACTTCGACAACTGCCATGCCATTTTTTCCGGATTTAATCGTGTAAGGAAGCCATTTACTGTCGGTTTGTACACTTGCATCGGTAAACTTTCTTCCCATTAAGCGTTTAACGGAAAAAATAGTTGATTTGGGATTAATAACCATCTGGCGTTTAGCAACATCACCTACAATATTTTTAATCGGATCGACAACCGAGGGAATGACATTTCTTCCTTCAGCCGAATGAATTACTTTGGGACTGCCTCCCTCCATGACAGCTACACAGCTATTGGTAGTACCTAAATCTATTCCTATTACTTTTCCCATATTTTCCTCCTTTTACCTGCCTAAGCTTTACGCGAAGGAGGGTATAACATTTTCTAACTTCTTTTTTTCTACTTTGACCCGGGCCGTTCTGATAACTTTATCATACATTTTATAACCTGTTCTTAGTTCTTGAACTACCAGATTATCTTTTTCACCAGGTACAACCTCCAGACACTCCATAGTCAGCGGATCAAACTCACGCCCTAACACCTCTATTTTTTGCACATTTTCGCGGGTTAACACTTCGCTAAATTGTTTTAAAGCTAAAATTAATCCCTGATCATTGTTAATTTTCACCACCTGCTCTAAAATATCAAACACAGGTAAAATTTTTAAGATAATCTTTCCTGAAGCATATTTCACTTCGTTTTCTCTGGCTTCTTTTATTCTTTTTTCCAAATTCTGATAATCTGCCAGAATCCTCAGGTATTTATTTTTCCACGTTTCTAACTCTGTCTTCAATTCTTCCGGATTTTTATATATTTGTTTTTTTGACATAACTTTTACCAGCCCGAGGAAACCTCATTAATTAAATCTCCTATATAACGGACAATCGGAATAATCCGGGGATAATTTAGGCGGGTCGGACCGACTACACCGATTGCGCCTTTGTGGGTCGGGGTAGAAAACCGGACGAAAACTCCGCCGCATTCGTTTAGATTGGTCCTGCCTAAATCCGCCCCAAGTAAAACTTCCGGCAGTATATTTTCTTTATCAAATCTGCCGAAAATCTGCCACCAAAAATCATATTCATCGAGAGTATCAAGCAGATGTTTGGTGATATCTATATCATAAAATTCAGGCATATCCAGAATGTATCCCAATCCTGAAGTGAAAAGATTACCTTCATCTGTTGCCGCTAAAGACATGGTTTTAGTATGTTCAGCCAAGGCTTTGGTTGCTTCTCTTAATGATTTGTCCATCTGGCTTCGATAATCCCAAATCTTTTGCTTAACTTTGACTTCATCGGCGACTGATAAATCATTTGGCTTCATAATTTCAGATACATAAAGTTTTAAAGCCAGAGGGGTTGGGGTTCGACCTGCCGAAGTATGAGGCTGATTGAGATAACCCGCCTTGGTCAGGCTCACCATTTCATTTCTGATCGTGGCTGGTGATATACCAAGATTATATTTTTTATCCAACGTATCAGAACCTACCGGTTCGGCTGTTTCGATATACTCATCTATGATAGTTTTTAAAATTTGCGTCTGTCTCCGGGTTAAATTATTCATACTATTAATCTGCCTGCTAAACAATATTAGCACTAAGATAGCATGACTGCTAAAATTTGTCAATAGCGGATGTGGTTAAAACTTAGCAGTATTTATTGATATAATATTTATATTAACTTTCGCTTATGCTGAAAAAGTATTTTTTACTCATTCTCATTCTGATATTTCCGCTAATCTTTTTCGCGGTTAAAGATTCTCAAATTTTGACCGGTAAAGCCAACCCCCGAAAAGCTGATATCGTGATTGATGCAAAAAATATACTTCGTCCTATAAAACCGGTTTGGTCGGGACTTGCTCAAGGAGGAGAAGAACCGCCTCCCATGCTGCATTCAAGCATTTCTTTAATTAAACCTCTCGCTCCTAAATTTATTAGAATCGATCATATTTATGATTATTATTCCGTGGTTACTCTGGTTAATAAAAGAGTGGTTTATGACTTTAGTAAATTAGATGATACCGTAGATGATATTATCGCGACAGGCGCCTTGCCTTTTTTCAGCCTGAGTTACATGCCCGGTGTTTTCACTTCAAGCGGTTCAGTGATCGATTTACCGCAAAACTGGGACTTATGGAAAGATCTAGTCAAAAATACCGTAGAGCATTACAGCGGAAAAAATAACAGAAATTTAACAGGGGTTTATTATGAAGTTTGGAATGAACCTGAGCTTGAGCAGTTTGGCGGATTTAAATTAAGCGGTGACAAAGATTACCGGCTTCTCTATTATTATGCGGCAAAAGGAGCAGCGGAAGCTAAGACAGTCAATAAATTTTTTTTGGGCGGCCCGTCGGTCGGCTCTTATTACTCATCCTGGGTGACTGATTTCCTAAGCTTTGTGGTGCAAAATAAATTACAACTGGATTTTTATTCCTGGCACCGCTACCATACCAATCCTGAAATTTTTGCACAAGACAGTATCAAAATCAGGAATAATTTAAAAAATTTTCCGTCTCTTTCTCAAGTTCCCCTCATGCTGACAGAATGGGGTATCGATTCGGGAAAAAGTGAATTAAATAATCAGGATATCGCCGCGGCCTTTACCATAGCCGCCGTCTCAAGTTTTGAAAACACCATAGAAGGATCATTTGTTTTTGAGATTAAAGACGGTCCTCCGCCTTTTGGAGGCAAATGGGGTCTTTTCACGCATGAATTGGCAAGTCGCCCTTTAACAGCCAAACCACGCTATAAAGCTTTTGAATATTTGAGTAAAATAACAGGTGATAAATTAAGTCTGTTGGGGCAAGGATCATATGTTAGAAGTATGGCGGTAAAAACACCGACAGGTATCAGGGTAATACTCGCCAATTACGATTTTTCCGGCAAAAATATAGAAAATGTTCCGATAACTTTTACCAATCTTGATCCATATTCATACGATTTGACATATGATTATCCGCTGCAGGCTCAATCCGGATTTTTCGAAATTGTGACTTCAAGTGGAGTAATTAACAAATCGTTTATTATGCAACCGAATTCCATTCTATATTTGGAGTTAAATCCCAAAGCTCCAATAGCGCAATTTATCCCGGGAAAATTCGACCGCTCTTTTGATCAGGCTTTGGTTCTCTCATCCGTCAATCCGCTAATTTTCACTTACCCGCAGTTTAGTCTGAAGCCTGTAGGGTCAGTATCCTTTGATATCAAGCCTATGTGGACGAATGATAAGAGCGTATTTTTGATGTATGAAGTTGCCTTTTCCCCATCTGAGAATAATTCAAAATCCTTATACCTCAAAAAAAATGAAGGCCTGCTTGAATTCGGGATTCAGTCTGATGTTGAGGAAACGTACGTTTCAGTTCCAATACAAACTTGGGATAATAATTGGCACCATATCGACACCTCTTGGGATTATACAGGCTTGTCTTTATCGGTTGATAATTCACCTCCGGTCAGGAATAATTTACCCGTTGATATTAGAAACGGAAAAGTATTAACCATTTATCCGTTTCAGGCGGCAATTGACAACCTTAAAATTGTTATCACAAACGAACAGCTTATCGGCAGGTTTTTTGATGGAAAAGTAGATAAATGAAGTTCCACGACGGCTGAGCAAAATCCGCCAAAGCCCCAACATACGTCGGGTCGAAGGTGGATAAATCCGTTGATTAAATGTCAATTCCTGGGGGGTTAATAATTTCCGAGGCTGTATCTATCATCACACCCTGTCTATACTGCTTTGCCTTTATAATGATTTTTGACAACATTTTCATCTGCGGTACTTCCAAAAACCAGGCTAAAAACAGGTAGACTGACAAGCCTAATAAAGTCGAGATTCCCGTCAGCATCAACAGATTTATTGTACGTGTCGTATCAAATACCAACTGATCCAGAAGTTTGACCGGAATATACAAAAATACTCCTGCCACTGCACCGGACAGAAATATTTTCAAAGCCGGCACTATCAGTTTATAGCGATCAAAATAATTTACTTTTCTGTCAAAAAGAATTAGAAGCAAAAACATATTGATAATACTGGCAACAGATGCGGATAACCCCAATGCATAGACCTGCAAGTGTAAAAAAATGATAAAATATACGGACAGGGTGGTGTTTATAATGATGGAAATGACACCAATTATCACCGGTGTCTTAGTATCGTGCAGAGCATAATAACCCCGCGCGATAAGATGAACCAAAGACTGGGCAAATAATGAAATACCGAAATAAGCAAGAGTCTTACCGGTAATAACAGTACTGTCCCAATCAAAAAGTGCGGATGCTCCGAAGACCAGTCTCACCATGGGAATTCTTAAAACAATCAGGATGGCGGATATAGGAATAACCAAAAATAATATCTGGTGAAAAGAAGACAAAAAAATATTTTTAAATTCCTCGAAATTTTTCCTGGCGTTTAAAGATGAAAGAGCCGGTAATGATGCCTGAGCAATGCTTGCACCAAAAAGACCTATTGGAACCTGTTGCAAATTCTGGGCAAAAGTGAATACTGTCACTGATCCTGAACCTAAAAGTGAAGATAAAATCAAATCAATCGTTGTATCAATCTGCGAAACTGCCAAACCCAAAGTCCTTGGCAACATCAGTCGTGCCACACTGCGCGTTCCCGGATGAGAAAAGGTAAGATTCCATTTATGGCGAAAACCCAGCGAATAAGTCAATGGAACCTGAATCAGCATAAACAAAAAAGCTCCGATAACCACACCAATTACAGGCGCGTAAAGCCCCATGGCCGGAGTCAAAAAAACAATACCGATTATTATTCCTAAGTTATAAATAACCGGTGCCAAAGACGGTATAAAAAAATTTCTGAAGGATTGCAGAATGCCCGTAAAAAAATTTCCGACAATTAAAGGAAATACCTGTGCTACAGCAATAATTCTGGTAAATGTACTCATGAGTTCAAGCTGTTCACTGTTAAATCCCGGAGCTATCAGCATCGAAATCTGTTTAGTGAATAAAACTATCGGCAGACAAAGAAGTCCAAATACTAAGAGGCCTATGTTTATCAACGAACTCGCCATGTGAAAAGCTTCCTTTTTCCCTTTACTGTCAAGATAGGAGGTGAAAACCGGAATAAAGGCAGTCGATAATGCTCCCATTACCAACAGCTCAAAAATCATATTGGGAAGCCTGAAAGCTGCATAATAAACCCCTAAATCCTGAGGAGAAAATCTTGCTGCCAGCAATCTGTCGCGAAAAAGTCCCAAGACGCGCGAAACGGCGACGGTGATCATGATAACTGAAGCAGCCGATATAATACTCGTCTGTTGTCGAGTAAATATCTCCACGGTTCTTTTTAACAACTTGACCATAATTGATTACTTTAGTATACTACCAAAGTTATGCCAGTAACTAAATCTGCAGAAAAAAAACTTAGACAGGATATTAAACGAAGAAGGGTTAACCTCTCTGTTAAAAAACAAATCAAGCTCATAACAGGAAAATATAAAAAATCGCCGAGCGCGCCTCTCCTGGCTAAGGTTTATAAAACCCTGGACACTGCTGCTAAAAAGAAAATTTATCACGTCAACAAAACCGCAAGACTTAAATCCCAGTTTGCAAAAATGTTGGTAAAAAAATCTTCAGTAAAACCTCTTATCCCTTCTAAGAAAACGACTAAAAAGACAAGTAAACCCCGTCACGCCTAAATACCGCAACAGAATAAATTTCCGTAGTTATTATTATAAATAAATTGTATAATATTACCCACTATTGAAAATACATGTCTGCCCAAAAAAAACAAGTTAATATAAATCTTATAAAACGGCCTGATGAAAACAGCGGTTTCTTCAATCAATTTCTCTCTTGGGCCTTCTCATACGGAAGATACATCATCATAGTTACCCAAATCATTGTTTTATCCGTTTTTTTCTTAAGATTTAAATTTGACAGGGAACACGCTGATTTAAAAGAATCCGTATCACAAAAACAGGCAATTATTGAATCGGTCAGAGATTTAGAAAATGAGGTAAAAGGACTGCAAAGCAAGCTTTCTGATATTCGAAAAATTGTCACCAGTCAGGAAATCCCTGTTAACGTCTTACGGTTTCTTCAGGAAAATTCCCCAACTGATACCAGCTACTCACATATTAACTACTCCAACGGCAAAATTACTTTTACGGCTTCCACTAATAGTTTAAAAAGTTTTAGTTCTCTTTTGAAAAATATCCAGACGGAAGATAAATTCAGTGAGGTAAATTTGGAAGATATCCAAAGAAGGAAAAACGGCAGGATCGAATTCACAATTTCCTCCAAAATAAATATTATAAAGTTTAGCTGAAAAAAATATGTTATCGTCAGTTTTTCACCGTATAGGAATTAATAAGGCATACAGAAAATTAACTCCTATCATGAAAAATAAAAAAACATCTTCTTATGTGTCGTTAATATTGTCTCTTTTTTCTATATCTTTTTTTGGTATTTTTGCTATCAGACCGACACTAATTACCGCAGTTACTTTAAGTAAAAGTGTGGCCGAACTGAAAAAACTTGACATAGAATATGAGAATAAAATCAGCAATATCATCACTGCACAATCACAATATGAGCAAATCAGAGGAAATATTCCCAATATAGATCAGGCGCTGCCGAAAGATGCTGCATTTAACCAGCTTGCCAATATTCTGGAAAAATTTACCGGACAATCGAACCTTACCATTATACAACTGCAGATTGACGGGTCCCCAATTTCCCGTCTTCCGCCCTCCGGAAAAGTTGAAAATATCCAGTTTTCTATACTTACTAACGGAAATTATTTATCATCTTCAGACTTTATTCAGCATCTTCTTAATTGGAAACGACTTATAACTGTAGAAAGCCTGGAATTATTAAAGGAAGGAGGTACACAAAGCGCTGAATTAAGAATGACGCTCAAAGGAAAAACATATTATGAACCGTAAAGAACTGGTTATTATTGCAATTGTAATCTTTTTGACTATGGTAGCATGGGTAGCTTTTGGCATCTATCATGCCAAAACTTCATCGACTCTACCTGCAAACCAGCTGAAATCTACAACTCCGTTGACACCTAATTTTGATAATGACATAATCAATCAGCTTAAAAATCGCGAAGAATAATGTATCGAAAACAAAAAAGAATTCCGACAATTGTAGCATTACTTATTCTTTTTTCAGGCATAGGTTCTGCAGTTTATTTTGATCAAAGCTCTAAAACTTTTTTTTCCAAAGCTAAACAGACTGCCGATCCTTTGGAGGTACATTTTACCAATATCACTCAGTCTTCCATGACTGTATCCTGGTTGACAGCCAAAGCAGTTACGGGAATCATCGAAGTTACTTCACCCGGGCAGAATAAACATACTTTTTTGGATGACTTGGATTCTGATAATGTATCAAGAGTTCATACCACTCATTACATTAACCTGCAAAATCTAACCGAGAATACACTTTATCAAATTAAAATAATTTCCGGAAACGGTTGTGAAAATTCTATGTCTTGCCCAGTCTATCAACAAAAAACTTCGGTGAAAATGGATGCTGGTTCAGTTTTACCTCCGGCTCACGGCACAATAAAATCCGGGGATGGAAATACTGTAGAAAGAGCAGTTGTTTATCTTCTTGTCGGTAAAAGCCTCCCCTTATCAACCCGAACAGACAGTTTGGGTAATTACGTCATTCCTCTCAATAACCTGCGTTCCCAAGACCTTCTTTCCAGACCGGAGATAGCTGATAATGATATAGTACAAATTAACGCCTTCCTGTCACCTGAAGAAAAAACAGATGCTGTTATTGATGTAAAATCAATCAGGCAAAATCTGACAATCCCTGAAATGAATCTTGGCAATTCTTATAATTTTATCGATTTGATCAGTAAAAAAGACCAGTTGTCAAAATCCAACCAATTAAACATTCTGGGTGTTCAAAATCCGTTAATTCAAGCAACAACCGCTCCTGCCAATATCACACAGGGAGGTATAGATTTTATTTTTCCCAAAAAAGATGAGGACACAACATCTGACAACAGACCAAGAATTAAAGGCACAGCGCCTCCCAACACTCAACTTTTAATCATCGTAAATTCTTATCCGCAAAAAGGACAAATTACGGTCGGACCAAGCGGCAGCTGGACATGGCGCCCTCCCCAAAATCTGCCTCCCGGAGTTCACCATGTCAGTATTCAAGGATATGACCAGAATGGAAATAACATAAATATTATCAGAAGGTTTATTGTACTTAAAAGCGGAGAACAGGTTCTCGGAGAATCTACTCCGTCAGCCTCCCTGACTCCCAACCCGACGGAAACTCCCGTAGTCACGCCGATCGTGTCTCCGACAATATCCCAAGTCTCTCCTACCCCAACACTCGTTTCTCCTTCGTCTACCCCACCTCCAACAGCCGCCTATCCCTCTTCAACTCCCTCTGTCACACCGCCTCCTACAGGCAATACCAACCTTACTTTATATCTGATTGGAGCCAGCGGATTTCTTCTTCTGGTAGGATTGAAGCTTTTGATATGATATAGTTATCTTTTAAGGCATCATCTGACAATTAGCATCATACATCTCACACTTTACAAAACTCTGAATTTCGTTGAAATCACCACTTCTTGGTGCTAAAACCCATTCTCCATTGTACTGCCAAAGAGGAGGATTGATAAGATAGCCTTTTGTATTTTGCTTCTTATCCCCGGTATCGAGCGTAATATGGCGGAGGTTTTTATTATTCATGGTAGAAAATATTCTTGCAAAACTTAATTTCTCAGACCAGTTCATATCTGCTTTGATAGTTGAATTGAAAGTATTAATAAAATCCACGACTTTCTGCCTATCACTAATCGGAGAAAGACGGAACAGTTTTTCTCTGACAGCCAAAATTACCTGCTGTTGTCTTTTAGATCTGGAAAAATCGGTTCCCGCTTTACCGCTGGCATAGCGGCTGCGCACATATTTTAAAGCCATAGCTCCATCCATATGCTGTACACCTTTGATAAAACTTATTTTTTCGTAGCGGCAGCTAAAAGTCGGATCGCCTCCGCAAAAATCGTTTTCTTTGCCTTCGATGGGAAATTTATCATCTTCAAATGAATCCTCAATATTGACCTCGATTCCGTCTAAAAGATCAATGAGCGTCCGAAATCCTGAAAAATCCAACCCCAGGGCATACTGAATTGGCTCTCCTATCACTTCAGATACTGTGGCTTTAGCTAAAACCATCCCGCCTGATCCGGGTTTTTTTTCTTCACCATAATGGAAAGCAGTATTGATTTTGGCTTTCAAGGACGGTACCCATAAATCCCTGGGAATGGAAATAAAAAGGGCATCTTTTTTATTCGGATCGATGCTCAATACCATCATCGTATCTGACAGATCAGACCCTTCATGATTTCCTCCGCTAAAGCCCAGAATCAGAATATTAGATCTGTCCTGATATGATTTGATCGACAACTGCTTATTAGTTATAAGTTTTATCAGAAACTGGGAGGTAATATTGTTAGCCTTGGTAAAACTATAAAGAGGCAATACCGCCTTAGAGATGAAGATATATAGCAAAAAACAAACGCCCAAAATTAAGGCGTATTTGACTAAAAATCTGAATTTCAGAAGTTTTCTTTTAAATCCTTGAGGCATTGACGATCATCTCCCAAAACGAACCCGCGTCAAGACTGGCTCCTCCCGGCAATACCCCGTCCAGTCTATTCCCCGTTAAAAAATCTGTAATATTTTTAGAGTTGACGCTGCCCCCGTATATTATTTTAAGCGTCTTCAAGTTACCTCGGATGCTGTCGGCAACTTTGCCGGCATTTTCTCCTGATTCAGTCTTTCCTGTTCCAATTGCCCAAACAGGCTCGTAAGCAACCATTGTGACAGATTGAGGTATCAGGGTTTGATTATCCGCAACACAATAAACCACCTGTAAGCCGTTTTTATCAGCCTGATCGACCTTGGCAAACAGCAATTTATCAGTTTCTCCGAAATTACTTCTTCTTTCCGAGTGTCCTACAAGAACAAATTTAGCAAAATCAGCGATTTGGCTGGCTCCAACCTCACCGGTGTATGCTCCCTGAGGAAAAGGGGAAATATCTTGAACGCCAAGACTTATGGGCAGATTAAATTTTTTAATAAGATTATCGGCTTCGGGCAAATAGATGAAAGGAGGACAAATTACTATTTCCAGATTATCTAGTGAAATTTTATTGTCTGATTTATAAAGTGAGTTGAACTTAGTAAACCATGACCGGACGTCTGACAAAATTTTATTCGACTTCCAGTTACCTATGATGTATTTTTTTCCGTTCATAACGGCTGTGATAACAATCCGGTTTTATAGTAAGATATTGTAACATGGAATTATCCTTACTTAAACATTTGAACCCCGCACAACAACTGGCAGTTGAAGAAACTGACGGTCCGGTTTTAATCTTAGCCGGAGCAGGATCCGGAAAAACAAGAGTCTTAACTTATAAAGTCGCTTATCTTATTTTACATAAAAAGGTATCTCCGCAAAATATTCTCATGGTTACATTTACCAATAAAGCAGCCGGGGAAATGAAATCAAGAATCAGCCGGCTTCTTGGCATAGGCGATGGGAATTCGCTGTCCTCTTTGTCTGCCAACCTTCCATTTTCGGGCACATTTCATTCTTTTTGCGCCAAATTACTGCGTTTGGAAGGTACTGCTATCGGATTTAATCCTAATTTTCTCATTTATGACGAAACAGATAAAAAAGAGGCCATTAAAGATATTCTGACCAGTCTCAATCTGGATCTCAAGACCAACAGTCCGGCAGTTATCGGAGCAATGATTTCCGGAGCCAAAAATGAATTGATTTCTGCAGGAGAATATTTAAATTTAGCCCGGGGTTTCTTCCAGCAAAAAGTAGCGAGTATCTATCTTGCTTACCAAAAACTTCTCAAAGAAAATAACGCACTGGATTTTGACGATCTGATCTTCACCGCTATAAAACTTTTTAATGAAAATAAGAATATAAGCCTGAAATACCAGGAAATTTATAAATATATTCTCATCGACGAATATCAGGACACCAACCGGGCTCAATATGAGTTGGGCCGGATTTTAAGCCATAGGTGGAAAAATGTCTGTGTCGTAGGTGACGCCTCGCAAAGTATTTATGCCTGGAGGGGTGCGGATTATAAAAATATAATCAAATTCAAAGAGGATTTCCCAAACTGCCGGATATTTAATTTGGAGCAAAATTATAGGTCAACCCAAAATATTCTTGATGCAGCCTTCGCCGTGATTTCCCAAAACCGGTCTCATCCTATCTTAAAACTTTGGACCAAGAATAATAAAGGCGATTCTGTAACTGTCTGTCAGGCTAGAAATGAACAGGATGAAGCAAAATTTATAATCCGGGAAATTTTAGCGGATCAGAAAAATATAAACTTTTCGGACTATGCTGTTTTATACCGCACTAACGCTCAAAGCAGGGTCATTGAAGAAGTTTTTTTACATTTGGGAATTTCCTATGTGCTGGTTGGCGGGGTCAGATTTTACGAAAGAAAAGAAATTAAAGATCTTTTAGCGTATTTGCGCCTTCTGTCTAATCCGGCGGATAGAATTTCCCAAAAAAGAATAGAAAAACTTGGCAAAAAAAAGCTGCAGATTTTTTTGGCCTGGCGGGAAAAATTCACAGAGAGAAATTTACATTCCGAAAAATCCACTCTGGAAATATTAGACGAAACATTGAAAATCACCTCATATCTGGAACGTTTTAATGCCAAAGACAGCGAGGATTTGAACAGGCTGGAAAATATTAAGGAACTGAGATCGGTGGCGGCGGAATTTAAAATTCTTTGGCAGTTTTTGGAAAATGTCTCTCTGGTCGAGCGGGAATATCTTCCTGAAACGCCCACTCTAGGAGACGAAAATAAAAAAGCCGTGACTCTGATGACCATGCATGCAGCCAAAGGTCTGGAGTTTAAAAAAGTTTTTATGGTTGGCATGGAAGAAGGGCTCTTTCCTCATTCCAGAACACTTGCTGATCCGCATGAGCTTGAGGAAGAACGACGCCTCTGTTATGTGGGAATTACGCGCGCCAAAGAAAAACTGTATTTGACCTATGCTGCCCAAAGACTTTATTTCGGCCAGAGAAACTCCAATGACGTTTCCAGGTTTATTTTAGAAATACCAGATTATTTGAGGAATTTAGTTCTGACAGCTGACTACCCGATTTGATCCGGCATGGTAAGAATATATTGTGCCGCTATGTGATAAATCGATGGTAAATCCCGGAATAATGATCTGCGCATAAAACATGCCTTTTTGAGGACAACCGAGGCTGGCATCATTCCAAAGATACTCTTCAGAACGTTCAACGGTAATTTGGGATTTATCGACACTTAATTTGACCGCCAAATTTTCAACTGCTTTGTCTATATAATCAGACTTAGTCAACGCTTGTGGGAGGGTAATTTGCACTGTAACGGTCGGGCTAATATCAAGTGTAGTACCCGGATTTTTCAAAAAACCCGAGCTTAAATATTTGCTCTTTTGGGTCACGCTCAATGCTATAAATACCACCACTATTATTGTTGCGGCAAGAATCCATTGATGAATATTGTTTCCTTTTAGAAATTTCTCCTTCATCTTTTTTATTCTCTCCTATTATATGATAACATAAATCTTGGACTGTCCAATATGTTAAAAGTCGAAGAAGTTACAATTGAATATAAAAGCCGATTTGACCTTCTCGCTACTCATCCTATGCAATCTTGGGAGTGGGGGGAATTCAGACAAAAAACTGGTCTGGAAGTTATCCGTTTGGGAAGTTATGAAAAAGATAAACTGGTCGAAACAGCACAAATCACCATCCACCCTCTTCCTTTCACCGATTATAACATAGGGTATTTGCCAAAAGGCGGAATTCCCAGTTCCGAAATGCAGAAAAAACTTGTTGAAGTTGGAAAAAAATACAAATGTATTTTTATTAAATTGGAACCAAATGTAGAAAAAGATAATTGGAAAATCAGTCTTATGCGATCCCCTCATCCTCTTTTTACTAAGTACACCTTTCAGCTAGATCTGACAAAAAGTGAAGAAGACTTGCTAAAAGCCATGCATCCGAAAACCCGCTACAACTTAAAAGTGGCCCAAAAAAACGGAGTTGTGGTTATGGAAGATAATTCCGCAGAAGCGTTTCAGAGTTATCTGAAATTAATGACTGAAACAACTATCAGGCAGAAATTTTATGCTCATAATATTCGCTATCACCGTCAGATGTGGGAAACTCTGAGGAGTGCAAAAATTGCCCATTTATTCACTGCGGTGTATCAAAAAGAAAAACGCTATGTTTTGACTGCCTGGATACTCTTTTTATTTAACGGTTGTTTGTATTATCCCTATGGAGCCTCTTCAACTCTATTTAAAAATGTCATGTCCTCAAATCTAATGATGTGGGAGGCAATCAAGTTTGGTAAAAAAAATAATGCGAAGTTGTTTGATATGTGGGGATCGCTCGGATTCAATGCCGATCCTAAGGATGACTGGTACGGGTTTCATAAATTTAAACAGGGTTACGGCCCTACACTTGTCGAGCTGGCAGGCAGTTTTGACCTGGTAATATATAAAAACGTTTACCGTTTATATAATTTTATTTACCGCCTGCGACAATTAATCCTGAATCTGATAAGCTACCTTCGTTGAAAAACCGGGTCAAATAACCTAAGGGCTCGTCCCTGATGATAATCAGGGTTACGGCTCTTTGTGCAGCGGTCATACTGTTCAAGTTAATAATGAACGCTGCCTAATTAATGTATAAGCAAATAACATCTTCACGTTATTTTAATTTATTTATAGGTGTTGTTTTATTTCTAATAACTTCAGCCGCTTATTTCAATATTCTGCAAAACAAACTTTTCTTTGACGATGAAGAGCTTATCTATAAAAATAGCTACATCCAAAATCTTTCTTATCTGCCTAAGTATTTTACCCAAAATATGACAGCCGGAGCAGGTAAAATCAGTAATATGTACCGCCCCTTACTTCTTTTGTCACTGGCATTTGATTACCGCCTCTGGAAATTAAACCCTGCGGGTTATCATCTGACCAGCATCATGCTCCATTTTTTCAACGGTTTATTGGTTTATCTGGTTTTGCAAAAATTATTTAACAAAAAATTTATTTCTTTTTTTACATCCCTCTTATTTATCATCCATCCCGTCCAGACTGAAGCTGTCGCTTACGCTTCAGGACGCACTGATCCTTTGTATACTTATTTTCTGCTGGGATGCTTATTGATCACCATTCAATTTTTTACCAGTCGGAGGTTTAATTTTATGCTGTTTACCGGATCTGCTGCCTTTTTCATTTTTTCTATATTATCAAAAGAATCCGGTATAATTCTGCCCTTTCTAATTATTCTCATGCTGATATTTATGAATTTAAAAATCAAATCTCGAAGGCCGATATTACTCCTTGGGCTATTTCTGACAGTTGATTTAATCTACATTTTTCTCCGCTTCACTAAACTTAATTTTCTCAATTCCTTTAACTTTTACGATGTTCCTACTTTATACAGCAGTCATCTTGAAGTTAGATTATTTACCTTCAGTAAAGTTTTTTTTAATTATCTTTTGGTATTATTTTTTCCTAAAGATCTTATCGTTGCCAGAAAGCCTGAAATAATAACATCTTTTTTAAATCCCTGGGTATTAATTTTTAGCTTTTTTGTTATTGTCGCAATCTTTATCATAGCAAAATATTGGAAGTTTAATAAAATTTATTTTTTTGCCTTTGGCTGGTTTATTATCACAATCCTGCCTGTCTCAGGAATAATTCCCATTAATAATATAGAAGCCGAGCATTATTTATATCTTCCGTCCGTGGCTGTATTTTCACTGGTCTCCTTTTTAATTTATAAAATTTGGTCAAATTCCAGGAATTATGAAATAAAAAGACTGTTCTGTGTGTTGGTGATTATGGCGGTATTATTATTATTTTTCCGGACTGTCGTCAGAAATTATGACTGGAAAGATCCGGAATCCTTCTACGCTTTAAGCTTAAAACAGTCTCCCTGGAATATTTCCATGAGGCATAATCTGGCTATGACCTATGCTGAAAACCGAAAAATATCGGCAAATTTTGAATCGGATAAAAAATATAAAAAAGCTTGAGGAAATTTATTCCTTACCGCCAAAATAATTAATTTGTATTATCTTATGCGTAAAGATATACGACAATCAACTAAGTTTGCCGTGTTCATGAAAAGTCTTGGCTGGCAGGTAAAAAAAATAAACACCTCTTTGTGTTATCTGCGGAAAATGCCACTGATGAGTAATTTTGCCAAAATTCCAAGATCCGGAGAAATATACCCTCTCGAGGAATATAAAAATTTTATCCGCGAAAATAATATTTTCAGATTAAAACTTGCTCCGCTGGTTGCCTCTGATAGTAAAAAATCCCAAAAGAAAAAAGATAACATTTTAAATAGCGGTTTTACTGTTGACATGAATCCGTTTAATCCGACTACTACCATCGTAATAGACCTAAAAAAACCTCTTGATTTTATTTTTAATAATTTTTCCCAGGCCAAAAGAAGAGCGGTCAGGCGGGCAGTCAAAAACAATATTGAAGTCAAAATCAGCAGCGATATAGAATCCTTTATCAAAGTTCGCCAACGCCAATATTTTCCCTTCGGTTTTCTGATTAATAAAGAAACCAGAAACGTCTGGCAAAGTTTTGCTCCCCAAAAC
>Ga0155332_122_pt3 | contig 34838 bp, 32 predicted proteins | sample RifCSPhighO2_02_FD_106300 | JGI IMG/M metagenome (GOLD analysis project Ga0155332, IMG submission 106300) | Candidatus Gottesmanbacteria bacterium RIFCSPHIGHO2_02_FULL_40_13 | reverse complement strand
CTCATTTAATGCCTTTGAATTCCGCTTCACTCTTCCCGCAAGCGTGGAGTTTCAAGATCTCAATAATATACCCGCTAACTTTACCAAAAAGTATTCTTCTCTGCTCGGTCTTGAAACCAATATCGCAGGTTCAAAAGTTATTGTTACAGGTGCTAAAACCAATGTGGGATTTGGAGGATCTGAACCAATAGACCTTATCGAGGTACTGCTGAAGGTAAAGCCAGACCAAACAGGACAGGCCACTTTCTTATGGGATCCTGCAACAGAAGTGGAAGGAAAGCCATACAGCACAACCGACGGACAGTTTGCAATCGGGATGGTAAATGGAGCCAGGCTTTATTTTTCTTCCGCACAAACTTCGTATGCCAAGGGAGAAGACCTCTCTCTGAAGCTTCGCCTTGATACTAACGGGAGAGCAGTCAGCTCACTGGACTTTAAACTGAACTATGACGGCTCTGCTCTGGAGTTTCAGGTTGCAGGAGCAGATGATTCTGAACTGGCGGCAAATAATATCGTTGTTTCCCCTGATTCCGGCTTTGACACTGAGAATACTCTTAATATGATAGACAGCCAAAACAAACTGGTCCGCGTCGGGCTGATCACTGATGCACCGGGCACAGGCGCGACAGGTGACAGGGAACTGGCAACAATACTATTTAAGGTGAAAGAAATTACTGATGTTTCTTCACTGACGTTTACAGCTCTTCAGGATAGTATTGTCTATGATCTGAATACGCAAAACATCCTCACCGACAGGCCGGCACATAATCTTACGATAAATTTAATCACCCCGACTCCGATTCCTACTGATTTTATAGAGCTGGATCCGACTGAAACTCCTACTCCTTCAGTAACCCCCACTCCTTCCATCACAGCTGTGCCTACAGCGACACTGACGCCCTCACCCACGACTATCCCGACCTGTTTTGATATATGGAAAGCGGTATTTGCCGGAACAGGCAATGGAGATGCTGATTTTAATAACGATGGCAAAGTAGACCTGGTTGATTTTGAGATGTGCAGGAGAGGAGAGGCATCCATATGAAAGAAATATATTATTGCCAACAGGAAAATTTATTGCTATGCTGGAAATAGGCAGGGAACAGAGAACAGAGAATCCCGCCTCAGCGGGATCCACGATGCTGTAATCCCGATTAAATCGGGAACATCATCGGGACAGATAACAGATAACAAAAAATAAAAATTTATGAGTTTTAAAAAGATTTTAGTTTATTTATTTCTATTTGGGGGGGTTTTTGTATTTCCGTTTTTATTCCAAAAGAGCAACGACGTACAGGCATTTGGTTGCACTGACTGTACGGTTAACGGAGAATGCTATTATTATAAGCCATTTAATAAATGTATTGAATCGACAATATGTGATAAGCCCTTAAATTGTTCACCTCAAATTACTGGCACACAAGAATGTTACACATGTGATGACTGGCCCGGTGGTTGGTGTACATCAGGGCATCAAGATTGTGTAAAGGAAAATAAAGAAACAGCGTGTGGAAATAACGGGGTCTGTCAGGATTCTGATAATAATCATGAGTGCGGATGCTTCGGAGAGGATGAGGAGGAACTAACACCTACACCTACTTTGACACCCATACCAACGCTAACCGGGGGGCCGACGGCGCCGGTTGGCGGTGAGGTGGAGACACGGCAAAATCAGGTGTTGTATATGAATTCTACTCCTCTTAGCACACCAATTTATTATAGTCAAGAAAAAAGTTTAGGAACAACAGGGGACTATGTGTTATCTGCCAGTGTTCTTACTTTTGTTTCTCCAAGCACAGGGAGCGTAAAAGTCGGTCTTTATGACGAGGGTGGTACATTAATTGGAAACGCTCTGGAATTTCCACTTTCCGCCGATTATGTGACAAAACAAGTTACCTTAAATATTTCTTCAGCAGCAGATGTTTCAGCAAGAATATATGCCAACGGCGGCGCAGAGGCAGATTTCGACTTTGTTTCTTTGAAAAAACAGGGAAATGGTGTTCTTGGAGATGAACTTCTTGCCAATAACCAGTTTGATACGGTAGAGCTGACTCCACTTTCGAAAGCCCAACCTGACGGCTGGGGAGCCGGAGAAGGAAATTGGGGATATGTCTGGGGGGTGGTAAATCCCAACTTTGCAGGAAGAAGTGTCTTGTTTATGAATTCCTCCTCGCGCAACAGGTACCAGTCTGACGGCAATTTCTCATGGATGCGTTATGAAACGGGAGTAGGGCTTAGTCCAGGTACTTACCAAATCAAAGCAATTGCGTATGCTCCGAGACTTAGTTCTCTTACAGGAGGAAGAGTAGTGCAAATTGCAGTTGCATGCGGTATGGTAGGTAATTGTCCGGGGTCAGACGGAACATTGTCAATACCTGTCAATCAATTTATTGGTTCTATAGATATAACAAATACGAGTGGATTTTCTGACCCACTAGAAAGTCAGAACTTTACAATTTACGGGACTGACGTATCGAATTATACGTTTCGCATTTTTGCCAATGACGGGTCAGAAGTGCTTGTTGATTCACTGCGAATAGACAGGATTGACCCGCCTGAAAATATTGTGTCAGAAGAATTTGGGAATACATCTCCCCAAACCTCTACAGTTGCTCTGCCGTATAATTGGACTCCATACAATTATGCCGACTTGTACAGCGTAGTGAGTTCGCGTTTCGATGTGTATGCATCGGATCCCTATATCATTCCCATCGGGTCGAAAGATTCGGTGACGGTGACGATCGGAACCGGGGGAACAGGCAATGAACCTCAAATCAAATACACTGCCAAACTTTCCGGAGCCGAGGGTCATCCTGATATGTACTTCAAGCTTCGCGCCATAGACGATCTGGCATTTTTAAGCAATCCTGCCTCCGGACCCACCTGCGAATCGCCGGGCGCCGGGGGAGTAGATCTTTATGTGCCGATGACAGCAGACAGCTTCGGCGTCTATACTCCGGTAACCAGCATAAACGTGCCCTCTCCCTCGGGAGGAACCGTAGCGACAGTGGCAGACGGATGGGTCATTCTGACAGGCATGTCTGCCGGCAAATACTACACGCTGAATCTTAAAGCGCCAAAGACCCGCGGGACAGAGATGATAGAGCACGCGCTTCTTTCCGGCGGGCAGAATGCGAACCAGAATTACGACTGGACGGGTAATGCCCTGCAGCCGGGAGATCTGCCTGACCCCAACAACAGCAATAAGCAGGACTGTACGGTAAACAGCGTCGATATTTCCCTGATCAATTCGAGGCTTGGCAATACTGATGACGATAGTTTGAATATAGCTGACGTCAGCTACGACGGAGTGGTGAACGCTAATGATATCGCTCAGGTGGTAGGCACGCTGTCAACCAAACCGGATGACGATAATTAATTTTTAATTATTAAAATATGATAAATCATACAGAGAACAGAAAAATAATACTGGTGATAATAATATTGGCAATTCTCATAGGGGGCATTTTTCTCATACGCCGCGAGCGCCAGTTGATGCTGACTGCCAATATGGTAAAAAATCCCGGAGTCATGCCTGAAATCAGTAAGGTACAGTTTGAACTGGTCGCCGGTCAATTTATCCAGCCTGTTCATCTTTTGAAAAAAACAGGCGAGATTTTCAGTCTGGCTGTGGTGGTGACGGCCCCCGATAAAAAACTGGATGGCGCGGATACGATCATCAGATACGACCCGCGCCTTGTGGAAGTGACGGACATCATGCCGGGTGAGTTTTTTACCAATTATCCCCGTATCACAATAGATAAGGTAATCGGAGTCGTGAAAGTGACAGGATTTTCGCCAAAAGACGCCAACCTGACCGGCGATAACTTTATTTTTTTCACACTTCAGGCAAAAGCTCTTTTGAAAGGCAGCGCCAAATTTGATTTTGATTTTGAGAAGGGTAAGACAAACTTATCAACAGTGGTTGAAAGTAAAACCAGCCGGAACCTGCTCGGGACGGTGGCGGGTGCGACAGTGAGTATTTCCGGAAATTAATATGCTGATATGCCGGATAAATTTATGCAAAAGACGGACGCGCAATATATTCACCGGCGCAGTTTTATCACTGGTATTTATTTTCACTGTTGCCAGATCTGAAGCTCTGGCTCAGTATTTTACACTCCAGCTTTCAGACGGCGGTGCGACGGTCGCCTGCGGTCAGAGCTTCCAGACTAAAATCCTTATCAATACCACGGGCGAAAAAACTGTCTCGGCTGATGCCCTGATCAAATACGATCCTACCAAAGTGAAAATCAATATTGATAAATCAGTGAAAGGCGATTTCTACACTTATTTTTCCGCAAATCCCTTGGGTGGAGCAAACGATAAAGCTCTTATCAGCAGTTGGGAGGAGAGTATAGCCCATGAAAAAAGTTCGACGACTGATACTCTCATGGCAACTCTTGATATGACGCCTTTATCTACCGGAAATACAACTCTGTCTTTTGACTGTGTGGGAACAACCGGAGCTGATTCCAACATCAACCGCTCGCTGGATTTTAGCGATATCATAAAATGTGCTGACAACAAGCCTTTGACTTTCACCATTACCGGTACAGACACTGCCTGCGGTACGACTCCGACCTCCACTCCTTCGGCTACATTGACACCCGCTCCGACCTCCACTCCTTCGGCAACTCCGACCAAAAAACCCACCAGTACGCCGGTTCCCACTAATACGCTTGTTCCGACAGTCAGTATTTTGCCCAACGTCGGGTCGACTAAAGTCACTCTGGCGGCAGTAGGCCTCGGCCTGATCTTGACTATCGTGGGTATTTTGTTTATTGTATGAGGGAGGTAGAATGTATTAGGCAATAGGCAATAGGCAATAGGCAATAGGCAATAGGCAATAGGCAATAGGTTTTAAAATATGAATCTGGCATCTTTTCAAAAAAAAATAAAAACCGCAGGAATTACTGTATTTCTTCTGGTAGCTTTGGGAACTACTATTTTTCTCGGCAGGCAGGCAAACATTTTTTTTGCCAGAGCTTCGTCCTGCTCGATAAAAGAAGTCGGGGCCAATCAGGTGACAACGAACAATGCCATGATTTCCTGGGTGACGGATGAGATGTCGCAGGGGATGGTGGAATACGGGATTACGGCCACCAATCTGACTTTTTCTACCCCCGAAGGACAACCCGGGAAAGCGCATAATGTCAATTTGTCACTTCTCACTCCCAACACTGTTTATTATTACCTCATTAAAATAGGGGATAAAAAGTGCGACGCATCAGGCCAAATATGCGGAGCAAGTTGCGTCCCGTGGAGTTTTACGACTACAGCGATAGTTCCGCAGACTGAGATAGTAAAGCCGATAGATACTCCGACCCCCTTCCTTTCGCCAACTGCTGCAGTCGTTTCACCGACCCGTTTTACCACGGTATCAGCCGCGCCCAAAATCAGCGTCTCGCCGTCAGGAACTTCAAATCTGTGTGCGGGAATTTCCGCCAATATAGGTAAGAACGACAAGTTGCCAGCGTCAGAATGGGCAAGTGTAAAAAAGTATGATATTGATGCCAATGGACAGATTAACAGTCTCGATGCGGTCAAGTGCAAGTAGGGGATTATATTTTTTAATTTATACCAAATAACCCATAAAGATCCGTCTTCTCTCCATTATTATTTTCTATCCCACTAAGACAATATTCAAAGTTTTTCATCATATTAGTATACGACAGCCTCCCTTTTTCACACATTTATATGCTATCGCTTGCAAATGTGTGAAGATATGTTTTAAAATTAAATGCTAAGATGAAGAATCGAAAGAATAAAAGGATAAAAAGCAGTAAATATAAGATAAAATTAGATTTTTCGAAAGTTGATCTGGTAAAAACTGAAAAGATATTCTCCCGCGATAAAGAATTTTTCAGCCGGCAACTAAGACAAAAAAAATTGTTAAATCCAAAAACCAAGGAGCTATTAAAAATACTGGCAAGCGGCGCAGTTATTGGTTTGTCGTTTGCAATTCCTACTTTACCGATGGCGGTGGCGCCATTTATTACCTACGGCAAGAAATTTAACAAAAATTATTTTAGCCAAACAATCGATCGTCTAAAAAAACAAAAACTAGTTAAAATAGTTGAAGAAAATGGACAAACTTTAGTCAGAATTACACAAGCAGGTAGAGTACGGGCTTTGAGGTATAAACTTACAGAAATGGAGATTGCAAAGCCAAAATCCTGGGATAAAAAATGGCGGATAGTAATATTTGATATTCCCGAAAAACACAAAAACATGCGGGATATATTTCGTATGCACCTGAAACTTATGGATTTTTATCCTCTGCAAAAAAGCGTCTGGGTACATCCATTTCCTTGTTTTGATGAAGTGGAATTCCTGCGCCAGATTTATCAGGTGGGGATAAACGTGACTTATATCGTGGCAGAAAGAATTGAAAACGCTGAAAATATCAAATCGCACTTCGAGTTTTAATAAAATTATTCCTCTAATACTTTTATTATTTTTTTCTTTTTAGGTTCGTATTGATGTGGTAATGATAATTAAGCATTCCACACATTTGTATGCTATCGCGTGTAAATGTGTGATAATTTAGGATGTTGGATTAGTGCCGTCAGAGGATTTAACCCGCCTTCGCGGAATCCCGATTAAATCGGGAGTAGAGACATTTTTCCGCTTCGGCGAGGTTTACGCTCTGACGAAGCGCATTATTCAGATTTCCCGACCCGCTTCGCCATAGCTTCAGCGAGGCGAGCCGTAAGGTCGGGAGCTTCAATATTCTACACCTACGAGATAAAATTCTTTCGCTGGTAAATGGGTATGAGGTGAAAGGTGAGGTAATATTGTTAGAATAGAGATTTATGCTTAGATTTATATTGCAACGGAAATCCAACCGGATTTTTTCGGCTGTTAAAGTTATAAGTCTGAAATATGATCAGATCTGAGAATTAAGGGAATTATTAAGAAGTAGATGGTGATAGTATCTCTTTTGCAGTTCTAAGCAGATTTCTGTATCCTTTTCTAAAGACTTTATCAATTGCTTCATCAACGGCTACCCATTTTAATGACTCCACGTTACTATTTTCCGGAGCTTGCCAATCATCTATCTCAAGGTCGTGTCCATTGATAAAATAGGCTAGAAGGTGAAGTGTATTTGACGTAACATCAGGACCATCCGGATCCAGAAGAATATTTTGGGAGACAGGGAAACGTTGGTCCAGACGTTCCGATAGTCTCCGTCTCATAGTAGAGCCTAATTCCTCATCAGTTTCCCGGCGCAATGTTTCTAAGGTCGATTCATCGCCCAGGGTAGTGTCTTGAAGGGGACCTCCTTTCCACGTGCCTCCGGGCAATTTGATTTTGATAACACCTTCTTTATCTTCTTCCTGCAGCAACACTTCGAGTTGTCCTTCTCGATATCTGTAGCATATTCCAAAGACGCTTTGAGTATGTTCTATGTATTCATGAAGTTGAGAAGGAAAAAAGATGTATTCACCTTTGGTAAATAAAGAACCATAATAAGGATTCATTGCGGAAGCGGTCGAATCTTGTTCCAGAGCTAAGAAGGCGATATTAGAGGGAGGATTGCCGATCTCTTGAAGATAAGTTGACATCGTTCGAACTGTATTGGCATTAATACCGACATCATCCAGAAATAAAACTCTTCTTCCGGCTAAGGCTTGAGCATTCTTCTGAAGAAAATCAGCGATAGTGTGGCCATTTCCAGGGTAAAATAGCATCTCTGCCTTAAAGCGACGAGCCAGAGCTTGGGAGGCTGTCATAGTGTTTTTTCCTATTGCTATAATTATATCCGGCCATTTCTGATAATCGGGAATAATAGTTGAAGAGTGTGGTTGAATTTGTTCAGAAATCTGGTTAACAGCCTGTGCGATTTCACCTTCTGACATCAGTCTGAGACGTCTGGTCATATGTTCATTATGCACGAACGCTTTTTCCCTGACGGAAGTTCTTATTCCATGCACAAGCGATCTTAAGTATTCGGCAGCATCTATTCCATAGATATCCTGAGGTACCAGATACTCAAAAACTCCGGCATCCACGTTTTCAGGGTTATGCTCAATAAGTCTTCTTACCAGATATTCAAGAATTCCCGTATTATCCGCCACGTTATAGTTGACGAAGGCCTCTAAGGTATAGCAAGATAATTCCCAGAACAGATCAGGCCTGTCGGCAAAATAAAGTTTACGGCGCATTACCTGATACTTTTTGCTTGATCCGGCATATATCTCGCTTTTACCGTTCGTTACCGCCTCATATTTATCTCCCTCAAGAGTATTTTCAAACTCCAGTTCGTCAATAACGATCGGTTTACCTGCTTTTTTGCTTGCCTCTTTGATCCCTGTCAAAAATCTTTCTATATCCGCGCGGTTGACAAAAGTGGCTGCCATACGATAATTATCTCGAATTTCGGCAGGATCAAGGGTATTGCGGCGAATCATTTTCAGCATTGTCTGGACGATTCCTTTGGGTTCGTCATTCAGTTGGAGTAGATACTCTCCATGCTCATCTACTGCTGTTCTTACCCTCAAACTGTTAAACAGTAAATTAGGTTGTGGTTCATATTTTTCACCCGGCTGAAGAGGTTTTACTCCTTCAACATAAAAAGTTTCAGGGTTATGGAGAGTCAAGAAATTATACGGATCTTTTAACGGCCCGTGTTCGGATGGGTTAAAAACTCCATGATGATCCAGGATGTCAGATATTTTATCTTTCAAACCTTCATATTTTCGTTTATATAAAAGCACTTCTGCAGCCAGATCAGACAGTCCTAAGATCTGACGGGCCTCAAATCGGGTTTGCTCACCCCATTTAGGGGAAAACATTAAAAGGAGTAAATCCTCAAATTTGGTAATACCCAAAGGTTCATTGACAACTGCCGGTAAAACATTTGACAGACCCCGAAGAACTCCGCTGTGAGGGTTTTGTAAATAATCTCTTACAGTACGTCCATACCTGATTGAATCTGTCATCAGTTCTGCGACCTCAAATTTAGTCATCGTGTCTATCTCTGGTTCCCCAAATTGATTTTTACGGGTATTAGATAAAGTAATTCCATAATCGTTGTTTGAAGTTGCCATATCAGAAATAGTAATGCGGTGTCTTTGGGCAAAGGCCTCTATACAACGGTCGCCGATTTCTTTCTTCTTTTGCTCTCTTTCTTCAGGAGATATTCCTTTTGTACGGGCTGTATCTCCGAAGATAGCTGATACTTCATTAAGGCGTTTGACTCCACAAATAAGCTTTACAGTCCTTACCCATGTATGAGCGATATTTTTTACCTCAGGATTTGGTTCCAGAAAATAAGCGTGAACTGGATCAGTTTCAGGAAATATTCTTCCTGAAATTCCTGGTCCTGCAAAGTGAATAAAATTGGTTCTTCTTAATTCTTCTGCTATTGGCATAATAAAACCTCCCTTTGGGGAGGTAAAAACTGCTTGTTAATTTATAAAATAACCTTACCTCCCGGTCGGCAGGTTAAAAGATCGATTAATAGGGAGGTGATATATCCACCTTCGCAGAAGACCCTGTTTGTAAAGGCAGGGATGAATGCTCTTCTGCTTCGGCGGATTTTGCTCCGCAGTCTTTGAAGATACCACGGGTGTAAACCCGTGGAGCTTCATTTCGAAATAGTTAAAATTATTACTCATACCAGACCTATAATGTTATGATACCAGAGTAAATCTGTCAAGCGGGATTTTGACCTATAGTTTGACCTCACACATACAACATAGTAAAATCGCTGGGTTGGTATTCTTATATCAACATCACTATTATGGCGTTTCGCGAATATTTACACGACCTGACACGCAATGTACCTCAGCAAAACTGGAGTGCAGAGCTTTACAACAATCTGGTCGGAATTAGGGGTTTTAGCCAGAATTTACAGCCTCAAAGCGCGGATTTGTTGCAAACCATACATTTTGACACAGCTTTAAGTTATGGATTTGATTTAAGCCGGCCGGGAAATTATAGTCCTGTAGAAGTAAAATTTTCCGAGATTCCCGAGAAAGATAAAGAAACCAAAGATCTGATGAGTAGTTTATATGACTCATGCAGTAAGTACATGACTTATAAGGAGCTTGAGAAGATAGATATTGCCATGGCCCTCATGCATTATGGACATTGGGGACAAACAAGGGCGGATGGACAAACGCCATACGCCAATCATCTGTTACACGTCGCCTTGCCTCTTGCAGGAAAAGATTTACAGTGCGATTGGGAAACGATATCCGCAGCCTTGTGTCATGATCTTCTGGAGGATTCCACAGTCAACGGATATCCGGTAACCAGGTATTATCTTTCAAAAATGTTATCAAAGGATGTCGCCCGGACCGTCGAATCATTGTCTAAAGTAAGATTCGGGAAAGGAGACAGGCCGGAAGAGGTTGATGATGTGACGCGGGCTGTCTTGTTTGAGTCTTTGGAAAAAAATCCCCGTGCTTCTCTCATTAAAATTTATGACCGTTTACATAATATGAAGACTATTGGTCAGATGCTGCCTGCAAAACAAAAAGAAAAAGCTACGGAAACATTACGATATTATGTACCGCTGGCACGCTTCCTGGGGCTTTTTGAGGAGGCTAGGGCGCTTGCTACGCTTAGCTTAAAAGTTATTGATCCTGTGTACAGCCAAAAATTAGAGAGTATCCTTGATACCTTTACGCGTGAAATTAAAGAAATGGAGATCGAAGATCGTATACGCAAACAACTTGCAGAGATACTTAATCTCCCTGAAGACAAAATACAAATTATCATTCCGGATATTTATACACTTTATCAAAGGGTTCATAAAAAGGAGGATTTATCCGCGGAGGACTGCTTTTTAAGCGTTGATATAGAGATGAAAGGAGCGAAGATGGATCAGAAGAACTTTGAAAAATACGCTTGGGTAAAAAAAGCCTGGCAGCATAGAATAACACTTGCTCTTTCGGGTCAATTTGACTCTATAGGAAGTTTAGATTTGCCAGAGGTTAAGAGAAAAATGGCTGAAAAAACACTGCAATCAATGGAATTCCATCTGCAAGCTCTTCCTGAAGAAGAGACCTCTCCCTCCCTTATATTAAAAATAAATATCTATCCTCCGGGAAGAGGCAAACTCATGCAAATTCCTATAACTCATTTATATTATAAACAGCTGAAGGCTATTCTGCCTGAAGAGATACATTCACCTGATAATGAACTCAATACCCGGCACAAATTAGGCCAACAAAAGTGGGAGATGATCAGAAAACGTGTGACACAGGTTACAGGTTTGGCCGGCGGAGATTTAGGCAGAAAATTTTTGGATTTTATCTTACCGGGGAAGCTCGAGCTGTATTTTTTAGATGGTGATAAGAAAATACCCTGGTGGATCGAGGCAGGATCAACTGTTTTGGACCTGGCGTGCGACCGGTTTCCATATCAGACCGAAGAAGAGAATGTACCGCTGTGGCAGGGATCGCTTTTCTTTATAGTAAACGATAATGCTGTAGGGCCGGATTATGTATTATCTGTTGGTGATACGGTTAGTCTAGTATTTGAATCAGGTCCATCCATACAACCTTACTGGATACGCTGTCTCAAAACAAGCGGAGATGAATTTAAAGAGCAGATACGGAGGCATTTCCGGGATATTCTTGCCGGCCCGAAAAAGTCAGAAACTCAGAAAAAGACCCGTGAAAGTCTGATTTTCGAGGCTAAAAGAATACTGGAGTCTTTAATGGATCAGAAACCAATAGTTGATCTGAGGCAGGTATTCGATGTGGTCGATCCGGATGAGTTATTGTTTCAAATAGCCTTAGACGAACTGGATGCTGAGAAAGTTAGTCAGTATGCAGAAAAGTTGTTAACCTATCAGCTGGAAAACGTAGTGAGTCTTGACTTTAAATTTACAAATAATGAACAGGGAATCGAGAGTACAATTACGGATCTGTTGTCTGAAAAATATAACATCGACATTCGTTATTCGGAAGGAATGGCTGGAGTGACCCCCGGTGATTCCCCGATAATACATATAGCTTTCGACATTTCTCAGGTTAAAGGGTTTACTGCGGAGGTTGATTATGTAGCGGTAAGAGTTTTGGTAAAAAATATTCATCAAGAATTAATGGAAAAGTTTTCAAAGAAGCTGGTTTCTACAACTTTTAATTTTAGACCTCATGAAAACAATCTGACGGGTATTTTTCGAAAGAAGAAGGTGATTTTTGAATATAGTCCCTAAAAGTGGTAATATTCAGCAATTTCAGGATTAGACCGAAGAGACGGTATGTCTCGATTATTTTTTTATGGCCAAAATTGAGTTAACGCCACAACTTGCAACCGACCCGATGCTTTACAGCCGTCTGATGGGTGCGGTCAGACCCGCAGGGGGGAATGTGCCCGAATTGATACCCGAGAGTGGCGAAGTATACTCTCCTGTGTTTTTTCAAAGCCCATTGACCGATGACGGAATACAAAAAAATATTGATTTTGATGACAGGGAAAAATTAAACCAGGAAAATCTCTTAGACAGTTTGGATTATTTGACCCCCGGGGATTTTATGCGTGTCAATGATGCTCTTTCTCTGATGCATTATGCCCATCAGGAACAAAAAAGAGAATCAAAAGACAGATATTCCAATCATTGCCTTCGGGTGGCAAATATTATCGCCCAAATGAAGCTTGATGCGGATACGGTTATCTCCGCGCTGCTTCATGACGTACTGGAAGATTCGGCCAAATACCGCCATCCGGTATCCGCAGACTTTATCGGACAAAGGTTTGGTTCGACTGTCAAAAAGTTAGTCCTTGGATGCAGGAATTCAGAGTGGGATTTGCAAATTGACCCGACTACACTTCGCGGATACCGTGCTGGAATGACTGAGGCAGAGATTAGAGATCTGGAAAAGAGAGAATACGACAGGCAAACATTTCTGAAAATCTACAGGCAATTTCAAACCGGAGAAGATACAGACCCCAGAATTATCTTGCTCAAACTGGCAGACAGATTGGACAACATGCGTGAAATTGCCGGGAAACAAAGCCCCAGAAAAAGACAGATGAAAGCGGTGGCGACACTCGAAATTTCCTCAAATTTAGCCAAACTTACGGGCGAGGATGACATCAGAAACGAGCTGTCAGATCTGGCGTTTCAGGAGATAGATCCCAGAAGGTTCAATTATTTCGCGGACGTATTGATGAAAGCTGCCGATTCTGCAGGGGATCTGAGCGAGGGAAATCTTGAGCGGTATGAGGTTATTACAAATGCCTTAGAGAAAGTATTGCAAAAAGATACTTTACGGCAGGAATTGGAGAGGGCCCTTGCGAACGGTAATTTACATCTTACTCCTGATTCTATCCAGATTACACTTCCGGGTATTTACGGGTTATATCAAACATGGTTACGAAGGATGGAAAAAGGCAGGTTTACTTCTGATGATCTTTATGCCAAAGTTTTTATCCCCGTAGCCGGGTTGGGCCAGGGGCATAATTTAACATGGTATGAAAGAAAGATTAAAAATAAATTACAAATATCAGGTTGGGTCACTAGCGATGAATATAATCCTAATTCCAAAGCAGTTGGAATTGGTTCAAGAGAGGTGATTTTTACCCATCCGCAACTGAAGAAAAGAATAAAAGTGAAAATAGTGAGTAAATCAGCTGATGAAACAGAAAATGCCCGGTTAGCGTACCTTTACAAAGCCGGATTATCAGATGCGGAAACAAGTCAATATTTCGATCCGGCCAAAAGGAAACTTCAGAGACTTTCTGCAGATTATCATGATCTTATTAACGTATTTTATAGGCAATCTATAGGCGGAATTGGCGATGTTTCGGATACTGTACGAAGTGAAGAAATTTTACATGCATTAGTGACAGATATGGGAGGGATTAGAGTTTACGGCATCAAACCGGGTGAATATACGACTTTACCGGCTGGGGCGACGGTAGCAGATTACGCATACAGGATTAGAGGCGGGAATATGGTACACCTTGATTCTTTCATCGTAAATGGATTTTCGTACACGGCAGACCAAATAAACAGGCCGTTAACAGACAATGACAGGATTAAGTTCACGATTGATGACGAAAGCGACTCGGTTGTGACTCCTATATGGCTTCAAGCCACCTCGGATCCTAAACTTCTGGCAGTTATCACCCAACAAATGAAAGCGAAACTGGAAGTTCTCAAATTCCGCCAGAGTCCAATTTATGCCCAATGGAAAGGAGAGATTGAGGAAATCGGGGCCATGAAGTTTAATGACAGACTACTTTATACAAGAACAGTAAGTTTGGACTTTGTCCGGGATTACGTCCAAAAAGGGTTGGATTTTGCCGGAATCTCTGACTTTTTACAGGCTGTGGCATATGGCGAAGTCCGCGAGGTGGACCTTGATGTAATAGCGGATGAGATCGATAAATATACTAAAAATACAGTTGCCATGGATGTTGCCTACCGGACAATCAATCAGGAGGACCGTAAAAGATTTAAAGAGCTGTGTTTATCTTTAGATCTGCCGTTTAAGAGAACCGAAGATGAATTTGAACGGGGTCCGGTCAGATATTTTTTCGATATAAAACATAAAGTTTCTCTAGCTGTATTTATAAGATTTACTCTTGATCAGAATCTGACAGATAAGGAGATAGATAGATTATTAGTACCAGGGGAAGTAATATCTGTTAATCTTTCCCGGTTGATAAAACAATGGAGATCAAGTGTAAGGAAGACAGCTGGAGGTTCATCAGGTAATGGAGAAAAAGAGACAGATATGAAACAAGAAGCACGTAAAGCCGCAGAAATAGCAAAGCAGCGTAGAAAATTTGAACGTCTAGAGCGTAAAAGACGGAATAAGGGTAGCAGGCATGGTCCCCAAAGACGCTGAAAACTCGACCTTTAAAGGTGTCACCCTTAAAGGTGGCGGTGGAGGAGGAGTTTTTTGGTTTCCGAGACCAGAAGCGGCAGTAAAGAAATACCGATAATGATTCCCCACAACTGCCAGCTCAGGGCGGTAGTTTTGAAGATCCGGTTGCCAAAGAGGGTGGTGACGGCCAGAAATTGCAGGCAAGCTGAAATAATTATTGCACCTATCAGAAAATGATTGGAGAATATCCCGATTTTAAAAAGAGAAGTCCTCGTGCTGCGGTTATTTAAAGAATGAACAAGTTGCGACAAACTAAGCGCCGTAAAAGCCATGGTTTGGGCGACAACATAATTTGAACGCCCCAGCATAATTATAAACAGCAAAAAGACAGACAGCCCCATAACGGCTCCCTCAAGCGTCATATAAATCCATCTTTTTTTATGAAGTATTCCCGTAGTCAAATCACGGGGTGGTCTTTTCATAATATCCAGCTCTGCCGGATCAAGGCCAAGTGCCAGAGCAGGCAGGCCGTCTGTAATCAAATTGATCCAAAGAAGTTGAATAGGAATTAGAGGAAAAGGTGTGCTAAAAATTACACCCAGCGCTACAACAAAAACCTCAGAAAGATTGCAGGAGATTAGATAACGGATAAATTTCACAAGGTTGGCAAAAATTACCCTTCCTTCACGGATTGCGTCAATGATGGTGGCATAATTGTCATCCGTAATGACAATATCAGCCACCTCACGGGTGAGGTCGGTGCCAGTTTTACCCATGGCGACGCCAATGTGTCCCTCTTTCAAAGCCGGAGCATCATTCACTCCGTCTCCGGTTACAGCTACCTGAGTGAAAGGCATGGCTTTTACCGCTTTGATGATTTTGAGTTTGCCCATAGGAGAGATGCGTGCAAAAACCGAAGTGCCGTTTTTAATCTCACGGGTCAACTCACGCAAAGTCATTTTATCAACCGCATCATCGGTCAGAACTTTATCACTTTCAACCATAATACCTGCCTCAAGAGCTATACAACGTGCTGTATCTTTGTGGTCGCCGGTGACCATGATTGTGCGGATACCTGCAAAACGCGCTTTGATTAAAGCTTCTTTAACTTCAGGACGGAGCGGATCCTGCATGCCCATAAGCCCCATAAACTCCATGCCTGATTCGTCAACCTCATTTTTTTCAAGAGCCCGTCCTACTTCTGTTTTAGTAATTTTTCTGCCGGCAAAGGCCAGACTTCTTAAACCTTGTTTAGCCATCGATTCGGTTTGCAAAAGAATTTTTTTCCTGATATCCGGAGCTATTTTACAAAGGTTCAGTATTACCTCAGGGGCTCCTTTGGCATAAAGCATGTGGTCAGACGTTTGATCTACATCGACAATGACACTCATCATTTTCCGTTCGGCGGAAAACGGTACTTCATAAAGCCGGGGACTGGCTTCTTTTATATTCTCAAGATTCAGCCCGGCTCTTTTGGCGGTGACAAGAAGCGATCCTTCGGTGGTGTCACCCAGAACCTGTGTTTCCTCATCATCAGAAATTTTCAGGGAGGAATTATTGGCTAAAACACCGATAGTCAGGAGCGTTTCGAGTTTCGGCAGAGATAGGGGATTAATGATTTTTTTGGCTGTATCATAGAATTCCCCCCTAGTCCGGTATCCCTGTCCTGTCACCGTAAACTGTTTTTCATCCGGAAGCAGAAGACGCACTACATTAATTTTATTTTGGGTGATGGTACCGGTTTTATCGGTGGCAATTATTCTGATTGCGCCTAATGTTTCGACCGCTAAAAGTTTTTTGACGATGGTTTTTTTATCCGCCAGTCTTTTGACGCCAAGGGACAGGACAATCGTAACAATTGCGGGAAGGCCTTCAGGGATCGCGGCAACAGCGAGAGAGATGGAAACCAGCAGGCTGTCGATGAGGGGAACGCGTGCCAGCATATTTATGGAAAAAATCAAACCGGCAATTCCCCCTACGACCAAAGAAAGCACCCTGCCGACCTTTTCAAGTTCTATCGTCAGAGGCGTTTTATCAGTTTCTTTTTCTTCCAAGAATACCGCGATTTTGCCAATCTCTGTATTTTTGCCCGTGGCAACGACGATGGCTTTGCCCCGGCCGGCCATAACTTTAGTATCTTTATATAGCATGTTTGTCCGGTCGGCCAAAGTTGAAGACTTTGAATCAAGTGTCTGGTGGTTTTTCTCGGCAGCTAAAGATTCTCCGGTCAGTATGCTTTCATCTACCCGCAGAGAGTATGACTCGATAATACGGCAATCCGCGGGGATTTTACTGCCTTCCTCCAGGATGACTATGTCGCCCGTGACGATATTTTTCACTTCAATTTCTGCAGTTTCACTGTTTCGCACAACCAATGCGTAGTGAATCTCCTTACTTTTTAAAGAGTCAAGGGTCTTTTCAGCTTTTACCTCCTGTACAAATCCGATGACTGCATTGATGATAACTATGGCTGCAATCGCTATGGCATCGACAGTTTCACCCAATAGAAAGGAAACCAGAGTGGCGACAAGAAGGATGATGACCAGAAGATTTTGAAATTGAGAGATAAATTTTTTCCAGAGTGGAACAGGTGAGACGACCGGTAATGAATTCGGTCCTGATGCGGCAAGCCTTTTTTCAGCCTCACCTGTCGAAAGTCCTTTATGAGGATCTGATTTAAATTGCCTGATAACTTCAATTTCTGAAATTAGATGGTACATTTAGTTTGGAATTCGAGTTTCGCACCTTTGTCATTCCGAGCGATCCAGACTCAGTCGGGAGAGCGTGGGAATCTTTCATCAGATTGCCACGTCCCCCGACGTAACGTCGGGGTCCTCGCAATGACAACTGCGAAATTCGTTTGTAATTTGGATTTTGTAATTTGGATTTTTATTTATATCATTCCTCCAAGACTTCCCGGCAGTAAAATCGAAAGTATGAAACTAATCACAGGAGAAATGATTTGGGATACAGCAGACCTTCCAAAAAAGGGGAAAATAAGCATAATCAGAAAAAACATGCCGTAAGGCTCCAGAGCCAGCCAGTCGGAGTAATATTTTTTAGGCAGAAGCCCAGCTACCACTTTGAAGCCGTCAAGCGGGTGGACGGGGAGGAGATTGAAGATTGCCAGCAAGACATTGAAATAGACAAAAAGACTTAAGACTTGAGTCGCGATGGAAGACGCAAGAAGCAGAGGCAGAAAGTTAGTAAGTCGGATGATGACACTTGCTAGAATTGCCATGAGAAGGTTGGAAAGGGGTCCGGCAAAAGAAATAAGGGCAGAGTCCCTTTTGGGATCCTTGAGATTAAATGGATCAAAGGGGACTGGCTTGCCCCAGCCAAAGCCGACAAAAAAGAGAAGCAGTGTGCCCATAGGATCAAGGTGTGCTCTCGGATCAAGAGTGAGGCGTCCGGCAAGCCGGGGTGTAGGATCCCCCAGATGATCAGCCGAAAAGGCATGGGAAAATTCATGCACAGAAATTGCTGCTATCAACAAAACAGCAATAATCACAAAAGAAACCGGATTTTGGGAAAGCAGCGAAAACATCTTGTTAAATTATACTTATTCTGATATAGTATAACACATTATAAATTCCAATTATGTCATACATTTGCGATTATTGCGGCAAGGCGAGGATTATCGGAAGCAACGTCTCCCATGCCAAAAACAGGACCAGAAGATTGTTTCTTCCTAACCTCCAAAAATTAAAAGTTTTATATCAGGGGCAAAAAAAAACCGTCAAATTTTGCTCCAAATGCATCAAGACTTTGCATAAAGACCTCAAAATTGGGCCCTACAAAGTGATTGCCTATAAAAAGGAAGAAGAAAAAATTAAAGTAAAACCCGCTCTAAAATCTGTTCATAAAAAAATCGAAAAAGTAGAGGAAGTAGAGAAAGTAGAGGAAGTAGTGAAAAAAGCCGACGAAAAACAGGAAAAAGTTAAAGAAAAAATCAGGATAGAAGATATTGTGGGGAAGAAGGAGTAAATCCTACTTAGTCACTAACTTGTCCTTATAATATTCATCAAAAGATAAAATTCCATCAATTTTATAAAAATCGCATACTGCCAAATTGGCACAATCCACGAATGAGGTACCCTTTTTAGTCTGATGCAAAAATATGTCCCAGGCGCTTTTTTCTAATTCATCATCAAGCTTGATAATTGAGAGATCAAGGGAGGGAAGCAATTGAAAGAAAAGACGGACTGCGATCATCCCAGTTCTATGGCTTAAAACCGTAGCGGTTTCCTGTAAAACAATATTCAAAACATACAGAGTGTCACCCTTTTCATTATGAGATTTTAGAAGTTTAGTGGCGACTTTTTGATGGGGATCACCTTCTTTTAATGCCCCAACTAAACAATCAGAATCAACTAGAAGCTTCATTTATATATATCATTAATTCTTACAGACAGGTCTTTTGGTCCATACTTTAAAGCCCCAAAAAAGCCTTTGCCGAAATCTTTTTTCCTGCTGGTGGTTTTCTTTTTGATGATAGTTCTGGCTCCTTCTCGAATAAGGGTAGAAAAATTAGTGCCTTCTTTTTTAGCCAGAAGCATGAGGTCTCTGTGGATATCTTCAGGTAAATAAACTTGAGTTCTGATCATGTATAAATTATATGTTGTATGTTATATGTTGTCAAGCGTCTAATAGATGAGGGGAGTTGCCGGGATAATTATCAGTACTGAGTATCCATCTGCAGATAAACTTCTTATTGTAACATTCGTTCGATGCTTGTAACCCCCGGAAATTTTTCTCGAATTGCTGTTTGAGTTATATCAAAAACAACACTTGATTCTGTATTGACTACAGCCTTTGGAGGCTTAATCCAGACGCTGCAGTTGGCTTCACTTTCCGGATCATCATCCTCCAGGCACATAATCGTGCCACTACGATCCACCTGCAATTCATAAAGTTCAAATCCCCGAATTATTTTTCTCTGATAAATTGTCCAATTCTGATGCATAATCAATTGTAAATTATAACATCCGGATTAGTTTTAGTCATTTTCGACATATTTGCACTTTGAGGGTATACACCTGCAACTCTCGATATTTCCTCAATCGCCGGGAAGAGGGTGCCCCCACAAACTCAAGCTATAGCGAAGATATGTGGGGTATGTAAAACTCTGTATCGTTGCACTTACACATTAAACCTAAGCTCTTTTGCTGAGTGGAAGTCAAATACTATAGGACTTACAGTAAGCAAATATTGACAATATACACCATAGGTGATATGGTGTATATATGAACAGATACCAGATATACCTTGATCCGAAATCGGTTGATACCGCTGATGAGATGGCCAGGCTTATCGATATTTCCCGTTCCCAAATCCTGCGGGACGTAATTGACCGCGTGATGAGGGAATACAGGAAGATAATGGCCGTTTCCAATAAGCAACGCATCCGCAATAATCCGCTTCTTAAAATGGCCGGGTTTGCCAAGGGGCTGCCCTCCAATTTGTCTCAAAACGTTGATGAGATTTATTTGAGGGATTAAAACTCTATGCACAAGGTCTTTGTGGATACTTCCGCCTGGATCGCGTATTTTTCCCGTGATGATGCGCACCACGCTGCCGTATTTCAGGCGTTCAACTCAGCCATAGAAGAAAAAAGCGTCATTTGTACTTCCAACTATGTGTTTGACGAGACAGTCACAAGGCTTCTTTATGATGCTTCATGGAACTATACTTCCAAATTTATCAACTTTATCACGCAGTCAGTCACCGGCAGGTCCATTGTAAAGTTGTGGGTCGATGAGCAGATAGAAGTGGAAGCGCTTGGAGTTGTGGAGAAATATCATGAGCATAAGTTATCATTTACCGACGCAACGACTGTAGTGCTGGTAAAGAATTTCAAAATAGACTCAATACTTTCTCTGGATTCTGATTTTGTAAAACTGGGTCTTTCCGTTTTGCCTGCTTGACAGGTGGGTGTACGGAGTGTACACTATGTACAGTATGAACACTACACTTTCAGCAACTGAAGCCAGAAACAGGTTTTTTGAGCTTCTGGATCTGGCGAAATATGAGAGAAAAGAATTTATTATTGAGAAAGACGGAGTGCCGGTGGCGAAAATGATTCCTGCGGAAAAGAATAAAACTCCAGAAGAAATTGACAAAATTATTGCAGATATGAGAAGAATCTTTGCAAAATCTAAAAAGAGAAAATATTGGTCGGTTATCGAAACACCCGCTTGGAAGAAAAAAGAAAAAAGGTATTTGGAGAGACTTTCGAAAGGAATTGTAGATTGAGGACTATTATTCTAGACACAGACATACTCATAGATCACGTGCACGGGTTTGCCATCTGGCTTGATGAATTTCTTAAAGAGAAGAGAAATTATCTCCTAGTAGTTCCGACTATTGTTATAGCTGAGTATAATACAGCACAAGAATTAGAGACTTTTGACGAAGCACAGAAATCAAATAAATATCTTTCAACTTTTTCAATTCAAGATCTTAATAGGGAGATCGCTGAATTACTAGGAACACTTCTGCGGAAGAAAAGTTATCCACTTGGTGCAGATTTAGGTGATTTAATTGTTGCCTCAACTGCGCTTTTTCTCAACGCTGAACTGGCAACCCGGAATAAAAAACATTTTACCGGCATCCCCAGGCTTCGCTTTTTTAATTCAAAACTATAAGATAAGTCTATATATTAAAAACTATAAAAGTTCAATGATTTAAATCAATGAACTATTGGTGATAAGTGATACTGGATTAATAATCCATCGGGCTTGAGTTTAATGTTATAATTTATCTTCTGATGAAATTCATCAAATCCCCCAAGTTTTTGATATTTCTGGTCGTTTTTATCAATTTTTTGGGCTACGGAATGGTTTTCCCCCTCCTTCCCATCATTACTCTGGAATATGGAGGCAGCCCGCTTTTATCAGGAATATTAATTGGGATTTTCTCGCTTATGCAGGTGATTTTCATGCCGATCCTGGGCAGACTTTCTGACCGCTACGGCCGTAAGCCGCTTCTAATTTTTTCGCTGTGGGGGACTTTTTTTTCATTTCTTCTCATGGGACTAACCCATTCGATTTTCTGGCTGATGATTGCCCGTATTATTGACGGGATATCCGGGGGTAATTTATCGATCGCGCAGGCTTATATTGCCGATATTACAGACAAAAAAGACAGGGCAGGCGGGATGGGCGTAATTGGCGCCGGCATATCTCTGGGATTTATTATCGGTCCATTGTGGGGAGGGTTGCTTTCCAAAGTCAGTTTTTCAGCGCCGTTTTTGGGAGCATCTTTAATTACTTTAACCAGCATATTACTGGCCCAGTTTTTCCTGTCGGAATCTTTATCCCAAAAAGAGGCGGAGTATGAGAAAAAGCACTTTAATTTCGGCATTTTCATCAAAGACAGTTTGAAATCCGATCTGTATCTGCTGTATTTAGTTTATCTTCTTTTATTCTGGGCGCAGTCGGGAGTTTTTACCATCATGAGCCTTTTTGGCGAGCAGGTATTGAAGCTGTCTTTAATCGGGATAAGTGTGGTTTTTGCCTTTGGAGGTATTTTATCTGCCCTCATTCAGGGATTTGGGATAGGCAAAGCTGTGAAATATATGAAAGAGGAAAAAATTTACCTCATCAGCACCGTCATTTGTATCGCAGGACTGGGGTTTATGTCTGTCGGAAGTACGGTTTTATTGTTTTTTATCGGCGTGTCAATTTTTATGATCGGCAACAGTTTCCTCGGCCCGATTATTCAGGCTCTCGTTTCCGAGAAATCCAGCGAACATGAACAGGGCGGCAACCTGGGATTTTTGCAGAGTTTCGGCTCCATGGGCAGGATTTTCGGGCCAATTGCCTCAGGATACCTTTATCAGCAGGTAAGCCCTTTTTCTCCTGCCTTGTCCGGAGTAGTTTTGATGATTGCGATATTAATCATCGGTCTTAAGTTCTACCTTTAAAGGTGACACCCTTAAAGGTGGGTAAAGATGGTGGTTGAAAGTGTGTTTAGATTTTGTTATTTTTAAATTATGGCAGACGGAAACAGTGAACAGGGAATCGGTAGCGAAGTAAAATCTTCCGCTCTAAAAGTGCCGGAAATAAAAAATCCCCTGAAGGTGGTAGAAAAAATCTTCGGCTTTCTGGCGGGACTTTTTTTCGGCAATAGTGAACAGAAAACGCAAAGTCAAACTGTTTTAGAACTTCCGCCGGTTAAAGAAAAAATAGAAGAAATAGATGCAAAATTAAATAAAGATAACGGTAAGATTAAAAAAGAAAAGCCCGGGGCATTTGCTGCTGTACAAAAATTAACAGGACGCGTCCCTTCGATTGAGACAGCGCCTCTGCCGCAAAAACAGGGATAAATTATGCATGTACTTTTGGCAAGGTATAAAGAAAAGCTTAGTCATCTTCCTTTCAATGATCTCGAAAAAAGCAGGTTGGGAGTAGAATTTGAGAGACAGCTTCTCCGCAAGCTTCTTGACGCCTTTTACAGTAAACTCACCGATGACGAAAAGTCAAGACTTGATGAAGCTCCAACTACAGAAAAACTTATGACGGAGTATCTCACCCTTTTATCCCAAAAGATTGACTACCCGGATTTTATTGATTATCTGGATAACACTTACATGAATATATTGACTTTCTCTCTCAACGAACTGCCGGAATTATAATTTATTTTGACCATATTTTATTTGGTTAAAAACAGAATTATGACTGAACCGAAACCGTTACCGCCAGATGCTAGAGCCATACAATCTCAAGAACTTGTAACTTTTACCTGCCCAAACGGCCATCGAGTTAATACGACTTTTTCCCAATGGGATTTGCAGGTATTAAGAGAAAACGGTGATATTGGACAAAATTTTCTCGATTTTACTTGCCCCATTTGTGAAACCCCTATTAGAGTAGAATTGTAATTAGGCAGCGTTCATTATTAACTTGAACAGTATAACCGCTGCACAAAGTGCCGTAACCATCCCGCTTAGCGGGATGCACGAGTCCTTAGTAAATTATATTGAAAACAGATCCTGATAACCTTCACAAAACTGCCTGAAAGAAACCGGATTTTTTCCTTCGAGTTGGACTTCGTCAAGAACTAATTTATCATTTTCCAGATGAGCTTTTAAAATTAGTAATCTTTTTGTTATCTGTTTTTTGTTATTTGTTATCTGAATAGTTGTCCATACTCCCGGCCAGGGGGAGAAGGCGCGCAGAGATTGTAGTAAGTAGTAAGTAGTAAGTAGTAAAGAAAAAGGGGAAGGAGGAATTTTTGTTAGGGGCCAATTATCAAGTATTGCTTTGTTGGGTTTTATGCCTTTCATTAAATTAGATAAAAGATCAAAGGGCACAAACCCGTCCTCTTTGGTAATCTTGCGGGTGTAAGTCGCAAGTTTATCATCCTGCTTGACTGGCTTGATTTTACCTAGGGCGAAATCAGACAGAACGCTTGGAAGGTCTTCTGATATAATATTGAATAACTTTTTATATAGGCTTCCGGCGGTTTCATCTCCGGATAATGGAAATTCTTTTTGATAAATAATATCTCCGGCATCAAGCTTCTTAACCAGTTTAATGACGGAGATCCAGGCGCTCGTTTCGCCGTTAAGAATGGTGTACTGCACCGGAGACGGTCCGCGGTATTTGGGAAGTCTGGAAAAATGGATGTTGAGAGTTGTTAGTTGAGGTAGGGAAATGACATCATCCGGAATCATGATACCATAGTCGGCGACAACCGAAAGGTCCGGTGAAAATTTTTTCAGGTCAGGTATTAGCACGGAAATTTCTCCAGCACTCCGGGGTGTAAAGACAGGGATTTTATGCATTAAGCCAAACTTTTCGGGAGGAGAAAGAGGACGAGTGATGATGGCCGTCAAATTGAAATTCTTTATTAAGGATTCCAAAACCGGTAAGCAGTAATCCGATGAGCCGAAGAAAATTATGTGTAGCATGTAGTATGTAGTAAGTAGTAAGTATTATGAATTTTGTATACTTTTGATTAATCCATTGATTAATTTATGAACAAAAACTGTTTGTTGAGCGATAGATTGAAATTTATTATCTGTAAGATATTTTAGATCTCTAGAAATTAAAAGTTGATTCTGCAGTTCAGTAACTGAACCAAGAGACATATAATAAAATTGCACCTTTTCCTTCTTTGTTTTTCTTGAGAATCCTTCTGCAATGTTACTCGTGACAGATACTACACATCTTCTCATCTGGTCAATTAAAGAATATATTTCTGTTCCGGGAAAATTTTTAGTTATATTGTAAATTAAAAGTACTAACTTATGTCCTTCTTGCCAACATATTAAGTCGGTAAATGATCTAATTTTTTCGTTCATACTTACTACCTGCTACTTTCTACTTTCTACTTATATTTCTATCTCCACCAGTTTTTCTCCGCCTTCCCCGTCTTCTTCTATGCTGTATAGTTTTTCATGCTGTTCCATCACGCGTCTGGTAAAAAGTATGCCGTTGAGGTGATCAGTTTCATGCTGGACGATGGTCGCCATAAAACCGGTAAATTCTTTTTCTTGTGCCACGCCGTTCATATCCATGTATTTTAATTTCACTCTGCTGGGCCTTTTGAGGTATCCCCAGACGTTGTGGACGGAGAGGCAGCCCTCGAGTTTTTTATCTTTTTTGAGAGATTTCATACCGCCCTCAGGGCGTGCTATTTCCGCCAAATGCGGGGATTGCCAAATGACCTCCGGATTGATAAAAACATCAATATCAGCTTTTTCATGCGGTCTGGTGATAAAAACTCGCAGGGGAATGCCGATTTGAGGCGCGGCCAAGCCTACCCCTTTGGGACTTCGTGCCGAAAGGAGTGTTTTTTTCATTTCGGAAACTACAGCCAGAATTTTAGTATCTATTTTCAAGACTTTGCGGGCAGGAGTTGTGAGAACAGGGTCAGGTGTCTGGATGATCATTTTATTTCCTCAAGTCTTTTTTTAACATCAGCATTTTCCGGATCAAGATGTTCCAGTATGAAATTATACTCTTTGCGGGCAAGGTCAAACTTTTTTTCCTTTTCATAAAAAAGCCCCAGAGCAAGATAGGCGTCTTTATAGTCAGGCTTTAATCTGATCGTTTCTTCAAGCATTTTGATAGCCTGGGGTGTATTGCCTTTTCGATCATAGAGAAGCGCCAGATTGTAGGTGATTTTAGGATCGGTCGGGGATAAAAACTTCGATCTTTCCAGAGAGTCTACTGCGTCATCGTAATATTTTTCGTCAATTTGACCCAGCATAAAAAACAGACGGGTGCGGGTCTTCCAGAAGTTGACATTATTGGGGGATATTTTTATCGCCTCGTTGCTGGCCATTACTGCTTCGTCCCGCAGTTTCGAAGAAAGGGTGGAATCATTATTTTCATCCATCAGAAGTGAAAGATAGCCCGCCGGGACGACAAATTCATCATAGTAAAGAGGCTCATCGGAGTTGAGAATGATTGCCTGCCTGATATTTTTATAAGCTTTGGTGTAATCCTGATTTTGCGATTCACTATAGCCTTTGGCAAAAATAGTGTCGGCGGTCCAAGTCCTGAAGATTACAAATAACAGATAACAAATAACAAATAACATAGCCCCGATTAATAAATATTGAAATGATGAAATTTTATTGTCGTCTGTTACCTGGGGTTTGTTTTCTGATTCATTTATCAGAATGAATGAAATTGCCGGGATAAGGTAAAAAAACAGCTGGATAACCACGACTGAAAAACCAAAAAAGTTGGTGATGAGGATAGAAAGCCAGCCGGAAAAGAGTGCAAAGCGTAAAGCGTAAAGTGCAAAGTCAGGGTTCATAATTAATAGCTTTGAGTTTTGAATTGTGGTTTTGAGTTTTGCCTGCCCGCCGAAGCCCTGGTGAAGGTGGGAGCTTTGACTTTTGAGCTGTTGGAGATTCCACCCGATAAATATTAAAATAATTAGCAAATAACTTCCCAGACCAAATGCTCCGGTGGTGGCAGCGTAGTTGAGGTATTCATTGTGCGCTTTGTTGTAGAGAAAATCCCACTCGCTCGTCATATTATGTTCAACGGGCCGGAATTTATAATAGGCGAAGGCAAAAGTTTCCACCCCTGATCCGAAAAGGGGATAGTTTTTGAAGATATCAACTGCCCCTTTCCAGACGATTTTTCTGATAGTGCCGGATTCCGTGATACCGACTTCAAGAAGTGATGATCCGACAGGCTTTTCTTCTTTTTTAATATCTGTTCTTTGTTCTTTGTTCTTTGTTATTTGAGGTAATGTGAAGCGGTTTATCTCATTGAAAGGCGCTCCAACGAAGAAAGTAATAACGATAATTAAAAGGATAATTCCCGAAAGACTTTTAACTGTCTTCACCCATTTATAAGCGATAGCATGCAAATGGGTGAAAAGGAAGATCAAAAACAGGATGAAAAGGCTGATCCAAAATCCCAAAAAGCCCGAGCGGGATTTGGTAAATAGAAGAGTCATATAATAAATAATAATGAAACAATGCCACAATGAAACAATGAAAAAAGAATTATTACCGGTTTTTTCTGACTCCGCTATTACATTTGACATTTGGATTTGATTTGACATTTGATCTTGGGACTTGGACTTTATTGCAAATCCAATAGAGATCGGTATTAAAACAGCCAAATACGCCGCCAGCCAGTTGGGTTGGCCAAGCGTAGAAAAAACCCTGTTTTGCACGTCCTGCACCCAGAGATTTTTGTCAATACCGAAGTGTTCCAGAATTCCATAAATTGAGACCAGAAGTCCGGAAATCAGGCCGATCTGCAGAAGTTTTATGATTTTATCCTTCGGGAAGTTCGAAACGAAAGCATAATACAAAGTTAAATAACAGAAAGTGGAGATAAGCCCGCCGTTAAACCTGCTGTAATAGCCGAAGAGTGAGACATGCCGGTCGATAGAGAGGTAAGTAGAGATCACTTGAGAGAGTAGGAAAAGTAGCAAAGGCAGATCAAGGGGAGTTCTTCTGAATATTATTTCTTTCTTAATAACCATTTTTATCAACCACGACCCAAGAATAATTACGGTGAATCCGTAAGCGGCCATCATCTTGTTGTACTCGAAAAGCTCGTAGTTGAAGGGGGTAAGAAAAAGAGGGACGAGAAAAAAGAGGAGGAAAAAAGAAGTAATAATCGTTTTTTGAAAAATATTAATTAGCTTATTTGTCATGTATGTCTGATTCTACACGAAATTCCGGAAGAAAGTAAAATGTAAATTGATTATGGACAAATATCCAAACTCTGATAAAATACTTACTAAACATTAAAAAATACTGGTTGATTTTATGTCAATAGAAACAGAATTCAATAGAAGGTATTTTAAACCTGATGATCCGCCAAGCCGAGGATCAGGAGGTATTTCTGCAGCTGCAGTTGCAGCTATGGATGCGTATCCTGAATTTGAATCAAATGCGTTTATGAAAGCTACTGATGAACAGGCAGCTAATCCTGATAACGAACCGTTTCTCGCTCATCCTCCAGACGGAGGAACATGGATATCAGTCCACGCACCTGGTGTAAGGACAAAAGAATAAGACCCAAAATTCGCAGCAAGAATGATCATTCAGGGAAATGTTGTTGCAGGTCATATCGATGCTTCTTGTGCCGTTGATCCCAGTTGTGAGGCTATGGTTTTACAGATTGTACAAACGCTTCCCGCAATAGCACTTCCTCTAATGTATGCAGCTGGAAGAGTAGTTCATGGTATTGTCGTTTATGCATGTAGTGCTCATCCGGATGGTGGTCAAAATAAAGGAATAACGGCGAGAATCGACTGAGTTTAAAATTTCCGCTCCCGGAACGGAATAGCTCTACGATCGAGGATTATTTATAATTATCAGGTCTTAAGTTTCCAATCTCAAGTGTTTAATTCTGTTGATTTCTTTTGCATAATCAATTTGATCGAATAAGAATTTTTTATATTTTTCGAATGAGGAAAAGTGTCCTAATATAGTGGATATTTCTACGAGAACAGAATTTCCTTTTTGATAATCGTTTATTGAAGACCATGGATAAAATAATAAATCATTTTCCTTTACTAAATATGAAACAACCGGATTTATATGGATATATCTGGATAAATGTATTAACTGTTCATCGTCTTCGATTCTGACAGCTTTAAATACTCCCTGAAAAAGTGAGCCAACTCTTACATGTCTTTTATTAAAATGATGTGTCCAGCTGTTAAGGATTAATCTCATATATTTTGAGATACCGTCATCTTCTAATTGTTTGAGGATTAGATGAAAGTGATTTGGCATGAGGGTGTAACATAGCACTTCAACTAATTTTTTATTTTCATTGTTTAGCTTCGTCATTATGTTATCTCTATCCTTATGGGCTAGTTGCAGAAAGCGGGATAACTTTAAAGGGAGTTTGGCATATCGATAGTAGGTGAGGGTTAAAATGAACTTTTCATAATCCCTTTTATCTAAAAAAATTGGCTGTTTAGCAACACCGCGATTATAGATATGATAGATTTCATTCTTGATTAAAAGAATATATCTTTTCGGCATTATGAATTATTATACACAATCTTCCTTGATCGTCAATAGTCTTCCGCTCCCGGAGCGGAAGGTTGAGTGAAAGGGCGGGAAAAAGTTTCAAAGGACAATGACAATGACAAACGTGAAACGGACCTCGTCTTTCTTCCCCACGAGATTTTTGAGACAACTATTTTCCAATTAGAAAATACCTATTAGTATTAGTGGTGAAAAGCTAACTCAAGAGCATGATGGACAAATCCGGATAATATGTTTTGATAAGAATCTTCTCCAATGAGCATCTTCCGTGCGTGTTCTCTTACAAGTGGTGAGATTAGAGTATTACCATTATGCAGATATATCAGACGTCGTTCAGACCAAGGGAAACGGACCGCCAAATCATTTAATTCCATCAAAATCCGTGCCCAAATATGATCATCTGGGGGAAAGAGAGATTTAGCTTCTTGAACGTACTCTGGTAATGTTTTATTGATATATGCATTTGTTGCACGTATTGCGTTAAAGGCTGCAGCTCCGATACCATCCTTATACAGACGTGTCACGGCTGAGTCACCAATATTGACTATACCTCCATCGATAAGTACTGCAAAATGTTCGGGTGTCCTGGTAGTGATAGTATTTTTTGTACATGCGCATTGATTGCATCCGCCCTTATCTACCGGTTTTTTCCATCGTTGATCTTCTCCCAACATATCTTCAGGTAATAAACCAGTGACATATTTGGACGCCATTAAATTAATAATATCATTGGGAGTAACATCTTTTTTCCCCAATACGATCATAGAAACACGATTATTACCCTTCGGTACGAAGGCTACGAACAAGGCGTTTTGATCTTTCCGATGCATGGGAACGACAACGACACGCACCTTACTGTCATAATTTTTTTCGTAAAAATCAGGATCTATAGCAAATTCATACACAGCAGATTTCTGTGTTTTAGCACTATCGAGTTTATATCCTTCCGGTACACTAATCTTTTCCTGAATGGAACTATGGCCGAAAGCACCCATAACAAAATTGGCAGAATATATGTGGTTTTTCGTCGTGACGATGGCTCTTCCATTTTGACCCAAATCGATCTTTTCTACCGGATCAACTTCAAATCGAACTCCGGCTTTAATTGCAGTCTGTAAAAGAAACGCATCCAGTCCCAGACGTTTGTCTCCTTTTGCCGGTCCAAAACCGCGGTCCAGTGCCAACATCCCCGGAGTACTGACTTTCAGTATGCCGCCATGGGGTAAATGAACGGTATACCCATCCATTACTTGACGGGTAACACTTTCTAAACTTATTCCGATAGTTTCCAATAATTCCATTGTTTTATTTTGGACCAACCCTCCGCAACCGGTACATGAGGGAGAAGTTTCTATTCGGACATCTTGGCTATCCAGACAAAGTACGGGTATATTGTGTCTTGCTAAGTTATATGCAGCTATAGATCCGGCGATTCGAGCGCCCACGACAACCACTCCGTCAAATTGGATGACCTCGCGGGCTTCCGGCCGTCGGGGGACCTCACTAGCAATACTCGTGAGCGGTATGATTGCAGTAGGTTGTTGTGCTTCTAAACCCATAATTCGACCTCATGACCAACGTTTATTTTTGGTTTAATGGGATATAAATAAGAAACGAAGCGGGGAAGATGTATTTGCGCAAAAGTCAGCCTATTAAACATAATAGGGCTCTTATCCTTTAAGAGGGGATTATACCAGAAATATGGTAATAGATGTAAAACATCATTAAATGTTACTATTTTAGAATCTTACCTACTCTGCTAGAATAGTGACACTTAATTAACTGCAATTAATTTATATGCTGGATTTTTTCTTTGGATTATTTTCACATGATTTGGCAATAGACCTTGGTACAGCGAACACGCTGGTTTTTGTCAAAGGCAAGGGGATCGCTATCCGCGAACCTTCGGTGGTAGCTCGCCACAGAAAAACCAAAAAAATACTGGCTGTCGGAACTGAAGCCCAACGGATGGTCGGCAAAACTCCGATACAGATTGAGGCTTTCCGGCCGCTGAAAGACGGAGTGATCGCTGATTTTGATGCGACCGAGGCCATGCTTCGTTTTTACATCAATCAGGTACATGAAAATCCCAAGTCTTTTATTCCTAAAATTCCCCGCCCGCGGGTGGTTTTGGGTATTCCCTCGGGGGTGACGGAAGTGGAAAGGAGAGCGGTACAGGATGCAGCGCTCAGTGCAGGAGCGCGTGAGGCATATCTTATCGAAGAGCCGATGGCGGCGGCAATCGGGGCTAAACTTCCGATTGATGATGCCCGCGGTAATATGATCGTGGATATAGGAGGGGGAACGACGGAGATTGCGGTCATATCCCTCGGGGGAATTGTCATCAACCGCTCGATCAGAATCGCCGGAGACGAGATTGATCAGGCGATTATCAATCACGGCCGGACCAAACATTCATTATTAATGGGCCAGCCGTCCGCGGAAAAAGCTAAAATCGCGATCGGTTCAGCTTATCCTGTAGGGAATGAAAAACATTTTGTAGTCCGGGGAAGAAATCTGGAATCGGGACTGCCCATGTCAGTCAAATTAACTTCCAGTGAAATCCGTGAGGCGATTGCACCGGTCATAAGTATGATAACTGATGCGATCGACGAGACAGTGGAGCAGATTCCGCCGGAACTGGTTGGCGACGTACTGGAACAGGGGATAACTTTGGCCGGAGGTGGTGCGCTTTTATCAGGTATTGATAAGCTGATCGCCGTGTCTACCAAGATGCCTGTCTGGATTGCAGAGGATCCTTTGACCTGTGTCGTCCGCGGCGCTGCGGCACTGCTTCAAGACGTGAAACTTCTTCATAAAGTCAAAGTTACCGGCGGGTTGAAATGAAATCTGGAGGATAAATTTCCATGGTTAAGACAGATAAATACACATCTTTACTGATTATTCTCTCGATTCTACTTCTCTTTCTTGATTTTTTTCACCTTTTAAATGTTGTTAAAAATCCTCTGGAAAGTGTGATTATTCCTGTCAAACAGGAGGTATATAATGCCAAAATGGCGCTTTCCAATTTTACCGCGATTTTGTGGCAATATTCCAAATTTAATTCCCTGGCCCAAAATGAACAAAGGCTAATTAAAGAAAACAACGACCTATCTTTACAGATTCAGCTTTTGCAGGAAGAAAATAACTCGGTTCGTAAACAATTGGATGCTCCTTTGCCTGCCGATTTTCATTATATACCGGCGTTAGTAGTGGGTATTTCCCGTTATATGGAAATTTCTGTTGGAGAAAATGCCGGGGTTAAACCGGGGATGACCGTGGTGGATGGTGCCAATCTGATCGGCAAAGTTGTGTCAGTCACTCTTCTTCGAAGCCGGGTCATGCTTTTAAATGATCCGGACATGAGCTTGCCTGCCAAAACATCGCGTGGAGTTGTTGGCCGTGTCACCGGTCAATCGTCTCAGACGATAATATTCGAAAGAGTTTTACAGAAAGACTCTCTTTTTTTAAATGATCAGGTCGTAACGACAGGAGAAGAGAATCTGCCGCCCAACCTGATACTTGGGAAAATCGTCCACATTACCGTCAACGATACAGATCCCTACAAACGGGCAAAAATTGAGCCGGTAATAAATTTGCAGAATCTAAAAACTGTTTTTGTCATTTCAACTTTATGAAATATTTTTTATTTATCTTTATTTTCCTTAGCCTTCTTATCGAATCCGCGCTTTACCCGTTGCCTCTGTCTCTAATTTTTGCTTTTATGGTCTCACTTCATCTGAATCAAAAAGAAGCCTCGGTCATTGTCTTTACAGAGGGTTTGCTTCTTGACCTCTTTTCATTCCGGGTGTTTGGTACGGATAGCTTGATTTTTTTGCTCCTTCTGGTTTTTTTGTCTTTGTTCCGGCAAAAAATGCATGCGGGAAGGGCTTTGTACCGGCTGATTCTGCTATTTGCAGCCTGCCTGATTTATTCTTTATTTTTTTACAAAATTTTTTCTACCGGATATATCATAACTGCGATTTTGTCCATACTTGGCATATTTATATACATGGAACGATTTTTCCCCGTAAGCCTAACCGATAAAAGATTATCATTGTAAAACATGCCTGAAAATTTATTGAATGAAATTTTTGCCGAAGGCATAACAGCGGAAAAAAGAAGAAAAAAATTTATTACTTTTTCACATGATGATGAAAATTCTTCCCCTGACAGGATATTTTTTTTCCTGATCTTACTTATTTTCGGGATGGGGCTTCTTGCAGCCAAACTTTTTACACTGACAATTCTCGAAGGCCCAAGATACAGACAATTGGCGGCTGAAAACAGACTGAGGGAGGTGAAAATTACGGCCGCCAGGGGAATCATTTATGACCGGAATAACAATGTCTTAGTCCGAAATATTCCCCTTTTTACGGATGAGCGCGGTAAGCAATTTTTTGAAGAAAAACCTGCCAGCGCCTCCGGACAGATGCGTGAGAGCCTGACGAGGGGATATCCGTTTGGCCAGGCTTTCGCTCATGTTTTAGGCTATATTGGCGAGATTAATGAGGAGGAAATTGTGAATCTGAGTGCGAAGTATAAGTACGCGGCTGCTGATTTGGTCGGGAAAATAGGGATAGAACAAAGTTATGACACATTACTTCGCGGTAAAGACGGCAGAGAGGTGTATGAAGTGGACGCTCTTGGCCAAATCGTCAGGGTTCTCGGCAGGTTTGAGCCGAGTGCCGGAAACAATCTGAAACTGACCCTCGACGCCAAACTTCAGCAAATTGCGGCCCAGGAACTTACAGGCAAGAAAGGGGCGGTGATTGCTGCAATTCCTGCAACCGGTGAAATTCTCACGCTTTATTCCTCACCTTCATTTGACCCCAACAGTTTTATTCGGGGTGAGGGGGTGGAACAGATTCTTGTACAGGAAGATCAGCCGCTTTTCAACCGGTCGATTGCCGGCCTTTATGCTCCCGGGTCCACTTTTAAGATTGTGGTAGCTCTGGCGGGACTTGAACATAATATCATCACCCCCGGGACAGTTTTTGAAGACACCGGCATACTAAAAGTCGGTAATTTTTCCTTCGGCAACTGGTATTTTCTGCAGTACGGAAAAAAGGATGGGATGGTGGACATTATTAAAGCTTTGCAGAGGTCAAACGATATTTTTTTCTATAAAGCCGGAGAAGCGATTGGAATCGAAAAATTAGCTGATTTTAGCAGAAAGCTGGGTATCGGAAATACTCTCGGTATTGATATCAATGGTGAAGAGGTCGGCATCATGCCGGATCCTCAGTGGGCACAAAAGGTACGCGGGAGCAGCTGGTTTTTGGGCAATACTTATCATGTGTCGATCGGGCAGGGGGATTTACTGGTGACACCCCTCAATGTCAACTCCTGGACTAATCTTATTGCCGGCAACGGCAGGTTGTGTAAGCCTCATCTGACAGGCGCAGCGGACAGCGCCATCTGCAAAGATATGGGATTAAAGCCGGCCAGTATTGAACTTGTCCGCGAAGGCATGAAACTGGCTTGTGCTCCGGGAGGGACAGGATGGCCGCTTTTTAATTTCAAAGTGATAAACGATAAGCTAAAAC
>Ga0155332_120_pt2 | contig 38038 bp, 37 predicted proteins | sample RifCSPhighO2_02_FD_106300 | JGI IMG/M metagenome (GOLD analysis project Ga0155332, IMG submission 106300) | Candidatus Gottesmanbacteria bacterium RIFCSPHIGHO2_02_FULL_40_13 | reverse complement strand
TATATCTTTCCCCCCCGCCAAGAATAGAGATATAAGGGCTGTAAACGGCGATTTGACGATGATTTTTATCTAGCATTTTTAAAACCTGCCTTATTCTGTTTTTCCCAAAGTTTGGCATAGGTGATAAACATGCTGTACGCCTGATAAATGCTTTCAATTAAACCGACTGTACCGGCTTTCCATCCTTCATTAATAACAAATGTCTGGTAAAACGAACTTATGATCACCCTCATAAATCTCCACCAGGTCATTTGGGGATGGTTATTTTGGTATCTTAAAGTCGCTTCAATTTCTGACCATTCATTTGTTTTCTCAATCATTTCCTTCAAACTACGATGTGTATAATGAAGCATCAGATTTTGTAAAAAACCGATCTTACCGTTTATAATAGGCGTTTCATGCAAAGCTCCCTGCCAACCGATAAGCACATTTTTTTTCATCAGACGTACCATCTTTTCCGTCTTCGGCCATTTTTTACCCAAAAAATAATTCTGGCGCACAAAATTATAAGCCTGGAAAGGGGTTTTTTTATTCACACAGAGTAAGATTTCATTTTGGAGTTCTGGAGATATTCTTTCATCCGCATCAAGATATAACAACCAGGTGCTTTTAGCTTTTTCGCGGCCTATATTGCGCAGGTATGAAAAATCAAGTCCTTGAACTTCAACTATTTCAGCGTGATATTTTTTAGCAATATTGAGCGTCTCGTCTTTCGATCCATTATCTACAAGAATAATCTCATCTACAAAAAATAAGGATTTCAAACAATCTTCAATTCTGTCGGCTTCATTCCTGGCTATAATGATTGCGCTAATTTTCATATGATTGTTGACCCATCCGGTTTAATAAACAGTCTAAAGTGGCTTTCAACCGAATACCGCCCTGAAATAAAAACTTAGCACTTTCCAACAATAATGATTTTTTGGTCCGAAAAGGGGCGTATTTTATACCGAAATATAGCCTGTTCCGGGTCTGATAATAAACATGAAGCGGGGAACCGGGGCGTCCGGATGAGGAAGCATTTTTATGCCAAATAAATGCCTGCGGGTAATAATACGCCTTTAATCCCTTAGATCTTACTTTCATCGAGTAATCGATGTCTTCATAATACATAAAATATTTTTCGTTCAGTAAGCCAATATCGTCAATGACTTTTTTTTTGAGAAGCATGCAACACCCTGTAGTAAAATCAGTTTCGATTTTACTGTTGTATTGTTCCCGGTCTACTTCATCAACACCTCTGTGTTTGGCATACATATTATTCCAATCTATATCTCCTCCGGCATACCATATCACTTTACCCCTGTCTGAAGATAAATATTTATCTTTGTGAAATTCAAAACCGGATGCAAAATAAATTTTCGGAGATACCAAACCGATCGTCTTGTCAGTCATGGAAAATCGGACCAGTTCTAAAATAGCATTTTTATCGACAACCGTATCATTATTCAGTAAGATTATATGACTGCTACCCAATGATAAAGCTTTTTTTATTCCTAAGTTATTACCAGCAGCAAAACCGCAATTTTGGGTATTAATAATAAAATTTACTTTACTGTATAATCCCTGGATTTTCAGTTTAAGGTCGGGGGATAAACCGTTCATGACTAAAATAACGCTTATATTAAGTCCCGAAAAGTTTGATTTAAACACTGAATCCAAACAGTCTAAGGTATCCTGATTATTTTTATAATGGAGTATCACGAGAGAAGTTTTTATCTTCATTTGTTATAAAATTTTCTTTTAGCTTTCAGGATGGTCTTTTGTAATAAATTTTTTGATGACTTTAACATCGTTGAATTTAACCAGTATTGCTTGATTCTATATTCTTCTTTAAAGTTATATTCGATATTTTCCAGCGTTATTTTTTCCTCCTTATATTTTTCTAATTCCCATAATTTTAAATATATTACAAGTTCAGACACAGATTGTAATAACGATAACGCTAACCCATGAAGTCCATCTAAATAACCACCCCGTTGAAAAAAACGGCTGACAAACTCATCCAAAGGCTTTTTAAATAAATCATCTTTCAGAATCTTATACCCTTCTTCATACAGCTGTTTTGAAGCTACACCGGTATACCTATTCATGCGCTCAAGATACTGACCAATAGATTGATAATTATGATGGATTATACTGAAATCTTCATTCACCTCAATATCTTCTCCCTTTCCTTTGGTGAATGGAATTCCATGAATCTTATCATTCCAGGAAACCATGCCTCGTTTAAAAAATCTGACCTGGTAATCAGGCCACCAACCGGCGTGCTTCATCCATTTATGAAAGATTATATTTTTTCTGGGGATCCGGAAATAATCGGAAGTGTTTAAATCTGCAGATTTGCGGAGAAATACTGCCAAAGTTTGGGGAATTTCCTCATCTGCGTCCAAGATTAATATCCAGTCTCCTTCTGCCTTACTGATACCAAAGTTACGAGCCGGCTCAACATATCCTGTATAGTTGTGTTTGAATATTTTTGTCTTGTATTTTTGCGCCTCTTCGCAGGTTTTATCTGATGAGTGCATATCAATTACGATAATCTCATCTACGAAGGACAGTGATTCTAAACATCTCTGTATATTTTTTTCCTCGTTAAACGTATGAATGACTGCAGATATCATATAATTTATAGTTAAGCTTTAATGATTGTATCAGGATTGTCAGCTAAAATAAACTTATGAGAAGCTTAAAATAAATTATATCGGGTTAAGATTATTTTATTTTCAGGAATTTGGGCAGATAGGGATTTATTTCAACCCTGAAGGTAAAAAATACGGCAAGAGAATAAAATATGGCGGCTATGGCAACCGAAACTATAATTCCAATAAGCCCCTGAATTGTATGGATTAAGACCCGGATGAGTAAAAAAGTAATAATAGACAAGATAAACGGCCGAATAATTTGCGGCAGGATATTAAATTTTACAAATCTCTTCATGATTATGACAGGAAAAATTGAGGTCAGGGATATTAAAACCGAAGCTGCAGCGACCCCGTTAAATGAAAAATAACCAATCAGGCTAGGAATAAGTATCCACGTCAGTATAGTCCAACCTATCATCAAATAGAGGGTATATTTTACTTTTCCTATGGCATTTAGTGCATTTACTAATGTGCTTGAAAAAGCAGCGATAACAGATGAGAAAGAAAAGAGGTAAAAAGACAAGAGTGCCGGTTCCCATTTCTGGTATTTGGGTATATATATGATCATCGGCTTAATCAAGGTAAATAAAAAAACTGTAACCGGAAAAATGAATAAGGCCAGAAAAAACATTGATTTTTCTATGGCTTTACGCAGTATTTCTTTATTTTCCTGTAACCTGGAAAAAGCCGGAAAAGTTACTCTTATCACTGAATCCATGATCAAACGGAGTGATACCTCAGCCCATTTTTTAGCCCAACCAATATAGCCGACCAATTGAAACGGCAAGATTTTGCCTAAAAATATAGTCATCAAATCATCTTTTATTAAAGCCAGCACGGAATTTATCTGAAACGGAAAACCGAAAGACATAAGTTCTTTTGCCGCCTGAATAGACAGGGAAAATGATATCCGCCAGGGACACATGATATAGATTGCTATAAGCCCAATCAGACCGCGTCCTAAAGCTGCCCAGGCAAAACTGTTCACACCTCCACCGCGTGCTGCAACCGCTATAGCAATGATATAAAACGTTGTTGTTTCAAGTATTTGAGGAATAATCAGTAAATTAAACTGAAGTTTTCTTTCTAACATGACTGAAGGAATGGTTTTAAGAGAAGATAAGAAAAAAGCCATGAGAAATGCCCGTAAAAGAAATTCTCCCTCAAGACCGAGATTATAAAAACCGTTTATGAAAGGAACCAACATGAAACCCAGCAGAACTAAACCTCCAACGATTAATTGCTGAATGGTAAAAACAGTTGACAATTCTACACCCGTCGGTTCGTCTTTTTTTTGAATTAAAGCTGCAGCTAAACCTATATCGGAAAAATATCCTAAAAATGACATCAAGGCTGATACCACAAAAAATATTCCAAAAACAGCAGGTGATAACAGGATTGTCAGAATAAGTGTAGAGGCAAATGAAATAATCTGTAAAAGAAGCGTCCGGGAGGTCAGAGCAAGTACCCCGGCTACGATTTTACCTTTGATTTCGAGATAATCACCTTCACGCATGGATCAATTATACACCAAAAAAAGGACAGACTTCTGACAGCTAAGATACTGGTAATCGGGTAAACAGGCATGATATATTTTTGAACACCGGTAGTAAAAAAAGTGACATAAAGAAGAAGAAATAAATTCAGATAATAGGCAATTCTGATAGGAAGTTGATTCCTGACTTTTTTTTGCAAAAAAGGTATTAGAGAAAGCGTGATTATGACCGGCAACCGTACATTCCAATGTTCGTTGGCAACCAGTTTTCCCGCAGGATCGATGTATTCCCCCGTAAAAATATTACGCCAGATATTTCCGATGCTAATCGGAGATCCGCGATACCACGACAGCATCCAAATTTTGTGCCTGATGAATTCATGTAAAGAAGGATGGTAAATAAAAAAGGAAATGTGCGAGACGAGATAAATTAGCGGAATTATCAATAAACTTATCAAATATGATTTCAGCATTTTTCTCTCGTGCCTAATAATAAAATAGAGTAAATACACTTCGATGGGAATTAAAACAGGAAAAAATCGGGTAGCAAAAGCCAGACCCCAGAAGAGGCTGGAGATAAAAATTAATTTATACCTATCCAGACTGCATATAAATGTATAAAGGGCAAGAATAAAAAAAAGAGTGAAAGGCAAGTCCAGCTGTGATCTTATGAGGTGATCCAAAAGTAATGGGTTGATTGATAATATAGAGACAGACAGGATAGAGATAATCTTATTTTGGGTTAATTTTAACGCTAAGAAATAAGTCGTTACCAGCAATAATACAAAATAGACGAGATTAATGACGTTCTCGTTCTGAAAAAGATATATTGATAATCCGATCAGGTATTTGCCAAGTGGCGGATGTTCAAAATTGACACTCGAGATATCCCCTTGCTGGAAAAAATAATAATATCCTGCGAAAGCATAAAGCCCATCATCTCCAATTCCGCCTACTGACCGATCGCCTATTACGTATTGAGAGTTGGTATATAACTCGCCTAAAGATACTGGATCAAATTTTCTTAAGAAGTAGCTTTTTCTGGTGACAATAAAAATAGATAAGTTTAAAATAATGAAGACTAAAATCCCAAACCAAATAATTTTCTTAACTTTAGTCATACACTCTTAATCATAAACTGTTACTATCCTGACATCGTTAAATACAATTTTTAGGGCATCCTGATCATTAAGTGCTAATTTATTTTCGGGAGTATTTTGAACATAAAAAACCTTTTTATCGGAATCCAGCTTTTTTTCTTCCAAAAAACGTTTCACTAATTTTTCAGAAATTAAAGCTCTTCGTGGAGCCCAATGTATCAAAGAGTTAAAATTATAGGTAATAATTGCTTGATAAAAGTAACTCAAAAGAAATAGAAACAAATATAAATATTTAAAGTTTAATTGATTCCTGATAGGGATATGTTGATTAAATAATTTAGTCAATAAATATGCAATTATCATAAATAAACCAAGTATGGATATAGGCAAATAGTACGGATATTTATGTTTAGAAAAGAATAAGACCGGAAGAAGACCGATCAAAAACCACCCTATACCGAATATAATAATGTTAAATAATGACTTGTCTTTTTCTCTTAAAATAATGATAAACGGAATTATAAAATAAATAATTATCGTAAAAATAAATAACGCCACCGACAAATTTGCTAAAGACGGATAATAATTCATGATTCGGAAATTAAATCGGAACAAACTTGTCATTTGTTCCGTCAGTATTTCCGACCAGTTAAAGCTCCATAATAGATAAGTTTTCAAATTGCTCAATAAATGATAATCAGCTTGTAAAACATAGTTCCCTGTAGAGGGAGGATGATAATAAATAAATCTAATAGCGAATAATAAACCCCCTAAAAATAAATAAGGTAAAACTCTAATGTAATGAATTTTTGATATCTTCTGGAATGATAAATAGAGCATAAATATAAGAGGAGTAATTATTACAATTTCATAGGTAAGCAATCCCAATATATAAAATATAAGTGATATAAATATCTTTCGATGAGTCTTTAAAGAGAGAATAAAAAAAATACATGATAAAAATAAAAAAGCCGGACCCAAAATAAACGGGTAGGTAGAAAACCAATAAAAAGGTATGAAATGTATGGTAGAAATCGCATACATAAAGGAAATCAAGAGCGCCGTAAAGTAATTATTTAGAATCAATTTGAAAAGATAATACACCAGAATTATATTGAATATGTGGGTAAAAACTATTATTAAATGATACCAAATATAATTTAATCCAAAGATAGATTTCATAAAATAAAACATCACCTGCATACCCAAGGGACGATAATAGATGACATCAGTGCGGGGGATGAAAAACCGGATGAATTCCTTCAAATTTGAAGCTTTACTGATACTGAAAGTAAACCAGTCGTCCTGAAAAAAATAGGCGGAAAAAGAATCTTTATATAAATACAGACTTGCCAAAACAGTAAGAAATAGTAGTATAAAAATTTTCCAATTAAACATCTGTTTAGTCATATTATTTATGAAGATTGCTCTTTTGGTATTTCCCAGAGATACTTTAACAGATTTATTTTTCCTTCATGATCAAAATTAACATTTTCCTGCTGCAACAGCTGTTTTTGGATACCCGGTCCCCCATATGCAAAACCCTTTGCCAGACTACCGTCACTTTTAACCACCCTATGACAGGGAATATTATCCGTGTCGGGATTTCCATGAAGGGCGTATCCTATCAGGCGGATATCTTTAAGTCCGAGATGACTGGCAATTGCTTTATAAGTGAGAACTTTGCCTTCAGGAATGAAACGAACAATATTGTATATTTTTTGAAACAGCATAATCTGGTAAAATTCTAATCCAGTCGTAGAAATTAAACAAGTCAAAAAATAATAATCCTAAATCAAATTTATGGCTAGTAATTATTTTTCCTTTAAAATCTTAAGCAGGGATAAGAAAACTAAAGCAAAAACAGGAGTGATAAATACACCTCACGGCAAAATTAATACTCCGGCTTTCGTACCTGTGGGAACTGCCGCCACTATCAAGTCACTTACACCTGAAGAAATAAAAAATTGCGGAATTGAGGTCTTTATTGTCAATACTTATCATATGATTTTTCGCCCGGGGGTAGAAACGGTCAAAAAAGGAGACGGTCTTCATGGGTTTATGAACTGGAAGTTTCCCCTCATGACCGATTCGGGCGGATTTCAGGCTTTCTCACTCGGCGAATATGGACCAAGAAATGTCAGTGATAAATCCGAGAATATGGTAAAAATCACGGATCAGGGAATAGAGTTTAAATCAGCCTGGGACGGAAAAAAAATATTCTTTGGCCCTCATGAATCGATTTTGGCCCAACATAAATTGGGAGCCGACTTAATCATGGCTTTTGATGAATGTACTTTTTATCCGATTAAAAAATCGTATGCTAAACGCGCCATGCAAAGAACACATGACTGGGCGAAAACGTGCCTCCAAGTAAAAAAGCAGCTCAATAATAAACAAACTCTCTACGGAATTATCCAGGGATCGGTTTTTGAAGACCTCAGAAGAAATTCTGCAAATTTTTTTGCCGGTAAACCGTTTGAAGGATTTGCCGTAGGGAGTGTTGCCAATAGCCGTGAACCCAGAAAAAAAGTCTTTCAGGTGTTGGATTGGACTCTGCCAATATTGCTTCCGGTTAATAAACCGATTCATTTCTTAGGCATCGGCGAAGTAGAAGATATTTTTATCGCCATAGAAAAAGGGATCGACAGCTTTGATTGCGTCATTCCGACCCGTCTTGCCCGCATGGGATGGATTTTTACCAAATCGGCGGGATTAAAAAATAAATTCCGCTTCGATATTACCAAATCGCGTTACCATTCGCTAAAATCTCCCCCCGACCGGAGTTGCCGGTGTTACACCTGCACGAATTTCACCAAATCTTACCTGAATCACCTCTTCCGCTGCCGTGAACTTTTAGGTTATCGGTTGGCAACTATTCATAATTTATATTTTTATGCCAATTTGATGAGTCAAATCCGTACGGCTATCGAAAATGGTGAATTTCTCAAATTGAAGCAGGAGTGGTTAAAAGTTTAATTAATCTGACGGCGAATTTTATATTGATAGAATAAGTTTAGGTATAACTTTAAATAGCTTCTGATCATTTTAAGTAATTTAAAACTGGATACACCTTCCACTCTGTTAGTGTAAACTGTAGGTACTTCTCCCAATTTATAACCCTGAAGGTACGCTTTAATGGCAAATTCAGGCGAGATGCTAAAACCGTTTGAAGACAAGCGTAATTCCGGTATTATATTTTTCCTGAAACCTCTGAAGGCATTAGTAATATCATGCACTTTAACACCAAACATCACCTTAGCCAGTAGAGTACCCCAGGAACTTAAGAAGGCTTTGAGAGGATCCAAGTTCCCGCGGGATCCACCCGGCATATATCTTGAGCCAAAAACGAGATCAAAACCCGTTTCCAATTTGTCTATAATTTTTCCATAGGTAGAAGTATCATCAGCTAAATCTCCCATGGTCCAGATGATAAATTCACCTCTGGCTTTTAAAGTGCCTTCCAATAATGCTCTACCCATAGTATTACCTTTTTCTTCAGAGCTTTTTTTACGAAAAACAGGATTTAACCTTTTATTTTCCCGGGATATTTTTTTTAAAAGTGAAGCGGTATTATCGGTACTACGATCATCAACTGGAATTATTTCATAATTCCATTTCTTGTTCGAGGCAAAATTAACTATCCGCCGTATTAGAAGTAGGATATTCTTTTCTTCATTATGAAGAGGGATCACGAAGGAAACCGATATCATCTTAGTCCTCGTTTTTCTAACTCTTTCATGGCAAAATCCAATTTATCCACTGCCTGTTCTTTTTCGCTCCACTTTATAACTTCTTTTAATCCGTAAGTCAAATCTATTTGTGGTTGGAAATCCAGAAGCTGTTTCATCTTCTTAATATCCGCAAAGCAGTGTCTGACATCGAGTTTTCTGATTTTATATGAAATTTCGGGAGTTAGTTTACTTCCGTACAATTTGATTAGAATTTCGGCCATATTTTTTATTGAAACCGGATTTCCTGATCCCACGTTAAAAGTTTTATGATTTGCCGAATCTTTTTCTAAAGCGAATATATTCACTTTCGTCAGATCTCTTATGTGGACAAAATCTCTCGTTTGTAAACCATCTTCATTTATAATGGGCGGTTTTCCGTTTTTAATCCTGCTCATGAAAATAGCAACCACTCCATTGTAAGGATTGGACAAACTCTGTCTGGGACCATATACGTTAAAATATCTTAATGCCACGCTGGGAATGTTATAAGCTGCACCGATATTCAAAACCATTTCTTCCTGATCCTTTTTTCCTATAGCATAAATTGAATTGGAATTTTGTTTTGCATCCTCCATCGTAGGAACAGGATCAACTATTGAATCGCAAATCGGACAGTAGACGCAGAAATCTCTTTTTTCGAGTTTGGATTGACTGCGAAGCGGAGGTCTGACTGTTCCATGAATTTTACAACGATATGATCCCTCACCGTATGAGCTCATCGACGCCGCAATGATCATTTTTTTTATTTTATGTCTTGTATTTGCCAATATATCAAGCATTAGAGCAGTTCCCAAACTATTCACTTTGACATAATGTTCTATTTCGTACATACTTTGCCCGACTCCCACAGCCGCAGCGAAGTGATAAACCGCGTCCATACCCTGCAAAGCTTTCAACCAATCGCGTCTTGAGGTGACATCCCCTTTAATAAATTCAGCTTTGGGATTGAAGTATCGCGGTAATTGGCCGGTCGGATGTATTTGCCGATAAAGATTATCCAGAACTCTCACTTTATAGCCATTTTCAATCAGGCTGTCGACAAGATGTGATCCTATAAAACCTGCGCCACCTGTAACAAGAATATTTTTATATTTCTTCATATCTTCAAATGAAGTTTTTAAATAATGATTTATGGTTTTGCACCCAGAAAAATAATTTCTCTATGCCATCCGTAACTCCAAATTTTGGTTTCCAACCTAATTCTTTTTCAACATACCTGATATCGCTGATAAAGACCTTTTGGTCGCCCGGCCTCCAGTCTGAAAAATTGACCGGAATTTTCCGCCCGAATAACTTTGTCAATATAGGACCGAATTCGTGCCATACCGAAATAGTATTTTTAAAACCTCCGCCGACATTATAAATTTTACCCCGGCTTATTTTAATCTTTCGTATGGCTATATCGAACAACCTGACTAAATCCTCAACATATAAGATATCCCTGACCTGTTTGCCGTCGCCATAAACAGTGATTTTCTTTCCCAACGTCAGAGCTATGATAAACCAAGCCACCCAGCCCTGATCCTCAACCCCAAACTGGCGCGGACCGTAGATACAGGATTGTCTGAAGACAACTGTCGGAATATCATATATCCTCTCATAATCCCGTATATATTGATCAGCGGCCCCTTTCGAACATCCGTATGGTGAGTGAAAATCTAAAGGTTCTTTTTCAGAAACACCCAGCTGCAGATTTTCATAGGCATATCTTGATTTTTTTTCAATAATTTTGACATTTTCCATTCCTCCGTATACTTTATTGGTTGAAGCGAAAATTACGATCGGTTTGCGGTCATTTTTCCGTACTGCTTCCAGCAGATTAAAGGTACCCAAAGCGTTTATGTCAAAATCGGTTCTGGGATCTATTACTGAAGTTGTTACTGCAACCTGTGCAGCAAGATGAATAACAATATCTTTGTCTTTAACAGCCATCAACATATCTTTTTCATTTCTAACATCCCCTGTAATAATTTTCATCAGGGGATATTTTTGTATCAGCCAATCAGCGTTACTCTTCGTCCCTTCCCTGACAAAGTTATCAAATATGGAAACATCGTAATCGCACCTTAAAAGGTAATCGGCCAAATTTGAACCGATAAACCCTGCACCACCTGTAATTAAAACTTTATTTTGCATGATTAGTTTTCCTCCATGGTCGATTCCAAAATATTCGCCAAAGCCCTTCCAAGTCTCCGTAAACGGTTTTCATGACCCGGACTGTGGAACCGGGATTGTCAATCCATAAAACAGGCTCCTCATATATTTTATAACCTTTTTTCTCACCTATTATCAAGAGTTCACTGTCAAAAAACCAGGCATTATCTTTGACGTCCGGCAAAAGTTTTTTAGCGACATTTTTTGTGACTGCCTTAAATCCGCATTGGGCGTCTGAAAATTTCACTCTAAAAAGAAATTTAATAAGAATGTTATAACAACGAGAAAGAATTTCTCTTTTTATGGGTCGGTTGATCACTTTTGATTTAGAAATTAATCTGGACCCTATGGCAATATCATAACCTCTGATTAACGAACTTAGTAAATTCGGCAGGCTTTTCAAATCAGTTGATAGATCCACGTCCATGTAAACCAGTAAATCTGCGGAAGAGGTGCTCCAGGCTTTTTTCACCGCCCGTCCCCTGCCTTTCAGATCGAGGTGAAGATAAGTAATACGTTTATCTGATTTTGCAAGATTTAGGGCTATTTTTTTGCTGTTATCGGTTGAGGCATTATCAGCGATTACTATGCTCCAATCATATTCGGCCAAGTTTTTCGCCAAAAAACTTTTCAGTTTTAAAATACTCTCCTGTAATTCCAGTTCCTCGTTATAAATAGGAATCACAACTACGACTGAATATCTCTTTTTCATAAAGGAAATTTGACACGAAATAATGCTACATATACTAACAGAAAAATTCCAAAAATGGAAATAGTATTTGCTATCTTTCTAACCGGAGTATCAGTAAACTTGAGCGTTAGTTTGGATTCCCCATCCGGAACGGACAGGCTTATTCTGCCAAAAGTTTCTTTTACAGATGTTTTTTTACCATCTAAGATAGCCTCCCAACCGGGAAAAAAAGTGAAGGGCGAAATATATTCACCCGATTCCGGTGAATTGATAGCAATTTCTTTATAGGTAAATCGATCGATATCAACTCTAGCATTGATACTAGATAAGGCATTATGGGAATCTATTATTTCCTGACCGTTTTTCTTGATAAATTTTACCGGAAGATATTCATCTGAAATTGCAGACATTTTTCCAGTCAGATTGGCCGCGGATATATAATCAGCATCGGTGGATGTGATATACATTGCAGGCTGAAAAAACTTGGCATAAAATAATATCGAAAATATAATAACCAATGCAGAAAGGGTTTTTTTTTGATTTTCCTTCAAAAAGGTGAACAGATACAGAATCGAGAGTACCAGAAAAAACAGAGAGAAATTTAAAAACCTCCACGGAAACTGGATATATTTAAAAAAAGGAATTAAAAGCCATATAAAGCGGCTGGATTGAAGCATCATAAAGGTGGAAAGGATAAATAAAGCTGCTGAAATAAGAAAAACATTCCCATAACTATTATTTTTCCGTTTGAAAAACATAAGATACAAGAATAACGAAATAACAGTCAGAATAAGATGGAATTTACCTATCATGAATGACATACCGTCAGCTCTAGCAGGAGCAGATCCGGCATAACCCCAGGCTGAATTCCACAACTGATCGGGATAAACGAAGTGATCGCTGAAATTACTTCCTCCCCGGACAACAGACTCGACATTGGTGTATTGTTTTTCAAAAACAGCAGGCATCCAAAAAAATGAAGTGAGCATTAAAGAAAAAATTCCGATTAAACCCAGAGGTAACATAATTTTCAGGTTTAATTTTTTTACTAACAAGTAAATGTATATTAAGGCAATAAAAAGAAGTAAAAATATCAATCCCAACATGCCTAAAATATTGTGTGAGAGGATCATTCCGGACAATCCCATTGTTCCCCATAAAACTCCCCTGCGAACGTTTTGTTTAGTGTTATACGAGAAAAGTTGATAAATACCAAGAGCTAACAGTGGAATAAATGAGTAAGCGTATAATTCCCCCAACGCTCCCCGCACGTAAATATTTACAGCATGATACGGTGCGTAGAGATACATGATGCTACCAACCATTCCTGCTGTTCTACCGGCAATCTTTTTGAGAAAGAAATACATCAATAATGCAGACAGGATAATTCCGATACCAAATGTTATCTTTGCCGTATAAATCGCATTTAATCCTGTTAAGTACACCAAAGCACCAATATAATACGGCAATGGTGCATAAAAATTAAACAGAGGATATCCTGCACCATATCCTAAATCTCCAACCCATCGGACAGGAAATTGCCCCTCTTTTAATGCCTGCGCCATCTCAAATATGCGGGCAGGCTGTGTATCGTCATGCATGGGAAAATATCCCTTTACCAAAAGAGGTTTCAACACCCAATATGACAAAACTGTTAACAGCAGTATTTCGAAAATAATATTAAATCTTCTAATTTTCATGGCGGTTAAAAAAAGATTTATTAAATCTTACTACTATAACTAGAAAAACAGCTGATAAAATACTGACCCAGTCGGCTATTAATCGCAGTGGAGTCTCTTCAAACCTACCCCGGATCTGATGAGATCCCTGATTTAACTCCAAACTCATCACACCATCCGGTTCTTGAATTGAAATCGAAGTATTTATTCCATTAATTTGAAATTTCCAGCCCGGAAAAAATAGTGAGTTAATTTTAATCATAACAGGACTAAGTGCTGTCGCGTTAAATTCAATATTTTTAGAATTATAGGTAAGATTAGTAACTGCTGAAATTTTGTCGTCAAATTCAATCTTGGATATATACCTGTTTTTGGCTTTCTGTTTTACCCAAATAGGCATCAGTTCATCCATGGAGGTGGTAGTGGCATCATTGGTTTCGTAATATGAGTCAGGTTTATTAATGTAGGTTGACGGTTTTACAAAGTTAAGGTTGGTAATTAATACGACAATTGTTAGAAAGGTAAAGATTGACTTTAAAATGGGTCTCTTTGGCAAATAAATCATCAGAAGAGAGATAATAAAAATTATGATACCCATCATCCGCCAGGGAAAATCCAGCCAAACTAAAGGCGGATACTTCCAGAATAAACTTGAATTGATGTTGGTCAGATATAAAAGTAAAAGCAGAGAAACAATCAAAAAATTGAAAAGAAAATCTTTTTTGTATTTTTTATTATTAAATATCAAATAACAGATGAGTATAAACAGGAGTGCCAAACTATGGCCAATACCTAAAGAAATTGGCGGTTTAATTCCATAATTCCAGGGGGTGTAAACAAGATCTTTTAATTTAATAAAATTATCTGCTATCGCGGACAATGGAATTTGCGATAGATAGATGTATTTTTTTTCGAGCAGTGCCGGTATAAAAAAATAGGCGGCTAAACCGAAACCCTGCAGCAGCGGTAAAATCATTTTTATCCATGCAGATAGATTTAATTTTCGCTTTTGATGGAGAACGTATAGAAAATAAAACAACATAAAAAAAGGAATAAATAAAATTGCCATGACGTTATGGCTTAAAATCAAACCTGCTAAAGATAAAGATAATAATAAGTAATTCCAGACTGATGGGTTATTTATATAGATAATCGCCATATAAAATATAAGAGGGAAAAAAATGAACGCCAGTGATTCACCCAAAGAACCCCGGATGTATAAATTCACCAGTCGGTAGTTAGCACTTAAATAATAGAGGGCTGCAAATAATCCGCTAGTCTTATCACGAAGGATTGATCCCAACTTATACATGAAAAAGGCCGAGATAAATACGCTTAAGACAAATAATATTTTAACGCTCTCTACCAGGCCAATATTTATCAACTTCAAGAAAGTTCCTGCGTAGTAAGGCAAAGGATAGGTAAAAGTAAATAAAGGATAACCATAGCCGTGATTGAGGTAATCAGACCAACGGGGAGGAAACTGCAGATCTTTCACTTCCCTGACCATTTCCGATAGCCTTATTACCGACCACTCGCCGTCATGTGTCGTGAAATAACCGGTCTTGTAAAAAGGGAGAGTAAATAAAATGCAGAATATAAAAATTATAATCAGGGGAAACTTGTTTCTTAGGTAGGACATGATTAAATCTTATTGAATTTTTGGCGTATCAACCTGATAAAAGTAAAGATAGGTCTTACCTGTTCCGCGTTGATACTTGGCGATAAGCTTCAACGGCCAATCTAAAGGAATATCCTGTTTCTCCTTAAAAATCAGATAGGTAGGGTACTTCTTGGCAGAATCGAGTAATAATTGCGGTACCTGTGATACCGGCCAAAATCCGTAAATTTCGACATTTTTATTGGTTCCCAGATATATTTCATACACTGCCGGATTTAAACCAAAAGTACCCTCAGTACCGACAACGATTTTTCCTTTCTCTGCCTGCTGTTTTAAATAATTAATAACTTCCTGCACACCATATCCTGACGGCCAGTCGTCAAACAGCTGATTTCTGTCAGTTGAAGGTATATCAACCTTAAGAGGGTCAAACATCAGAAGATAACTTTGACGAATTGAAACTGAAACAATTAGCAGCAAAAAGAAAGGGAGATATTTATTATATTTTATTACTGACCGTGATATCTTCTCAAATAAATATGCTGCGATAATCAGAAGCGGTATCACCATAAAAAGAATAAATCTGGGAAAAATGACTACTCCGAATGCCGCCAAGGAAAGAAATGGAAAAATGAACCAGGCGCCAAGAAGCAAGATTTTATTATCTCTTTTTAAGACTGACCAAAGCGTGCCAAGTAAAATAAAAATACTGAAAGGCAGGGTAAGGTATCCTGTCAGCATCCCCAACAAACCAGTCATATTACCGATGAATAAATCAAGCGGGTGTTTGGCAAACTCACCGAAACCCAGGATAAATACATGATTTTTTAGATTGATGATATAAAACCACGGAGAAAGTCTCAATGAGTTATACATTACAATTGAAATCACAGATCCCAACAATATCAAACCCAACCATTTGAACAGAAGAGTTATTTTTTTTGGTGCTGAATAATTAAATAATAAAAGAGAAAACGGCAAGAGATAGATGAAAAAAAATGCTGACGACTTTGTCAGAAGGCCTAAACCTGTAACAAATCCCAAGATCAAGGCGATATCTAACCGCAGTTTTCTCACCAGCAACACCTGTAGATATAAACTCCAAACAGCAAAAGACGACAAAAGGCTATCCATTAAGGCAAGCCTGTCATAAATAAGGGCAAAAGGAGAAATAATATATAACCCGCATGCCAATACAGCTGTTTTCTTACTAAAAAGTTCTCTTGTTAATAAATATATTCCAACCACCGCCAATACTCCGCTTAAAACTGAAACAAATCTGCCGGCAAATAACGGATCTTGGAAAATTTTTAACATGGGATACATCAGCCAAGTCAACATAGGCTGTTTACCGTCGGTTAAAGAAATATATCTGTGGGATGGGTCATTTAATCCTATTTGAGCCCAACGGATATAGATCGCTTCATCTGTAAAAATTGGAATATTAAGTAAATTTATTACTCGAGTAAAAAAAGTTATCAAACTAATGATTATTACAGTCAAAATTTCCATAGATATAATAAATTTCTACTGCTTCAACCGCCGCAGTGAAAAAATATAATAAATAAGACAAACAATTATAGGCAGATAAAAAATTATATTTTTCGTTCTTTGTAAATTATCACTATAAACTCCTTCGTATAAAAAAGGTACATATCTTCCTAGGGCACTTAAAGATAAGATGAATGTAAATACTAATAATTTCTTATATTTTATCAGTAAACTGGAAAATCCGATAAATATTATAAAATACCACGGATACGCTTCCCGATAATAAATCTCCAAAGAGATAAATAATACTGTCAGAATTAGAGATGATTTAATCATAAACTCTAGCACTGATTTATCATTTATATGCTTTTTAAAAAGTATCAGGGGTAATAAAGCAATGGTAATAAATTTCACCCCGGCTGATAAAATCATCAAGATAATATATTTCATCCTGCTGTTTTGCAAAGCTCCCCAGTACAATGCTGCCAAAGCAAAAAACAGCATCATCACTTCATTGTGGGGACTAACCAAGGATTCAGAAATAATCAGAGGATTCAACCCGTAAAAAACTAAGGAAGTTAATCTATCTTCCGGATAAAGTTTTTGCGTGATTTTATTAATCAGATATAAATTGCCCAGATGAAACAAAAAAAACATCAGCTTGAAATTCATTAATGTCAATACAAACTTGCCAAACCCCAGGTAGGAAAAAGGTAGGGTAAGAATAAGCCAAATTGGACCGTACGGGTAATATCTGTGCGTCCAATGCATAAACCTGACCCATAAGTCACCCGGGAAATCATTGGCTTTAAAAAAATAAGGATTCAGATGATATTTTGTGACTATGCGGGCATCAAACATGTAATTAAAGATGTCATGAGATAACGCCGGATATGAAAGTATGGCTATAACACTAACCAGTAAGATAAGTTTAACTATTTGTTGTAAGTTCAACCGATGACTTAAAACTTGTCTCATGAGATAAAAATACAAACCGAACATTATTAACTGAATAAGGGAATAAATCAAGGCTGACAGATGTCGTTGGAAATAACCAAGAAAAATTAACTGTCCTTGAACTTGCTGATAGATTAGATTTCCCGAAAGGGTCAGATTTAAATCAATCTGAGTATAAGAGTAAATTACCAACGCAAGTAGGCAAAAAATATATCCGAAAGAAATAATCCTATAAGGACTAAATTTCATAAAGAATACGAGTTTCGCGCTTAATGTCATTCCGAGCGATCCCGACTCAGTCGGGAGAGCGTGGGAATCTTTTTATCAGATTGCCACGTCCCCCGACGTAACGTCGGGGTCCCTGCCTGCGCAGGCAGGCTCGCAATGACGACTGCGAAACTTGTGAAGAAGAGTGATAATTTTTATTTTTTATGATAAAGTCCTTTCATCTCGTTTATTCTGATTTTTATCAGATCGTATAATCCGAAGAGGGAATCTTTCCAAGGATTGACGTTTCTGGTTTCCTGATAATGCCACTCAATAGGGACCTCTTTAATTTTAAAACCACGTTTATTCGCGATAAACAAAAGTTCAACATCAAAACCGGCAGTCACCGTTGATCCTTTAACATTTTCATGACCCGTATGTATCCTTAAGGATTGGAAAATTTCTTTAGCTGCCTGATTTTTAAAAGCTTTAAAACCGCACTGTGTATCTTTAATACCAAGATTTAATATAATATTTCTTAAGATCATGAATCCTCTGGCCATTGCTAACCTTAAAATTGGAGCACCCTGCCGCGTTGAGTTTCTGGACCCGATGACAATATCATACCCTTTATGAAACCACGGAGTCAGTTTTTCCAACTGATCAATGGGTGTTGCCTGATCGAAATCAGTAAACAAAACAATTTCTCCCAAGGCTCTCATTACTCCGGTTTTCACCGTCGCGGCTTTCCCCTGATGTTCTTTGGATAACAGGGAAAAACCATTATGCCGGGATATAAACTTCTTTATAAGTTCCACACTTGTATCAGTGCTCCCGTCATCAACTATTATTACCTCCCAAGAATAGTTTTTTTTAGCCAGATAATCATAAACTTTTTCCAAAACTCCAAGCCTCAAATTTCTCTCTTCGTTGTAGCAGGGAATTACAATCGATATCTTTTTATCTGTCATAAGGAATTAATTTAAAAACCTTCGCAGTTGATACCTGCCATTCTCCGATTATTTCTGCTCTGCCAAAACCGGCAATTTGCCATAAAGGGTGGCCCAAAGGCTGACAGATCTTTTCCTCACAAACAACCAGAAGTTGAGATGTAACGGTTTTTCTCATAGGATCAACAACAGGATTTGCGATTTCAACAGGAGGCTCACCCCAAATTTCCAGGAAATAACGGTAGGCGTGATCCGAATTTTTGCCGGCGATTAATGCGAAATTATAGGGTTTATTTCCAGCCAGATCGAATACAGATCTGGATATTTCCTGAGTATTTCTTATTAAATTATTCGGTTCGATTGCCAGCGGACTATGTTTGATGTTATAGAAAACTAATATCGCCAAAACTAACAGTAATGATATATTATATAGGTTTTTCCCGCCCCAATAGGTAGCAACCGCAATTCCTAAAAAGAAAAACGGCACAGGAAAAAGCGATCCCAGATAATAATCATAAACCACCCCCTGATATATACCGATAAAACTTACAGCAGTAATAAACCAAATGAGCAGAATATCAATTGGCTGAGGTCCAGGTTTATACCTGTGACTTTTAATCCAATAAAGACAAACTCCAATAATAATACCAAGCGTTATAAGTTTTGCCAGTTCGGCATTTTCAATGACAATTAGCCTCCAGAAAACACGAATTAAAATATCCTGTATTGAAGAAATAATTTTAACCAGAGAAAATCCGGCTTCATGATTTTGTTGTCCGATAAACCTTAAAACAGCTTTCGTATTGACTAATCTGTGCCTTATTTCAAAAAGCAAAAATGGAGAATAAGAAAGTATAAAAGCTAAAAAACTGAAAATAAAATATTTAAGATTCAGTCTGAATTTAATAAGAGCTAAACAAAATATGATTACAGGTATCATCAGCAAAGTAACATAATGTAGTTGAATCAGAATACCTAATGTAAACCCGGCTACAATTAGCCAACGGTGTTTGTTTTGAATTACGACTTTCATCAGGCAGTAGATTATAAGAAGTGAGAAGAACGGGACGATATTGGGATTCCAGGAAGATCTGCCATAAATTATTGTTAATGGGGAGATGGCGTAAAAAAATGAGGCGATAATACCAACATAAGGAGAAAAAAACTTGCTGCATAATCTGTATATTAAACATATGGTCGCCAGAGAAAATAAAGCAACCATGATTGAAGGCCCAACAGGATCCAAACGCCAAGCCCAGAGAAATGGAGCCATGATATAGTAGTACACTGGTCCCATATACATTGAACCGACGCTGGTAATTGGTCCAAGAAGGGTAAAGATATGATCAACAATCATTCGTTTAACGATTAAGACATCCCTGCCTTCATCTCCCAAAAAAAGAATGTATTCGCGGATCCTATAAAACCTCATAAATGAAGCCAAAAGTAATATGAGGAAAAAAAGAACTGCGGGTAACTTAAAATATTTATTTAAATTTAATTTTTTCATCACTTGTTTTTCGGAGATTTCCAGATAAAATTATTGTAGATAAAATAGCTGTAAGGAATCACCAATAAGACTATAGATAAAACCATAAAAATAAACCAGGTTTGATTGCCATAAACATAAGTTCCCGTACCAACTGCAAAGCCTTGAATTAATATAGCACCTGCTGAAGCCAAATTGAATTGTAAAAATTTGGATAATAATCTGATGCCGTTAATTTTTTTGTGCGAAAAAGTCCAATAATTATTCAGGGTAAAGTTAGAAATTATTGCTCCTTCGGCGCCGATGGCAACAGCTAAACCGGGATTTATACGGCCTGTGATTATCAGTTTGGAAATCAAAGTCTGCAGGATAAAACCTACTGCCCCCACAAGGAAATATTTTGAAAAAACCCGCGATCTGTCATAGCGGATAAGAAGACTGCTTTTAATATATTCCACAATGTCCCGTAAATAATATTTATTGAAGCCAATCTTAGATTTGCCGTATTCCCTTTCTTTAAATGTTACGGGTACTTCGTAAAACCGTGCTCCTGTTTTAGACAGCTCATACAGAATATGGAGTTGGAAAGAAAATCCGGCATTTTTCATATTTTGCAAACGTACTTTATCCAGCACTCCTTTCACTCTGATGGCTTTAAAGTTACCGGCATGATCTTTAACCTCATGCACTCCGGCCACCCACCAGGCAAGTAATGTGTTGGATACGTTGTGATTTAAATTTCGAAACCAATTCCAGCCGATTACCTTGCCGCCTTTTACATGGCGCGAAGCAACCACGACATCAAATCCATTTTCAATTCTTTCTATCAGTTTAGGAAAATCTTCCGGATTCCATTGAAAATCAGCATCATTAGGGATAACGACGTCTGCATGCAACGTTTTTACTGCATAATCGTATCCCTTAATAAGAGCTTTCCCCAGTCCTTCTTTTTTTTTGGATAAGAGAAATACATTTTTATATTTTTTCTGCAGCTTTTTTACAATAGAAGATGTTCCGTCAGGTGAATAGTCATCAACCACGATTATATCACTCGTCCACGTAGAATGACGCTCTGTGATTGAATTAATAATATCAATCATCTTGGCGATATTTTCTTTTTCGTTATAGGTTGGAATAATGTGGGCTATTTTCATAAGTTTTGAAAATAGGCGATTGTCTCGAGTAAACCATGATGAAGACCTGTATGAGGCTGCCAGTTTAATAATTTTTTAGCCTTGGTAATATCAGGTTTTCTGCGTACCGGATCATCTGATTTCTTCTCCAGATAAACTATTTCATTTTTAGTTTTTGTCAGATTCTGTATACTATGTGCTATTTCGTTAACGGTATGTTCTTCGGGATATCCTAAATTTATAACCTCTGACTGTAAATCCGGTATCTCCATGAATTTAATCAGTCCGTCTATCAAATCTGAAATATAACTAAACGATCTGGTTTGCATACCGTCTCCATAAATGGTCAGCTTTTTACCTGACAAAGCTTGAGTGATGAAATTAGAGATAACCCGGCCGTCAGTTACCGACATTCTAGGTCCATAGGTATTAAAAATCCGCGAAATCCTAGCGTCCAACCTGAATTTCCGATAGTATTCCATGGTTATTGCTTCGGCAAACCTTTTAGCTTCGTCATAACAGGCCCTGACACCATGCGGATTGACGTTACCATAGTATGATTCTTTTTGCGGATGCACTAACGGATCTCCGTACACTTCTGAAGTTGAGGCTAATAAAAATCTGGAGTTGAATTTTTTGGCTAAATTCAGAATTTGATAAGTCCCGTATGAATTTACCATTAGTGTTTCTATAGCTAGCCGCTGGTAATGCGGCGGGCTGGCCGGAGAAGCTAAATGGTAAATAAAATCGAGTTTATTAAAATTATCTGTAAAGTCTGCCGGAAGCGGAGAAGTCAGATCCAACTTACTGAAATGGAAATTTTTATGGGATAATAAATGAGCTATATTTCGCCTGTCTCCTGTTGACAGATTATCCAAACAGTAGACTTCGTATCCTTTGGAAATCATGCTGTCGCACAGATGCGAACCAATAAATCCTGCACCTCCCGTAATTAGACATTTTATGTCGGTTTTCATCATTAGTCATTACCGGAAATTTACCGCCCTTAAACTTTTTCTCTCCAATAGTTTAACAAGTCTTCCATGGTTTTTTCAAAAGGGATTTCCGGTTTCCAGCCTGTTTTTTTCCTGAATTTGGAAGAGTCTCCTATTAACACCTCTACATCTGAAGGCCTCATCCTGTCTTTATCAGGAACTATCTTTATCTTAACCTTACTCAGGGAAAGGAGTAAATTTAATACATCTTTGATCTTCCAACCTGCGCCTGTTGCTATATTATATGCTTCACCCGGTTCGCATTTTTTTACAGCTATATAATAAGCTTTCACCATATCCCGGACATCCGTATAATCTCTGACTGCGTCCAGATTGCCTACATAAACTATCGGTTCGTGCAGTCCTTTTTCAATTTCGGCAATCTGCTTGGCAAAAGTAGATTCTGAAAAAACATCACCTCTCCGGGGACCCGTATGATTAAAACCCCGGGTTCTAATAACTTTTAAACCGTAACTTTCATAATACTGATAACCCAGATAATCCATTGCCAACTTGGAAACAGCATAAGGAGATAACGGCCTCAACGGATTATTTTCGTTTATAGGCAGTTCGTCTTTGAGTACCTTTCCGTATTCCTCTGATGAACAGGCAATCTGAATAGGAATCTCAAGGTTACTGTTTCTCACTGCTTCAAAAAGATGAACGGTGCCTATTATATTCACTTCCAAAGTATTGGATGGAGAGGCCCAGGATGACTGCACATATGACTGTGCCGCCAGATGAAAGATATAATTGGGTTTGACTTCATCTATAACTTTATAAAGAGAATGGGCATCGAGTAAATCGGCTTCGTGAAAGGTAATTTTATCTCTGATTTGATTTATATTATCGCTTTTAGATCTCCATCTTTGGATGCCGTGCACTTCCACCTGTTCCTGAAGAAGAAGCTCTGCCAGATGACTGCCTGCAAATCCGGTTATACCTGTAATCAATGCTTTTTTCTTTAATACTGTCATTTCCATCTCCTTTTATCTTCCGATGCCTTTATAAATAAACCCCGCCATTCTGACTTTTTCGGGATCATAGATATTGCGTCCGTCGAAAAAGAGATTTCCGCGGGTGACTTTTCTAATTTTTCTTAAATCGATCTGTTTGAATTCGTTCCATTCAGTCAGAACGAGGATTGCGTCAGCTTTCCCGGCTGTTTGAATCGGATTATCACAATACTTAATCTTTGGTAAAATTCTGGAAGCATTTGGCATTGCCTCGGGATCATAAGCTTGTATTAAAGCCCCCATTTTTTGCAGTTTTTCCAGAATATAGGTTGAAGGGGCTTCCCGCATATCATCAGTATTTGGTTTGAATGACAACCCCCAAACGGCAAGTACTTTCCCTTTCAAAGGCGAGAGTTCATCACTGACTTTTCCTATAAATTTATCTTTTGCCTCTTTATTAATCTCATTCACCGCCTGCAGCAGCTTGAAATTATATTTATGTTTTTTGGCAATTGCTATCAGTGCCTTGACATCTTTGGGGAAACAACTGCCACCATACCCTACCCCGGGATAAAGAAAAGCTCTGCCTAATCTGTTATCCATACCCACAGCTTTCAGAACAATCTCCACATCAGCATGTACCGCATCACAAATAAAAGACATTGCATTGGCAAAAGAAATTTTTGTAGAAAGTAATGCGTTGTTGGCATACTTTATCATTTCTGCAGTTTCAATTGAGGTTACAACCCTTTCACCATTAATGGATTTATGAAGATCAAGAAGTAAATCACGTGCTTGAGATGAATCTGCGCCAATCACAATCCTGTCAGGATGCAAGGTATCTGAAATCGCACTTCCTTCCCGAAGAAATTCCGGACAGGAAGCGATGTCGAATTTCACCCCTTTAGCAATAAACTTCTTGATGATTTTTTCAACTTCACGATTGGTACCTACCGGAACGGTGCTTTTAGTGACGATTACTGCGTATTTTTTGAGATTTCGTCCAAGCTCTGCGGCTGCTTGTCTCACAGAACTTAAATCTGCTTCACCGTTTTCCTGCGGCGGAGTACCGACACAAATGAAAATTATTTTTGAGGATGTGGTTGCATCTTGATAATCCAGAGTAAACTTAAGCCTTTCGGCTTTCAAATTATGGCTAACCATTTCTGCAAGTCCAGGTTCAAAAAATGGGGTAATCCCTTTTTTCAGATTTTCAATTTTCTCTTTAGTGTGCCCCACAACCCAAACGGTATTTCCAAGGCCGGCAAATACCGCGGCTGTCACAAGTCCAACGTAACCATGACCGATAAAAGCTATTTCCATAAAATTTAAATCCGGGCTGATAACATTTGTTGTCGGATTATTTTCAAACCCTGATCAAAGCCGCACATGCTCATTCCGAGTTTTTTTATTTTATCATTTTTCAATACTAATTTAAAAGGTCGGAAAGCTCTCTCTTTAAAATAGACTGCACGGGTTACGGACCTGACATCAATATCGGTATAATTAAACTCGGCAGCAATCATCCCTACTGCGTCGTATACACTCACACTCTGATCGCCTACCAGATGATATATACCGTTTAAATCTTTGTTTAAAAACTCCCCAAGACCCTTTGCAATATCATCTATAAAAGTTGGCGTGATGATATGATCAGTAATTGCAATCACGGTTTCCTTGTGTTCCATTTTATCTAAAATTCTTCTCACGAAATCTTTTTTGGCAGAAAATGTTGATCTGTAGGGATAGGCGATGCGTATCACGCAGGAATTAGAATATTCCAGAACCAGTTTTTCTGCTTCATGTTTAGTCACCGCGTACCAGTTGAGAGGATTTGCTTCATCATCCTCACTGTAACTGTCCCGGGTTCCGTCAAAAACGAAATCTGTCGAAATATAGATGACTTTTTTTCCGCATTTTTCTGCAATTTTGACTATATTCTCTGTTCCGGTCACATTTATAACCCAAGCTTTTCCTTCTTCGCCAAATATTTTGTCATCTTCGCAACCGTCCACATCAGTCTTGGCAGCCATATGAAGGATAATCTTTGCCGGTGAATTTCTGATGTGGTTTTCTAAATCTTCATAATTGGTAACATCAACGCCTGTCGCTAAACTCAAATCTGTGAATTCGAATTTATCCTGTAATAATTCCTGTACTCTTGTCCCAACCAATCCTGAAATACCTGTCGCTAAAATCTGTGGTTTCATATCAGTTTTTTCCACCAACCGGTGTTTTTTTGATACCAATCAACCGTAAATTCCAACCATTCGTCAAAGTCTTTCACCGGTCGCCAACCAAGAGTCACTTTAATTTTTGACCAATCGACGGCATATTTTCTGTCATGGCCCGGTCTATCAGGCACCATTTGTATTATCTCTTCATCAGCATTTAACAGGGCAATTATTTTTCGGACAATCTCGAGGTTGCTTATATTTTTGGTCATTCCTCCGATGCAGTATGTTTCCCCTATATTTCCGTTTTTAATCACCAAATCAATTGCCTGACAATGATCTTCCACAAACAACCAATCCCGTATGTTTTTTCCATCCCCGTAAACCGGTACTTTCTTGCCTGTCAAAATATTGGTGATACATAAAGGAATAAGTTTTTCAGGGTGCTGGTATGGTCCGTAATTATTGGAACAATTAGTTATGGTAATCGGCAGATTGTAGCTCGAAAAATAAGAGCCAACCAGATGATCGGCCGCGGCCTTACTGGCAGAATAGGGACTGTTTGGGTGATAGGAAGAATTTTCGTTAAATCGGGTTAAATCTCCCAAATCTAACGAACCGAAAACTTCATCGGTAGAAATATGATGGAAATGTTTTACTCCGTGGTGGAGTGACGATTCTAAAAGAACATGGGTTCCTACGATATTGGTCTGAATAAATTCGGCTGGATGAAGAAGTGAACGGTCAACATGGCTTTCCGCAGCAAAATTTACGACTATATCCATTCCGTCTTTTAATATGAGGTCAACGATTTTTTTATCGCAGATATCGCCCTTTACCAGCTTATAGTTGGGATTTTGGGAAATGGCAGTAAGATTATCCAGATTACCCGCGTATGTCAGTTTATCCAGATTAATAATTTTATCTGCTGGATATTTTTTGAGCCAGTAAATAATAAAATTGCTGCCGATAAAACCTGCTCCGCCTGTAATTAATAATTTCATAAATGGTAAAAAACTTTTCAATATTTAAGCCAGTCATATCCAATCGCCTTGTCATCATGAGGGATTCTGCCTTCTTCTGCGGTATTGTAGATTTTGGAAGTAGCGTAAAATAATTCTGACCCGCCTACCGCTTTACATCCGTGGGCTACCCCCGACGGAATCTTCAGAACTACATTTAATCCGTTCTCTCCCAGGGTGAACTCGTTTAATTTCTTATAGGTAGGCATCTCTTCTCGCATATCGAATAAAGCTACTTTTAACGTTCCTTTTGCCGCATACCACCAGTCAATCTGGGTTTTGTGTATATGCCATGCTTTAATCACCCCGTTTATCATAAATGAGTGGGATAACTGTCCAAACCCTTCCTGGAAAAATTCGTCGGTAACCCGAATAAGTTCTTCAAAGAATCCTCTCTCATCATGGTTTCTCTGTAATTGCTTCAGTACGACTCCGTTTATCAAATCAACCGTGTTATCTGTTTTCATGTTTTTTTGCCCAGTAACTATTGGCTAAAAATAAAGTTTCAAACGTTCCAGTATCGGACCAGAACCCGGAAAGATTGATCCAGTTTGCTTTGCCTTTGGCAATATAGTGATTATTAACATCGGTAATCTCAATCTCCTTCCTCCATGAAGGGCTGCACTTACGGATGTATTCAAACACCTTATTATCATAGACGTATAAACCGGTCGCTACAAGTTGGCTTTGGGGATTTTTTGGTTTTTCCTCGATCTTAATGAGTTTATTGTCCTTATCGAAAACTGCCACCCCAAATCTGCGTAGGCTCTCTGGATCTTCAATTTTTTTAAAAAATAACAAAGATCCGTCTCGAAAACTATCAATACTGTCTTTAATTTTGGCATCAGTGGTATTATCCCCCAAAATAACGCAGATTTCGCTGTTATCTGCAAAATCCTCAGCCAAAAGCAAAGCATCGGCAATACCTCCGTCCGGCTTTTCCTGATAGGCAAATTCCAGATGTTCTACTCCAAGCTCCTTACCGTTTTTTAAAACCCCTATAAAATGTCCCGCGTGTGGGCCACTCACAATTACTAATATTTCTTTTATTCCCGCCTGCACCAGTGTGGAGATAGGATAAAAAATCATCGGCTTATCGAAAATCGGAAGCAAATGCTTATTGGTCGTATATGTCAACGGATAAAGCCTTGTCCCTAATCCTCCTGCTAAAATTACGCCTTTCATTTTATGGAAAAATTGCTCCTTTCAATAATATTACAGCCAATATGGCAATAAGTAGATATTCTAACATAATTTTGAGGTGAAAATCACCTTTTATAAGATGACGTACCACACCCCAAACAAAATAGAAAATCGCACCGAGTATAATCAGAGCAAACTGCTTATCGGGAAATCCTGCCAAGAGATAAAAAAGCCATATAGACAATGCTAAAAAAAGAAAAAGCGTCAGAAAATATATGTATTTATGTATTGCCTTTATCATGCCTTAGATATCTTATTATAGAATAACACCTATCCCTGTTGCACCCATCGCAATAAGCAATGCGGCAAAAAAAACCAGATGAGCAAAATTATGGCCGCTGACCCGTAGAATCTGATGTTTCCAGATATAGATACTGTCAATAAACAAAGCTACCAGCATCATCTCGGCTACAATTAACGAGATAGTTTTCTGCATTTTGGAAACGGAGTTGAGAAGAGAACCTGCCGACAGTTTATCAGGATTATCATTTGTCAGGGGCGAATTTCCGGCTAAAAACGGATTAATATCGACTGCCACTGTTGGCGAAATCTTCGCCTTAGCTGAAACTAATTTAGAATTTGCCTGGGCGGTTGAGGTTCGGGCTCCGAATTCCTGCACAACAAGAGTAGTTTCTTCTCCGTTCAAACTGCCATTCATGATCGCCAGTCCTATATCCGTATATTCTTTTTTCATAATATTCGCCCGGTGAGTTGGAGAGTTTATCCAGGCGTTGACCACCTCTTCAGAGGTGTTGAAACTTTTGGCCAGATTTTCACCTGCATACGCATATTGGTAACCGGAATCAGTAATAAACTGCCATGGAGTCGTACCTGTTGGAGAAATATGAGCCCAGTAATTTTTGCCAAACATATCAGTCCCTTTTTTAGCGGCGGCTATGGTCAGTTCAGGATTTAAAGTTAAGGGAGACAAATTTTCTTTACCGCGCTCTTCGTTGACCAGTACTAAAATCCTGTCAATCGTGATATCTTTGGCAAAACCCAGTATCTCCGGATGAGACCTTTTATATAATGGGAAAAGGATTTGATAAAAAGATAATAAAACTATAAAACCGAAGAGATACTGGTGGTGCAAAATTTTCGCCTTGAAGTTATTGCCTTCATGAGGATAAAAATAATATACAAGTGCTTGGGAAAGTTTTTTGAAAAACATAATACTCATCCATTGTGGCAAAAATAGCCTGACTTATCAAGGAAGAAATGCTGGTCTCATCTCAAAAAGATTCATCAATCGTTCGCAGTTTGGGGTGTGGCAAGCTCTAATGCGCCCGGATCAAGATTAACCGAGGTAGTGGATGTATGCCAATTTGAAGATAGAGAACCGTCGCCGGAAGGTGAATTTCTCGACATTGATTTCTTCGGAACGTCGTTGTCGCCGGCAAACCAAACACCTGAATCATTTGCAGTATCCACTAATATTCCTTTATTATTGATCAAGTTTAACTGCTCACCTGTATTTATCAATTCCATGGAACTGGTCTCAAAGTCAGGATCAACATTGATGACGGAATTATCTTTGCTGTTGTTGGCGATCAAAAAATATCCATTGGCTGGGATAATACCTGAGGTCATATTAATATTTGGCGTGGCTGAGTCACCTAAATTTTCGATACCCCAATTGGTGAGATCTATTGCTGAAGACGTATTGTTTTTTAACTCAACCCATTCATCTGAAGGCACAGCGTTGCTTCCCGACCACATGATTTCATTCAATACTACTGAACCAGGGATACCGGCATCAGAATCAATTTCGTCCTGTGATCTGGCATAATTATATACCTTTACTTCATCGATATTGCCGATAAAATTAAATTGGGCAGGATTATAGCTGGCTAGTAGTAAACTTCCTCCGGTACCGGGAGGCGTACTATGCGCTACTAAAGCTCCTTCTCTAACCCCATCCACATATACCGCCTGATTTATTCCGTCCCAAGAGATTGCCACATGATGCCATAAGCCATTAACCAGATTGGACGTTGCAGCTGCCTGGCTGCCATCGATATAATTACTAACGGTACCATTTCTAAACCATATCATATATCCGGAAAATTTAGAGAGAATGGCAGAATCACTGACTTGTGTTGGATTGATCCAAGCCTCAATTGTGAATCCGGTCGTAAAATCAAAATTAGAATTCTTTAGTGAATCTACCAGCTGACCATACGTCAATCCGTCAAACACTAGAGAAAACGAGTCAGAAACGCTTGTTGGAGGCACATTCACAGACCATAATGGATTACCGATAATCGTCAAATCATTGCCATTGCCTGAAATATCTCCTACCGTGCTTCCGCTTCCCTCATCCATCTTCCAATAGGCTACTAAATTTGGAGAGGCCGGTGGAGTCGTCGGAGTAGGTGTCACTGTCAATGTAGAAGTAGGAGTCTCGCTGGGAATAGGAGATATGGTAGTAGTCGGAGTAGGCGTGGACGTTTCAACAGGTGGTGGTAATCCTGTCACTGTTGGAGTTGGAGTTAAGGTCATGGTAGGAGTAGAAGTCAGTGTCGGTGATAAAGCTGGCGTAAGTGTCGCAGTTGGAGTCGGAGTTATCGTCGGGGTGGGTGTGCGTGTTGGAGTAGGAGTAGGAGTTAAAGTCTGTGTCGGAGTAATGGTTATATTTATTCTCGGAATAAAAATAGTCGGAAATCTGTTAAATATTCCAAATTTTGGCATGGGAGTAATTTTGGAATTTATTCTTGACAAAGGCAGCAGCTTGAGAAATTCTGCAAATTGATCAATTCGAGATATTTTGTTTGCTGCTGCAGGCTTAACATTAAAAGTTAAGGTAAGAATTCCCAACAAAACCCCTAATAAAAAGTTTCTCACATGTATTTTTTTTATCAAATTCATCATTTTACGGTCATTTTTTCCAAAAAAAAACCACTCATTGTGGTTTAATTAACTTTATGTAAACGAAGAGCAGATTCATCATAAATTAATGAGATCTCCGTTTACGGTCGATCATATTATTATTTAATTTAATTCATCATAAAACTAATATTAAGAAGATGTCAACTGTAATTAAATAGAACAAATTAAATGATAATATATCAATTTTATAAAAAATAGATCTAATTACTAACCTCTTTTGCTATGACTATCAGCCTTTTACTGTCTGAAAAACCTGTACAGGTATAAAGAGTCAAAGTTTTTTCGTTTGTCAATCCGATTATATCTGTATTGTTGGGAAATACCTCCTTAATAGCTGTCACAAAATATGTAAAGAGTTTGGTTTTAGTAGAGACAAAAATTTTATCTTTAATATTTACTTTTTTTAAGGGTAAAAATAGACCTTTTCCGGCATGAGCAAAAATTACCTGATTACCAATCTCACCCGGATAGGTAGATCCCAAACCAAAGCCGGCTCTATCGGGAAATACTTCCCAATAGCCGTTGACGACTTTCGCTTCCTTGACAGACAGATCGATATTGACAGACGGAATGATAATTCTGACAGGAGGCAGTTTATCTTTTTGTTTATCATTTGCTTGAAGTAATTTCTTATCTACTTTGATGGGCTCCTGGAAAAAAGAGGTCACTTCGCCCGCGATAATGATATTATTTTGTGGTGATGCGTCTCGTGAGTCTCTCGACATTTTGATCCCGACAAAAACAAAGATAACACCGCTGATTAAAAGCAGGAATCGGGCTAATTTCAATCCTGATGTTTGACTGTAAGCTTTGACCTGAGGTATAGCGTCAGACATAATATTCCGGCGAGGAGTATTATATCAGACGGTTGCAATCCTTCGCCTGCAGTATCGGATAAACCTAAGACTTGCGGACCAACGTATGGAGTAGTCGATCCTGAAGACTCATTTCCACCACTTGTTGATGTTGATGATGAATTATTGCTCGGCGTGGCTGTTGGTTCTGCGGTTGGAACAGGAGTATTCGTCACCCCGGGGTCGCCTATCGGGGGAGGCGATGCAACCAAAGTTGGCGTTACTTGTGTCCCGACGGTTGGTTCCACAATCACAGTAGGTAAACTTCTCTCAATGTTCGGTTGGGTTGGTCTTATATCAGATCTGGTCCACCAGTCTGCCAGCGCCAGATGATCGCTTTTTCCAATCAAGAGCATAAGAAATAAGATTATTAATATGATTTTGGCAGTCAGAATTTTGTTCATAAGATTACCTCCAGAAAAAGATTCAGGTATTTTGTAAAATTAAATTTCTTGCGCCTTCTCAAAAGATAGATAAGTATGCCAAAAGGAACAATTGCCAACCATGACCCTGTCACGTTAATTTTTGCGCCTCCAAAAAGCATTCCCGCGAAAGTTGTCTCTGTAGCTTTGGCAAAAGTATCGGAAAGGTATATTCCCCGAAATATCTGTCTGTTTCGGGTTTGGTCTTCAACATGATTAACTGCTTGAGTATATGTGTTGTTATTCTTTTTTTGAGACATAATTTTTTTATAATTATTGATTTTATTTAAAGCCTCGTAATATTTTTCATAGATATTTTCGGAAGCTTGGTTGTTTGCAGGTGTTGATTGATAATTGGAATTGTCTGCATAAGTATTTGTCTCATTCTGTGCCTCGGGAGTAGGCGTCGGCTGGCTGACAAAATTTTCCACTCCGCCGATATGCGGGTTAGTACTTGTTGGAGTTGGGTTAATATTCTGTCCGGCCTCTGAGGTAGAATTTGTCGTAGTATTGGCTGTCTGATAATTTGGTGGAATAATATTGCCCAAAAACTCGCCTAATATATTCACGATGACGGCAATAAATTTTTTGGCTGTGACATTGGTGTTGGCCACGTTGACAAGATTTAAGGCTACCTTTGCATTTCCGGTATCAATAATGCCTGCTCCTGTGTTGCTTGAGGCTGTATTTTTTCCTGAATCAGCATTGGCCGTAATGTTATTTACAATTGCAGCTGAATTGGCGTTGGTGATGTCGGTATTATCAGTCTGTGAATAAGACGCATCGTTTTGTGACAGAGCTCCTGTTGAAGTATTAAAAGTATCGGTATAGTAAGGAGTATTATTGACTGTAGTTTGTGTTGCCCCCAAACTATTGGATGCATAATTACTGTCGTATGGGGCGCCAATAATATGTCCAACCCATTTTCCGGCTTCATTGACAATTATCATCCAGACTGTACCTTCATCATTCACGTCATTTTTATTGGCGATGGTTGTATTACTCACGGATACATCTGTCTTACCCGTTGATATCAACCCGCCTCCGGTATTGAACGAAGAGGTATTGTCTCCGGTATTAGCCATTGTATCCAGATTGCTGGTAATATTGGCTGTATTAGAATTTTCTATATTTGTATTGCTGTCAGACTGAAACGTCGCTACATTATCAGACAGCGCTCCGGTGTTGGTGTTCGCGGTCAAGATTGCCGGAGCTGTGACATTGGAAGTAGTATTACTCTCCGGCGGAAGAAGAATATTACCAAGCATAGTACCGTATATATTCACTACTCCCAAAAGCCACTCCGCAGTGTTAATGTTGGAATTTGCCAAATTCACGATATTACCAATTGCCGTCGCGTCTCCTGTTTTGATAACTCCGTTGCCGGTATTAGTGGAAGCCGAATTACCTCCGGAGACTGCCTGAAGATTGATATCATTATTAAGTAAAGCATCGTTTCCATTGGCCTCTTTCACTGTAAAAGTATTATTTGACGTAGCTGTATTGTCGGATAATGCGCCTGTCACAGCATTTTTAGACACGGTAGACGTAGCACTGTCAAATGAATCCGTGACGTTATTACTGCCCAGTTTAAAGATCAAATCATTGAGATAATTCCCGTATATATTGTAGACGGCGAAACTTCCTTCGCCTGTCATATTGCTATTCAGTTTGTTGAGTAAATTCAGACTGGCTAAAGCGTCTCCGCTGAAAACCTGGCCGCTCAGAGTATTTAAGTCTGCGAAGTTAAATCCTGTTAGCGACATCTGGTCAATTTTATTCTGCATGTCTGCCAAATTCTGGTTCATCACTTCCAGCTTTTTGTTCAGCTCTTCACCGGAATAATTTTGCGATCCATAACCTGTACCAATATTTGCGGGATCATTGACGGAGGAAGATGATGATGTGTCGTTTGATGACGCAGAAGAGTTTGAGTTATTTGTATTAGTACCATTATCTGAATTGGATGAATTACCGGATGAATTATCAGGGTCAGATCCCGATAAATTTGACAAATTGTCGAGAGTCGCGGCAGTTGGTTCAACCTGACTGGTGGGTAATGTTCCTTCTGTCGGTAGAGGAGGAGTCGTTGGAGCCACCGCAGACGTACGAGGAGGCGCAATGGTTGCTGTATTACTATCAATTGAAGGAACGGTCGGCGGAGGAGCATTGCTCGGTGGCGGCGGATTGCTGGGCGGGCGAGGCAGCGTACTAAAGGTACTACTTCCCGGCGGAGGCGGAACTCCGGGTACCCCGTCAACAGCCAATACTAAAGAAATACCCGAAAATACCCTCAAACTTATTAGGGTGTAGATAAGAACTAAACTGATAAATTTTTTAAATTTATACATTCACCAAATCCTAAATTAAATTAAACTTTCCCGGTGGGGATCCAGAATCCTAGGATAGATCCCCACCAAAAGAAAGGGATGGATATTAAATTTGAACCTGATTCAACACATCATTCAGATGTGACAAAATTGATTCAACTAGTGATGTCCATCCAGCTGTCACTATACCTCCACCGGTATTGTAATCACCGTTATTGTTACCCGCATCAACAAAACTATCTACATCATTGACTATTCCCAAGTCATTAACATCACATGGAACTGGAACCGCTCCAGGAGTTCCAAATCTAGCATCCGCGTTGTGTGATTGACATTTGTTGTTCCAGTTGTCGATCAGCACGTTTCTTGCGTTGTTCACGTAAGAGGAATTGTTGGATTCGGGTCCCGTGACGTCATTGCTGCCGTCATTGGTAAATGATCCCAGAGCCATAGATACCGCGGTTGTGTTGATGTTACCCTCGGTATTTACGCTTACATCACTGGTTGCATTACCGGTTGTGATATCGCCTCCCAAAGTATTGTAGGAAGCACTGTTTCTGCCGGAGTTGGAATCAGTGAGCACTCTATTGTCTACTCTCAGATCATTGACGTTGTTGATGTTGACATCAGCGGTATTGTTTACTACCGCATCATTTGTTGAGTAAGGTCCTGTAGTACTGTTTCCCACAGTGTTATTGTTGGTTGATCCTGACCCGCCCAGAGAGACTGCTGTAAAGCTGTCGTTGACATGATTGGCAACTAACAACCCAAGTGCAGTATTTCCTGTGCGTACAGATGCCGGACCGGTATTGTAGTCCGCATTGTTGTTGCCGGAATCAGACGTAGAATTGACACTGTTGTTGACAGTGGCGGTGTTACTGTTATATGTGTTGACTCTGTAGTCATTGTTGATGTAAGCATCATTATCGGAGTAAGGTCCTGTGATTTCATTTACTCCTGAATTGCTTCCACCCGCAAATCCTGCTGTTACGTTTGTCGTGTTGATATTGGCTACCGAGCTGACCGCAACATTGGATGACGCATTGCCAGTAGTGATTGCACCTCCTAAAGTATTGTAGGAAGCACTGTTGCCGCCTGTGTTGGAAACTGTTCTTACAGTATTTACTATTTGTGCATCGTTTACATTATTTACCGACACGTTGCTGGTATTATTGACTGTGCAGGTATTGTTGGAATAGGGCCCTGTGGTGCTGTTTCCACAATTGTTCCCTGCAGCAAACGCCGGTGCTAATGTCGCTGCGAGCAAAGCTGCAGCTCCTAAAAATGTTGTTATTTTTTTCACTTAATATTCACCTCCTTTCTTTATAAATGATCCAGGACAGCTATCTGCCTAGGAAAAGATAGCCATCCTGTAAATTGCTTCTTAAAAGTCGGTAATCTTGTCAATAAAAAAGAGGTAAGCAACTCATACATATCATGTATGGATGCCTACCTCCGTGTGCGGTCGGTAATTTATACCATTCTTAACTGATTTTGCGAAAAATTATAAGCAATAATCAGATTAGAAGGGTATATACTGATCGCATAATCAAATGCGAGAAGTATAAATTAAATTTCTATTTCAGATCCCGTATGTTATGACTGGTTTTTTTGATATTGCGCTCGGTTATCTGAGTGACTTTGAAATCCTGTACGTAAATTTCGACACTGCCCCATCCGCGCACGTTTTTCAGCGCCTGTTTGAGTTCTTCCACAAGGTCTCTGGTTATTTTTTTTGTTGAGTAATCAACCACGGTTGTTTTAGCAGGCAGAAATAAAAAAATATTCAGGGGCAGTTTTTCGCGACAGTAAATACCATCTAGCAATATAACTACTGTCTAATCTCTTGTCAAGAACTAAACTCTACCGCGATGGATTCTTTCTTCCCTTCCAGTTCTCCAATCAGTAATTTTAAATTGCGTGCACCATCCGGTATCACGAATCCCACGCGGTCAAGCTTGGTGGAAATAGCGGATATCAATACCAGATTATTATGCAAGTCAGGAGCGTATTTATTGTTATCATCATTATTGTAGGTCAGTCTGATCAGATCGCCGGGCAACAAATTGAGAGGGGCCGTGGCGTCGTTTTTCATCTCCAAATTCACAATCAGGAAAAGCTTGTTGTTTTTCGCCGTGAAGGTCTGGTCTTTCACAATCACCTGATTGGTTTTTTCAACCTGGGCAATTTTGAGCCGGATTTTATTGCCGGTCGGCTTACCCTGATTGCTGAGTGCCGGAAATTCAAAGCTTTTATCGACGCTGACGGCCACCACTTTGGGTTTGGGAGTACTTGGCGAATATCTTCTGGCGAGTAAGAACCTGAATGCAGCCAAGGCAAGTATAATTAGGACAATTATAATTATAAGTTTCTTTCTGCGTTTCAGCAGACTAAATACGAAGCGGAAAAATCTTTTGGTGTTGGGTATGACCACTTCAGGATCAAAGATTGTTTTATCATCAGTCATAGGCATCAAAAAACCCAAAGCAGGTTATGGCTTTGGGCAGAATTTGTAGAGTAGATCTAACCGAGCAAATACTAACCGATAAAAAAAACCTTGTCAAGATAGGAAAAAGTATTTATTCAGAACTTCACGACAGGAGGTTGTTTGACAACTTCACTATGCCTCGAGGTATACTGATGTTGTCATTTGTTAGAGGCTGTTTCTTATTGAGTGTTATAAAACATCGGGAAAGACTGAATATTTATAGGAAAAAGATTGCATTTAAGCCACAAAAAATCCAAAGGTATAATAAATAAAAAACATATTCGATAATAGTATAGAAGATGAAAAATAAATAACTTCAATAATTTTACTTACTTTCAAATTTCCCAAAAACATAAATATCGGGAAAAAAATGAGCGCGTGTCTGGAAACGCTGAACAATTGATCTCCTTTAAACTGGTACAAATAAAAAATGCCAAAAAAAACTAACACAAAAAGCCAATTTTCCCACTGCCTTTTTTTATATGATCTAATTAAATAATAAACAGTAAATAAAACTATTATAAAATTTACATCATTGGGTAAATCGTAAGGACTTTTAATCGCCATTTTTATCTGAGCAAGTAATGGCTCATGTGGCCAAGCAGGTTGCATGCTCCAACCCTTCCCCAGAGCGAAAAAGACAGATTTTGTACTCTGAAAATTTTGATAGCCTAATACCAGAAGAAATATTAGCGGAATAAGTGATAAGAAAAAATATTTAAATATATTTTTTTTCAAAGGAAAATTTTGATGCAGGATAACAAATAGCGGCAAGACTATTGCAACCGCATAAGGCTTTGTCATTGCTCCTAAACTTGCAAATACGACAGATAAAAGAAAGTTAGCCCGTTTGGCAAAGATCAGAGACAGAAGAATAAAGACAAAAAGAAGCGGCTCTGCGTAAGGAGCCAAAAGAAAAAAAGAGGCAGGAAAAAACGCATAAATAATCACTGTTCTAAAAGCAACATTTTCGTCAAAGTCCATACGCGCCAGATGATAAAGAAGATAAAATACTATCGATGTCAAAAAAGTATTGATAAAAAAAGCGCTAACCGCAAACGTGGTATGAAATAACTTTGCCATACTGCCGACTATCCACGGGAATAAGGGAAAAAAAGCTGTTGTCAGCGGCTGGTTTTTGTAATTATTTTTCGCTATCTCCTCATACCAGAGCGCATCAAACCTGTGAAGGGGGGAAACGATAAAATACCACGGATCTTTTTTGTCCATCGGAATATCTTCGGAGAAATCCATTTCCCTAGTTGTCAGAGGCAGACGGTTAAAACGGATGGCGAAATTATACCCTACCACAAATAAAATCAATCTTAAAAAAAGGGTAAGTCCTATGGCCAGAAATAT
>Ga0155332_109_pt1 | contig 40368 bp, 37 predicted proteins | sample RifCSPhighO2_02_FD_106300 | JGI IMG/M metagenome (GOLD analysis project Ga0155332, IMG submission 106300) | Candidatus Gottesmanbacteria bacterium RIFCSPHIGHO2_02_FULL_40_13 | reverse complement strand
AGTATTATTTCCCGGAAATTAAATATCCGAAAAAATCTGGTCCTTGGTGAAAACGTGATTGAGTTTACACCTATTGATACTGGAAGAATACCTTTCTCCTGTAGTATGGGAATGTTTACAGGAGTAATAAATGTTGTCGAAAAAGGTACTAAAGTATTAACCCAGCCTCAGAACAATATTGCACAGGCGCAAGCAGTCAAAACAGGATCGTGCGGTATGGGTGGAGGCTGCGGTTGTGGGGTAAAAAACCAGGCATTGGGCCGCATCCGTTAATAAGAATGCGGCACAAAAGGCCGTAATCGTCCCGCTGAGCGGGACGAACGAGCCTTTAGTACAGTAAAATCTATGAATAATTATATCTTAAATATAAAAATATCCGGTATTACTTGTGAGGCGTGCATCAAACTGATAAAGAAAAAAGTCGGGAAAATTATCGGTGTTAAGGATGTAGTTATTAAGGAAAATAATGGAGAGACTATGATTGTAAGCGAAAATGAATTAAAAACTTCCGATATCGCTTCAGCGCTACAAGGTCTGCCGTATAAAGTCCAAGAAGCATAAATATGTCAAAAAATATAAATCTAACTATCTCGGGAATGCATTGTACGTCGTGTGAAACACTGATTAAGGATGAACTGTCAGAAATCTCCGGAGTGAAAGTTGAAAATATTGATCATAAAAGCGGAAAAGCATTACTATCTCTTGAGAAAGAAAATATCCAGCATAATGAATTGATAGATGCGGTTAAACGTGCAGGTTATCAGGCAAAAATTGACACTAACGGCAATGGAAAATCTATCCATGAAAACGAAGTTCTATTTCAACAAAATATTATAAAATCAAATAAGCCCTTCAAAATTTCTGTCGAGTCTGAAATTATCGCAGAAGGAAGGATTTCTAAAGATTCCGAAGGTAAATCTTTTTTTGACGGCACCGTAAAAAATAAAAAAAATACTAAAGTATCCGTCCCGGAAGGACAAAAGGGTGTTAAAAACTTCCTGAAAGAGTTTTTATCCTCTATTGATACAGTAAAACTGTTTGATAAATTAGATTTTACCTCAAATCATACCGATAACAGAAATCTTACTCAAAAGACAACTTCCGCGGAAACCAATAATGCCGCTGCCGAAGTAAAGACTGATACAAACCAGATAAACAGTCTGCAAAGAGCAAATTTATCCTTATCGGGCATGCATTGTTCGTCATGTGCCGCAATTATTGAAAGGTCGCTCAAAAAAGTGACAGGAGTATCAAAAGCTAACGTTAATTTCGCTGCTGAAAAAGCTCTGGTTTATTACGATGAAAAAAGCACCAGTATTGATAATCTTATTACTGCCGTGAAAAAAGCAGGATACCTGGCTTCAGTCGTTAAAGAAAATGATCCCGAGTTTGAGAGGAATAAAAGAGAGAAAGAAATAAAAAATCTTTTTGAGGCCTTCATGAATAGTTTTCTTCTTTCTCTCCCTATGTTCTATTTTATGCTATTTGATTTTATAGCCTGGATACCCGGAAAAGTCTTACTCACGCCTTATATTGGTATATTTTCCCTGATATTATCTACCCCCGTACAGTTTATTATCGGTTTAAGGTTTTATAAGGGTATGTGGTCAGCTCTTAGGATGAAGACCTTCAACATGGACAGTCTTATCGCCATTGGTACATCAACAGCCTATTTTTACTCACTTATCAATTTCGCATATTATTATATAAGAACAGGATCGCTTACCGGTCTTACAGGCACCAAAATACCGGAGTTATATTTTGAAACTGCCGCGTTTCTGATCACTTTTGTCATCTTAGGGAAATGGCTTGAGCTTCGGGCAAAAGGAAAGACATCTGATGCCATAAAAAAATTGATGGGTCTGGCGGCCAAAACTGCCAGAGTCGTAAGAAATGGAAGTACTGAAGATATTTCAATTGATGAAGTAAAAGTCGGTGATATTATTTTGGTTCGTCCGGGAGAGAAAATCCCAATCGATGGAAAGATAGTTAAAGGGTCCTCTAGTGTAGATGAATCAATGCTTACCGGAGAAAGTATACCTGTAGAAAAACATGCAGGAGATTTTGTTACCGGCGCCACCATGAATAAAATGGGTAGCTTTGAGTTTGTGGCAACACGAATCGGCTCAGAAACAACTCTGGCTCAAATCATAAGACTGATTGAAGAGGCTCAAGGCTCCAAAGCCCCTATTCAGGCCTTTGCAGATAGAATTTCAGCTTGGTTCGTGCCTCTGGTGATCGCTATTGCCATCCTGACATTCATTGTGTGGTATTTCTTTTTGGGGGCTCCTCTTGCTTTTGCTTTAATGGCCTTCACATCGGTAATTGTTATCGCCTGTCCATGTGCTTTAGGGTTGGCCACACCTACCGCTCTTATGGTTGGAACAGGCAAAGGCGCCGAGCACGGTGTACTTATTAAAGGAGGAGAACCTTTGGAGTCTGCCTGTAAAGTAAATACTGTAGTTTTTGATAAAACAGGAACTTTAACAAACGGAAAACCGACTGTGACGGATGTAATTCCGTCACATGTCGTCCTGAGCGAACGAAGTGAGTCGAAGGACCCCAACGGGATTCTTCGCTTCACTCAGAATGACATTCTAACCCTTGCTGCATCTCTTGAAAAATCATCTGAACACCCCTTAGCTGAAGCAATAGTAAATAAAGCAAATCAAGATAATTTGCAGCTTTCTGAAGTACAGAATTTCCTTGCCATCGCCGGCCAAGGCGCTATGGGAGAAATGACAGTGGGAGAAGAGACGGCAACGGTATTAATCGGAAATCGAAGGTTGATGCAATTAAACGATTTAACAATTAAACAATCACTTAATTTCATTCTTGAAAATCTTGAGAATCAAGGGAAGACGGTAATGATGGTAGGATTAAATCAAGAAATTATCGGACTTATCGCAGTTGCAGATACAGTTAAAGAAACTTCAAAAGAAGCGGTGGCGAGTCTTAAGAAACGAAGTATTGAAGTCTATATGATAACAGGTGATAACAGAAGAACAGCTGAAGCTATAGCCCGCGAAGTAGGAATTGACCATGTACTTGCTGAAGTATTACCCGAGGATAAAGCAAATGAGGTAAAAAAGATTCAGGAGAGCGGAAAGAAAGTTGCTATGGTTGGCGACGGAATTAATGATGCGCCGGCTCTGGCTCAAGCTGATGTAGGAATTTCCATGGGATCGGGAACAGATGTCGCTATGGAAGCAGGTGGAATTGTGATTATGAAAAATGACCTGAGAGATGTGGTGACCGCTTTTGATTTGTCAAAGGAAACGATGGGAAAAATCAAACAAAATATGTTTTTTGCACTCTTTTATAATGTAATAGGTATTCCGATTGCCGCCAGAGTATTCATATCGATCGGTTTGGTGCTTAAACCGGAGTTAGCAGGACTGGCTATGGCTTTTTCTTCCATTTCAGTCGTTTCTAATTCTCTTCTTCTTCGGTATTTTCGTCCGGGAAGAAGGAATTATATTTCGATGATTGCTCCGATAGTCATGATGCTTTTTTTCACTTTTTTCTTTATAGAATTTGGTAGAATAAGCAGTTCGATGGCTGCAGGAAAATGAAATCTCGTACCGCCCCGAGGTCACGTCGGGACTAGTGCTGGAGATAGCTCAAGGTCTTCATAATATCTTAATAATCCGCTTGGTATAATCCTTTCAAGGAGGAGAGAATATATGAAACTTTCCCGGGTCAGTAATATGGGTACCGATAAGTTGATTTTTATAATAATTGGTGGATTTACGCTAGTAATCCTTGTCTTAATTGTCCTTTTTTCCATTAATGAAGGAAAGCAGAGTCAGACAGCAGCGAATATAAATAGTTTCTCTGTAAATGACAAAGAAAAACCTGTAGTTGCAATCTCATCCGCTTTTTCCGATTTAGGTAATATGAAAGTAAAAGATGAGAAATCAGCAGAGTTTTCAATTGAAAACAAAGGAACCAAACCACTTTCTCTTTTTAAAGTAAGCTCATCCTGCGACTGTACTTTCGGACAGATAACTATTGACGGGAATAAAAGTGCGGAATTCGGTATGCATTCCAAGAACAGTTGGACAGGAACGGTTGATCCGGGGAAAAAAGCTACTCTCAATGTTATCTACAGGCCATTTATCATGCCTGTAAAGGGTGTGGTCACAAGGGATGTTTTTATGCAAACAAACGATCCTGAAAATCCCAAGTTGACATTTACCGTGAAAGCGGAGGTAGAATAAATTGAATTTTAATATTTTTTTTGGTGTTTCCCTAACCGCCTCTTTTTTAGGTGGAATGGTTGCACTTTTTGCTCCCTGTTGCATCACTTTTCTTTTTCCTTCATACCTTGGGACAATCTTTAAAGAAAGAAGGAGGATTGTCTTTCTGACGCTTGTTTTCGCTCTTGGTTTAGGATCAATTCTTGTGCCCGTTGCACTTGGAATGAATATAATAGTTTCTTTCTTTAACCAGTTTCATACTACAACTTATCTTTTGGGAGCCCTGCTTATGTTTTTACTCGGGCTAATGACTCTTTTTGACGCTAAATTGATGCTGCCGCTCCCCCATTTCACCATGCCTGCAAAAACGACTGTTGGTTCAACCTATCTTCTGGGGCTTTTTTCAGGCATTACCTCTTCATGCTGCGCTCCGGTACTTTTTGGCGCGATTACACTTTCATCGCTTTCTCCTACAATCTTTACCTCACTTATCGTTTCTCTGGTATATGTTCTTGGTATAGTATTTCCACTGTTCTTTCTTTCTTTGTTTTATGAAAAAATTACCAATCAGTATCTTTACAACGTCAGAAAACGTGTGGAAAAACCGCTCAAATTACTGGCAGCAGCAACTTTTATGATATCTTCGGTCATTATTGCTTATATGGCTTTAACAGATAAAATCAAGATGGATGCAAATATGGAATACGGCAGAGAGCTCAGGAATTTTATTTTTAACGTATCAGGAAAACTGCAAAATCCAATTTTAGATATTTTGGTACTTGCGGGAATTATTATATTATTTAAAATTATGTTAAAGGAAGCGAAAAAATGAAAACAAAAAAGGCTATTAATAGCATCAAATCCAGGAAAAGTTATTTTTTGGGTCTGGCTACCGGATTACTTCTGGCAATACTGATTCTGAAACTCGTCCCTCTTTTTATTGTTAAATCACAAACCATATCTTACACACTACCTTTTTTGAAAAAACAACCAACACCTACTCCTGATCCTGCTAAACTTCAGGAAGAAATCACCAAATCAGTATTTCCGGATAATGTAAATCTAAAGGTGTCGTACGGAGATGTTCTAGTAAAAATGGTTCAATATGGGGCGATAGATAAAGATAAATTTTTCAAACTGTATGAGGGACGGGGAGGACTTACGGAGGTTGAAAAGGGGTTATTTGATAGTGCGTCTGATGAGCCGATCATTGTAAATCAGCAAAATGCCAATCTTATTTTAAATCTTCTTTGGCCGCTCGGTATTGCTAATAAAACTAACGTCCTAAGCGAGGGACCGATGGGCACACAGTATAAAAATGAGGTCGGTAATTTTGCCTCAACCGGCGGATGGACTCTGGGACGGGAAACTGGAGGAAATCTTTTCAATAAATATCCAATTTTGCCCTTAACTGCCGACGAGGAAAAAATCGTGACGGAGATTGCCCAGAATATCTATCGGCCCTGCTGCGGCAATAGTACCTATTTCCCGGACTGCAATCACGGAGCGGCCATGCTGGGCTTTATCGAAATCGCTGTAAAACAAGGAATGTCTAAAGAAGAAATTTATAAAAAAGCCTTGGCGCTTAATACCTACTGGTTTCCTCAAACGTATGCAGAGCTGGGAACATATTTCAAACAAAAGAAAAATATTTCCTGGGATAAGGTAGATCCGAAACTTGTGCTAGGAATTGACTATTCCAGCGGACAGGGATATCGAACGATTAATAAAGAGTTGCAGTCGGAGGGGCTTCTTCCAAAAGTTGAAGGAGGCGGAGGGTGCGGAGTATAAATTAATAAAATTTAAGGAGGATTTAAAAATGGCAGATACACAAAAGGCAGATACACAAGTAAGTCCAGAAAGTAAAAGCTTTAATCCTATGATTTGGGGAGCAGTGATAGTTTTGGTGGTTATCGGAGGCGGTTATTATTTCATGAGCGCAAATAAAAAGACAGGTGAACCTGCTGTAATTGAAAGAACTGCAAATGAAGAAATAACTGAGCCTTCAACTCAAAATGGTACAGATACTCTCACTACCGATAAAACAGCGTCAAAAGTAGCTGAAAATATCAAAACGATAGAGATGGAAGGCGGATCTTTTTATTTCAAGCCGGATAAGATTACTGTAAAAGAAGGTGATCGGATCAAAATCTTACTCAAATCTGTGGATAAAGTCCATAACTTATATCTGGATGAATTTAAAGTAAAAAGCTCTGACGTCAAAACCGGTGAAACTACCTCAATAGAGTTTACAGCCGGTAAAAAAGGATCATACGAGTACTACTGTGCCATCGGACAACACCGCCAAATGGGCATGGTCGGCACATTAATTGTAGAATAATTTAACTCTAATAATTTTAAAAGTGCTCCCCTCATCCGGGAGCATTTTTTTGTTCAAGCTTATTATTTGTTATAATTTTCACATGTACCAAATATCTTAGCGTTTGGCAACAGTTTGACATAAAAAGAGTTTATCCCAATAAAACTATTCATTATCGTTCTTAAAAATGAAGTATCTTTTTTTTCTATTCTTATTACTCATTATTTTATTATTGCTTTGCTTTTTGTATACCTGGTGGAAATTCAGACAATCAATTTATATCCACGCCAATTTAAATCAGAAATTAATAGATAATTATCCTCTTGATAAAAAAAGCGTTAGTTTCAAAACTTCAGACGGAGAAATTATTTCAGCATGGTATACACCTGTTATTAATTCCAAGGCGGTAATTATACTAATTCACGGATTAACCGATAAAAATGGCGGTAAAGCTCTCATGCTACCTCATGCCAATTATTTAACCAAAAACGGATATTCTGTTTTACTAATGGACTTAAGATCTACCGGTGAAAGTACGGGGTCCAGAGTGCATCTTGGTACCAGAGAATGGAAAGATGTAGAAGCGTCATATAATTTTTTGAAAACACTTCCGGAAAATAAAGATAAAAAAATAGGATATTTCGGAATATCTATGGGTGCGGCAACTGCCATTATTACCGCCGGAAAAACTCAACGGGGAGATTTTGTCATTGCCTCAGTCCCCTATGCCTCGTTTAACAAGCTTTTCTCTTTCCAGATCGCAAGAGAACATTTATATGTTCCGTTGTTTTTGCCAATAATCAAAATAGCCGCTGCGATCGAGCTTGGCAGTCACTATTCTGATTTCGATCCGGAAAAATTAATTTCTAAAATAAAAACACATGTTCTGATTTTTGCCGCTAAAAATGATCAAGATGTCGATTATAAAGACGCAGAGTATTTATATTCACTGGCTAATGAACCAAAGATTATCTGGTTGGCAAATACTTCTCATGATATACACAAGGAAAAACCGGATGAATTCAGTAAACGTGTCCTGGATTTTTTAAGTGATCTCTAGTCAGAAACTCTGTAGGCTATTGGTGCAATCTTTAAACGCAATCATCTATTCCTCTATAGTTATTAGATCACGAGTTTATCACCTTCTGTCATTCCGAACAAACGAAAGTGAGCGCGGGAATCCCGATTTAATCGATATTACAGTCTCTACCGACATAAAGTCGGGGTTCTCATAATAACAGTTTCTTTGCCAAATCCTTAACGGTAACATTTCTGATGATTCTATGCGGATTATTGTTTGTAAATAATATTCATGTTATCATGTTCTAGAACATCGAAACATAAGTATGACGCAGATCTCCAAATTTCCATTACGAAAAGAAATTGAAGAAAGAATATATGAAGTTTTTCTTGAAAGTATCGGAATGGTACGGTCTAGAGGTGAAGTTACGAGTTTGTTAGAAGATTTATTATCACCGACTGAAAAAACCATGTTGGCAAAAAGAATATCTATAGCTTTTCTTCTGGCAAAAAAATATGACCAAAGGACTATTTCTAAAACTCTAAAAGTAGGTTTGGAAACTGTGAGTAAAGTTAGTAGAAGCATGAGAAGCGGAAAAGGAGGTTATCGGATGGTTGCGGGAAACATCATGAGGAATGAAAAACTTAATGAGTTCGTTCAGAAGATTGATGATTTTATCAACGATGTCTTTCCTCCTAAAGGACGTGATTGGAGAAAGTGGCGCAAGGATCGGTGGGAGGAAAAAAAGCGTAACCAAAAGGCATTCTAAAATGTTATCATGTTCTAGAACATGATAACAGAGAAGAACCGGTACGGTCGTTTAAGGTGATTTAAGATCTGACTGATTATCTTCGCTCGTAATCAAAATATAACACTTCTAAAATCTAGAGTTAATTTAATTAATTATAAGGAAAAGTTTTTTTATCTTAAAAAAACTCTCTATATACAATACGGGTGGGGTAATTTAATTTGGATTACTGAAAGTGTCTATTAAATTTTTCGTTTAAAAAAATTCAATCATTAAAAACATCAGATAGGCTGCGATGAGCAGAATTCCTTCCCATCTTTCAAGACTGTGTTTGGTACGTATGAATATAAAAAACATTACAAAAGTAACTATAAAAGTAAATATCGCTATGTAATATTCAGATATGGCCTGAACGGTAATAGGGTTTAACAGTGCAGTTATACCGATTATAAACGTTCCGTTTGCCACAAGTGAACCGAGTAAATTCCCTAAAAACATTTCCGATTCTTTTTTCTTTATCGCCTCAATTCCGAAGGCCAGTTCAGGAAGAGAAGTTCCGACCGCAACTATAAATAATCCCACTAAAATTATAGGTATGCCCATATTCCCTGCGAATGAAGCACCGAGTCTGACAATCATATCTGAGCTAAACAGAATAACCGCAATTCCCAGAAAGGTATACATAAAATCTTTGGCGACGTGATTGTGATGAATTCTTCTAAGAAACCCGATGATAAACCCGTTTTCATCATCGAAATATCTGTGTCGTTTGTTTAATATCAGATAATTATAAAATCCGTACATTGAGAGGAGTATTAGACCGTCGACTCTGGACAGGGTTTTATCCAGCAGAAGAAGAAAAGGTATTATTCCGGCTATGAACGCATGCAATAGATCTTTTACTTCGATGTCATGGTTTTTTATTTTTAATGATCCGCTTATAACTGCAGCCAAACCGACGATCAGCGATATATCAGCAATATTTGACCCGATCACATTACCTAAAGATAGATTTGGCTGATTTTCCAATGCAGATGTAATTCCTACAAATAATTCCGGGAGCGAGGTAGCCATTCCGATAATTATTGCCGTGAGATAAAAACTTCCCAGATTTGTTTTGCGAGCAATTGACCTAAGGTGAACAACAATAATATCAGTTGCTTTTATAAGTACAAAGGAAAAAAAGATAATACCTATAAACTGCAGTATTTGTAGGATATACATAAATTATATTATATCAATTAATCTAACTTTTACTTAATTAAATTATTAATGAAGAAACTTTAGATTAATTCTATCTCCGAACTGAATACTTTTCTTACTGACTAAACCTGAAGGCAACTCTAGTACTTTATAATAAACCGGTTTCCAGAAAAAAAATCTGTTTGGGGACAGGCTTATTTTTATTTTACTGACAATGTCTTTTTTATCCAAAATTAAAATATCTATTATATGGCGCATACCGAATGTATGCAAACCGAATCTGGTTTCCAGATAAAGGCAAGTATTTTCGTCTTTTCCAATTAAACCGACACACTTATCCCAAAAATTATCAGCTTTAACTGCTTTTAATCTGATTATTTTCATATAGTATTTTCACTCATTCTGTTAAAATAATAACATGATTTCAGGAAAAATAATTTTCAGGGATGTCAGGTTTCAGGTGAGCCTCGTGCTTCTTTTGATTTGGTTTCTGAATCTATTTTTCAGACCGAATTTCAACATGATTCTTTATCCGTTACTCGGTGCGTTTCTTTTTTCAGTCTTGGATGTAATTTATACGTTTATCAGAACAAAAAGAGTTTATCTGCCTTTTTCGGCATTTCTTTCAGGATTAATAATTAGCCTTATTCTCGATGATACCCAAGGTCTATTTCACCTGTATTCTGCAGTTTTTGCGGCGTTTTTCTCCAAACATTTTATCAGGATAAAAGGGAATCATATCTTCAATCCTGCGGCGTTCGGTTTGTTTGTTTCCTCTGTTTTATTCCAATCATCAATCTCCTGGTGGTCAGTAATTACCGTAAATATTTATGCCTTGCCCCTTATCTTCCTCTTACCTGTTTTAAATCGGCTGCGAAGACTTCATATACCACTAATTTTTTTGGGAGGGATATTTATTTATCTGATTCTTACAACCGGCCTTCAACCTGCGTTTCTTCTGATGTCTGACGGATCACTCCTTTTTTTCGCCTTCGTAATGTTGACCGAACCCATGACAACAAAAATATTCCGCTTCTGGAAATACGGTTCTCCACTAATGATGCTCGCGGTCTATATAATTTTTATGACTCTTAGAATATTTGGCCCTGATTTGTTTCTTTCTACTCTACTTCTGGTAAATTTACTGAGCAGTGTCACCAGTTTATCCTCCCAACAAAACAGGTAAATAAAAAACCTTACCGAAGAGAAATAAAATCCCGATAAAAAAACTAAAAACAGCAGTTAAAGTACCCAGGACTAGTCTGAAGTTGGAATTATTATTTTTATTTAAATAACCATAACTGATAACAAGTGTGATAACGGAATTGGAGATTAATAACCCAAAAACAAATACAGTTACAAAAACAGCTCCGATTAACTCTCCGCCAATTCCTGCTGCTGTAATAAAAAGTAATACCTGTGAGGGGGTTTCCGCTCCAATACCGTGAATAATTCCGATCAAAAAGGCCATTCCTAAACCATAGGGATAATCATAAAATACCATTTCTTTTTTATGATGATGGTTGATTTTATTATGGAAATAGATATAAATTTTCCGGAGAAATGTAAAGAGAATCATCCATCGGCTTTTTATTTTAAAATTCCTGCCATGCAGGTAAATGCTTACAAAAAGCCAAATACTAAGTAATATTAAGGTTAAACCTACAATTGGCTCCATTATTCTATCTACCCAGCTTGGCAGATTTATACCGATCATAACAGACAGCAAACCTATAATTATGATCACGGCCGCATGTCCCAAAGCGTAAACTGATCCAAAAATAATTCCCTGCCTCCTGCTGTCGCAGGAACCTGAAATATCAGAGATTGCCGCGATGTGATCCCAATCTATACCGTGACGCAACCCCAGCAGGAAACTGGATAACAATAAAATCGATCCGGAAAAATTCAGGGGCATATTTTAGATTTTCTTTTTGAGAGGAGCTTTTTTGGATTCTTCGTTTTTGACAAAATCGCCATCCAGCTCTTCGTCTGGAGTAATCAGGATGGAAAAAAGTATAAAACCTGCAAAAATCGGCATAATCAAAGTGAAACGTGTCACTTCATCAGGAACTTTAATTAATATTCCGATCGTTAAAATTACGGAAATTATTGCCGCCCAAACCATGGCTTTATTACTTCTGTAAAATTTCTGCCACCACTTTTTCATAATATTCATATCCTATGCTACTGATGTATAATTGTCAAGGATATGGAAGGTAATTTCAGTTCTTCCCGATGTCAGCTTCGATTTCTTCACCTCGGGGGAGTCCATTCGGCCACCCCCGAGGTGGTTTTCAGGCTTTACTGGTAACAACTGAATAATTACATAAGAATCATTATGAAAGCAGGATACGTAGCAATTGTAGGCAGGCCCAACAGCGGTAAATCAACACTGTTAAATAATATACTGGGAAATAAAGTATCAATTACATCTCCCAAACCCCAGACTACCAGATTTTCAATACAGGCTCTTTATGAAGATGACCGCGGACAGATAATTTTTATCGACACTCCCGGTGTTTTTGGCAAAGTTAAGGATCCGGTTTCTGCCCGTATTAATCCTCAGGCGGAAAATACATTAAATGCTAAACCTGCTGTTGTGGTGTATCTTGTTGATCATACCAGAGACCGGAATTTTGAAGAGAATAAAATTCTGGGTTTAGTACGAAGAGTGAAAACCCGTAAGATAATGGCTGTCAATAAAATTGATGTAAAAAAACCCACCTTTTTTCCCCATTATAAATTTATGGAAGAAGAGTTTGATGACTGTGTACAAATATCCGGATTGTATAAAACAAATTTAAACCTGCTGTTGGATAAGATTTTCGCTTTACTGCCCGTTCACGAAAAAATTATAACAGATGCTAATCCTGCCACCCCTCTTCTCAATGTGGATAGTAAGATGTTTATTGCAGAAATTATCAGGGAAAAAGCATTTTTATTTTTACGCAAAGAAGTGCCTTATACTTTAACATGTGTTGTTGATGAAATTACCACAAAAAATGAAAAGACGCTGTATATCAAAGCACGGATTATCACCAATGATCAGAAGTACAAAAGTATGATAATCGGCGAAAAAGGGAGGATGGTAAAAGAAATCGGCATGGCAGCCAGAAAAGAACTGCAAACCGCAACCAGTAAGAGTGTCTTTCTGGAATTATTGGTGGAATCAAACCCCCATTGGCACGAAAGTTTATAAGGAATTATAATTTGTCAAGAAATCCCGGCATTTGATAAGCGCTTTTGACCTGTGGCTCACTCTATTTTTTTCTTTTAAGGTCAGCTGTGCACTGGTTTTACCAAGTTCGGGAAGATAAAAAACAGGATCATAACCGAATCCGTTTGAACCAACTGGCTTTTCTGTTATATAACCTTCACTTACTCCTTTAAAGGTGACAATTTTCTCAACATTGTCATTCTGAACGCTGCTAATAAGTGATCCTTCGTCCCGATCGAATCGGGACTCAGGATGACTTAGAGGAATATATAAAGCAATCACACATCTGAATCTAGCTGCTCGTTTCTCTTTCAGAATATCTTTAAGTTCCTTAAGTAACTTATTTATGCGGTCCAAGTCAGTTCCCTCTGCATATCTTGCAGAATTTACTCCTGGTTTTCCTCCAAGCGCATCTACTTCTAATCCGGAATCATCGGCAAGTGTCAACAATCCTGTTTTTTCTCCAATAGTTTTTGCTTTAAGTATTGCATTTTCTTCAAAGGTTTTTCCGTTTTCTTCTACATCAACATCCAATCCAATATCACTTAATGATTTAATTTCCAAAGGAATATCAACCAGAATGTCTTTTATTTCTCTAATCTTTCCTGAATTACTCGTTGCTATAATCAATTCTTTCATACAGCACAAATATATGCTATGGGCTCGTTCATAAATAACGTTTACGTTATTTATGAATACGGCCCTTTGTGGCGAAGACCTACAATATTCTTTGATAAGATAATTAGTGACTTCGCCCTATCGCTTGAATAGGTGTTATTTGGATAAAGTTAGATTATTAAGACGGTCTATTACCTCTTTTTTACCAAGTATTTCCATGGATTCATTAAGGGGGGGTGAAATTTTTTTGCCTGTGATAGCAACCCTTAAAATCATAAAAAACTCGCTGTTTTTTATATTCAGGCTCGTTGCCAAGTTCAGCATATTTTCACCAATTTTATCTGCTTTCCACGTATTCAGCATTTTTAAACTATTAACAATATCTTTCACCAGAGATAATTTATCCGAAAGAGGTATTTCGTATTCCTTCGGTGCCTCAAAGAAAAATTGACAAAGTATAAAATAGTCCGATAGTTTTTTTATCCGTTCTTTAATTAAAGGAGTCGTCCTGGTAATCAGCTCGAGAGGATATTTTTTATCATAAAATTCATAGATTTGGGTTGTAAGTTTTGAGTTATTAGTCATTCTGATATATTCACCGTTTATCCAATCCAGTTTCTTCAAATCAAAAGCCGGACCGACTGTCTTCACATCCTTTAACTCGAAATATTTAATCATCTCATCGATCGTGAATATTTCCACACCATTAGTTTTACCACTCCAGTTCTCAGGCATGGACCAACCCATTAAAGCAAGATGGTTTAAAATAGCTTCAGGCAAATATCCCTGACTTTTATACCAGGAAATCCATACAGGGTTTTTTCTTTTGGATAGCTTACTGCGGTCTGGGTTTCTCAAGATCGGGGTATGAGCAAAAACCGGAAGTTCAAATCCTAAATATTTATAAATCAGGATATGCTTGGGTGTTGAGGACAACCAATCTTCCGCTCTGATGACGTGGGTTATTTTCATAGCACAATCATCCACAACTACCGCCAGATGATAAGTGGGAAAGCCGTCGGATTTTAACAATACCTGGTCGTCGATGAGCCTATTTTGAAAACTGACTTTCCCCCGAATCAGATCATTAAACTCTGTAGTGCCGTCATCCGGAACATTTAATCTAATAACATATTTTTGTTCTCTGCTTGCCCGTCGTAGCTTTAACGAAGGTGGGTTTTCTGTTCTTTGTTCTTTGTCTTGTTTGCATCTGCCGTCGTAAAGCGTCGGCTTTCCGGCTGCTATCTGCTCCTGCCGCATTTGTTCCAAATCACCCGGTGTACAGTAACAATAATAGGCAAATCCTTTCCTCACCAATTCTTCAGCATGGTGCTTGTAAAGGTCCAGGCGTTCTGACTGAATATAAGGTCCATAAGGGCCGCCGATATCGGGCCCTTCATCATAATTCAAACCAAACCAGTGCAGTGTTTTCAATATCCTCGCCATAGATCCCTGAACCAATCTTGTCCTATCTGTATCCTCTATTCTGACGATGAACTTTCCGTGATATTTGCATGCAAAGATGAAATTAAGAAGTGCTGTATAAACATTGCCTATATGCAAATCTTCCCCTGTCGGAGACGGAGCTATACGTACCCTGATATTATTCACATTCGCTCCTTTCTATCTTTCAATGTAAACATAGATTGATTCTATCATATGCTTTATTTTATACTAAATTAAGGAATCGTTTGCCAGCTATTTAAAAAATATGTCCAGTCTAACCGAAACATCTATCTATATAAAAAAAATAATTACTTATGTAATAGGGTTTTTAGTATTTATTATTTTGCTTCGTGGGATAACATCCTTGCTGATAAAAAATTGGCAGGCCTCTCATCCAGTTCCAATACCCGGTCCAAATGTAAAATTTGATAAACTTCCAGCTCCCCAATTTCCTTTTCGCCTGTCGACTTCAGGTATGCATTTTACCCTGGAAAATATCGAAGGAAAACCGCCGGAAACCACCTCTTCAGGAAAAGTTTATCCCATCCCTAAAACAGTTCCCAGTTTTCTGTCAGATGACAAAGCTCAAAAATTTGCTTTGAAACTGGAATTTACTCTTAGTCCTGACGATATTAATTCAACCTTTTATCACTATACTGATCCGGCAGACAGTAACCGTACACTTGTTCTTGATATTGCCAGTATGAATTTCAAATTAAGATATGATTATTCCAAAAATCCGTCTGCGGTCTTTAACCAGGGAACAATTATTAGCAAAGAAAAAACCATAGCTGATGCCAAAAATTTTATCAGGCGAAATAGTCTTTTTGATGACACAATCCTTAACGGAATTATTACCACGAATTTCTATAAATTCGACCCTATCCAGAATAAATTAATATCATCAGCCAGTCAGTCTGATATCCAAGCAGTACGTGTAAATTTCAACAGAAATGATTTGGATAAAATGAAAATAGTTTCGCCGGTATTTGGAGAAAGCTATAATTACGCTCTTTATACTTTTTCCTCGCAAATAAAATCTCCGGTGATCGAATTATCATACGCTAATTGGCCGATTGACTACAATAATTTCGCAACCTATCCGCTGCGGTCCGGCCAACAGGCGTGGAAAGATTTAGTAGACGGTTATGCTCTGATTTCCAGATTAGGAAATAACAAAAAATTAGATGCTATCATTATTCGTAAAATATATTTAGCTTACTATGACAGCGAAGAACCGCAACCATACCTGCAACCGATTTTCGTCTTTGAAGGGGATAATGATTTTGCGGCGTATCTTCCTGCTATTTCGCCTGAATGGTTGGAATAAGGTTATTTAATGGTAACCAATTATAATTGGTATAGATATAGTTTATCAGTTTTTCCGTATCAGCGAATCTTTCCTTGCTTTTAAGCACGGCAATGATTACTAAGGTATCATTTTTCTTAACCTCAGATATTAAAATTTCTCCCCCGTTTTCGGTCTGCCCTGTTTTGACTCCGGCCACTCCCGCGATTTTACCAAGTAATTCATTGACGTTTATCAAATCATGAAAATATGAATATGTCACATCTGACACTACAATTCTTTTGGTGCTGACAATTTTGGAAAATAATTTATTATTTAAGCCGTACAGTGAAACTTTTACCAGATCTTCGGCGGTGGAAAAGTGGTTTTTGTCATCAAAACCGGCCGGATTGGTCAGATGAGTATTGGTGAGTCCTAAATCAATAACTTTATCATTCATTTTTTCAACAAACTTCGTCAAACCTCCCGGGTAGTTCTCAGCTATTGCATATGCGGCATCATTGGCTGAATGAACTAACATACCATAGAGTAAGGCTTCAAAAGTAATTTTTTCTTTTTTGACAAGACCCATAACTCTGCCTTGTATATTGTCTGATTGAACTGTCAGAACGTCATCAAGATGATAATAGTCCAAAGCAACCAAAGCAGTGACAATCTTCGTAGTTGAAGCAGGTGAATATATCTCTCTGGAATTTTTGGAATATAAAACTATACCTGATGGAACATCTTTAATTAATACGGCTTCGGCGCTGATTTGAGGTATATCATTATCGGTTATTTTGATCGGAATTGGGGGAGGTTCCGGTAAATCAGAATCGGGAGAAAGAGTTAATCCTTGAGCCAGGTCGACAGGATGAAAATAAATATTTGCTGAAGGATTTAATAATAAAAAAACAGTGATCAAGAAAAACCATAGAATTTTCCATTGATACTTTAATATTTTGGGAATATATTTACTTTTTGGCATTTATGATTCTGATTCCTAATTCATCAAGTTGCTGAGGACTTGCAGAACTTGGAGCTTCCATAACGGATGTTATACCGGATGCAGATGTGGGAAAAGCCATAACTTCCCGGACGCTTGGCTCACTAAGAACTGCCATCATAAACCGGTCGATACCGGGCGCTATACCTCCATGAGGCGGTGCTCCGTACGTGAATGCAGTCTGCATATGAGAAAACTGTTTCTTTTGCTCCGTAGTAAAGCCTATTAGATCAAAAACTTTATCCTGAATTTCGTTTTGGTGAATCCTGATACTGCCTCCACCCACTTCATAACCGTTTAAAACCAAATCATGCTGTAAACCTCTGACTTTTAAAGGATCGCTGTCTAAATATTTAATATCATCAGGATGAGGCGCGGTAAACATGTGATGGGAAGGCGCAAACTTAGCACTGCCTGACCCGTGAAAAAAATCTTCCTGAGATTGTTTAGCGAAAAGCGGAAAATCCAAAATCCAGGCAAATGCCAGCTCATCGGGATCTTTTTTGTTTTGCCGTAAATCCGGCTTGTCTGAACCGTATTTTTGTACAACATCTTTATGAGCCAGTCTTGGCCAGGGTGATTGAGTGATATGCTTATCGGGAAAAACTTCGGCAATTAGAGTAGTAAATAATTCTTCAGTGAGTATTAATATATCTTCCTGTGTTACGAAAGACATCTCAAGGTCAAGTTGCGTAAACTCACCATATGCCCTATCGGCTCTGGGATCCTCATCACGAAAACATCTGACAATTTGAAAATATCTCTCCACTCCGGCTACCATCAAAAGCTGTTTATATTGCTGGGGAGATTGAGGCAGAGCATAAAATTTTCCTTTCTGCAGACGGGATGGGACGATAAAATCACGTGCGCCTTCGGGTGTAGTTTTGGTAAGCATGGGAGTTTCAATCTCTAAAAAATCCTTCTTGGTGAGAAAATTCCGTATAAAACTAGTTACCTGTGAACGCAATTGAAGATTTTTAAACATTCTACTCCTCCTTATATCCAAATAGCGGTATTTCATGCGCAACTCTTCTTCAATATCATACCCGTCATTATCAATAGGAAAAGGCAATTCTATGGATTTAGAAATTATGGTCAGCTTTAAGACTTCTATTTCCACATTTCCTGTAGCAATTTTAGGATTTACCAGTTTGGGAGGTCTAGCTTTTACCGCTCCTTCAACTTCAATTACATCCTCTAGACTTAACCGCGGAATTTCACCAGTTAAGACAAGCTGAATGATACCGCTCCGGTCTCTAAGATCGATAAAAACAATCTTGCCGTGATCACGTCTTTTGTCAACCCAGCCTAAAAGTAGCACCTTATCTCCAACTTTTGCCGGCGTTTCTATTGTAAGCGTCCTTTGCATATTATTTCTTGCGATTATACTTTTCTAATGCCATTCCTAAAAGCCTGATAGCTCTTTGCAGTTTCTCTTCGCTTAGAACATAAGCTATTCTAATTTTATCTTTACCTTTTTGGGGATTTTTATAAAAACCGGTTGCAGGCGCAATCATGACAGTTTCTCTGTGATCGGAAAAATCATTCAGTAAAAATTCGGCAAATTTATCACTGTCGTCTACCGGAATTCTGGGCATAATATAAAATGCTCCCTCGGGAACAACGAAAGAAACCCCTTTAATCTTACGAAGTTCAGAAACTACCATATCTCTTCTTTTTTTGTAATTTTTTTTGACCTGCTCGGTATATTGGCGGGAGTTGATAAGTACAGGAATAAGAGCCAGTTGGTCAACTGTGGCTACTGACAGTCTTGCTTGAGCGAAACGCATAATTGCCGCCATCACCTCTTTATTTTTACTGGCCACACAGCCGATCCGGGCTCCGCAGGAATTAAATCTTTTGGAAACACTGTCGGCAACGATAAGTTGGTTGTGAAGTTTTGTAAAAGACATGAAAGGCAGTACTTTTTTATCGTCAAAAACTATTTCCTGATATGTCTCATCTGAAATTATGAAGAGATTATGCTTCAATGCAATATCGGCGATCATCCTGACCTCTTGAGATGTATACATGGTGCCTGTCGGGTTATTAGGATTGCAGAGCACTATACCGCGGGTTTTACGGCTGATGGCTTTTTCAATCATCACTTTCGGCGGAAAATGGTATCCGGTTTCAACTTCAGTTGGAAGAGCTTTTAGAACTATATTGCCCATGGCTGCCATGATGGCATAACTTGTATAAAAAGGTTCAAAAACTATCAATTCGTCACCCGGATCAGTTACAGTTAAGAAAGCTAAAATAAGTCCTTCTGATCCCCCGCTGGTAACAATAATTTCACTTTGGTCAAATTTTACTGATTTATCATGGTAAAATTTTTGCCAGGCTGCGATGGTTTCGTGAATCCCTTCAGAAGGGGCATATTCCAGAGTGTCGCGGGAAAATTTTTTTATTGCGTTAATAATCGGTTTGGGGGTTGCCATGTCCGGTTGACCGATATTTAAATGGTAAACTTTAATGCCTTTTTTCTTGGCTTTATCAGCTAATGGAACAAGTTTCCTAATGGCTGAAGCCGGACTCTTAAAAGCTCTTTCTGAAATGTTAATTTTCATAACTGCCTCCTTGAAATATTTTTAATTAACCTAAACTTTTTCTTAGACTGCCTGCCAGAGAAATAAGATTGGTCGGATTGGCTTTACTTTTTAACCTATTATAAATAGTCTCAGATAATTTGCAATGTTCTTTTTGAATATCGTCTTGGGGACCAAGTGTCACCTTTAATAGCTTTTCTATCTCAAAAACGTCCTCAATAACCTGCTTAAAAGCGGGTATATCCGAGGCAAGACGAGCCAGATTTTTTTTATTTAAAAAATAACCTGCCTTGATGATATCTTTTTTAAAGTTGACATAATATCGGAATATCTCTTCTGTGAGTCCCATACCCTTAGCTTTTTTTAAACCTCTTCCTGTGGCAATAAGTTCAGGAGGGATTCCCAGAGAATAAAGTGAGGCCGTGAAAGAAATAGCCCGTGGTAAATGCACTTTTCCTACACCCCGCGAGTAACCGAAAAGCCCGATATGTAGAACTCTTTCCCTTCTTTTTGCGACGTACAAGCTCAGTGAATTTATCAGCGGAGCTAATTTTTCCACGGTTTCCCGGTAAGGAATCTCAAAATAAGGAATTATTTTAAGAAGTTTCTTTTTTGTGCATGTGTCAATTTGAGCCGCAATTCCTTCCGGCAGTCTTTGTTTTAAGATGTTTATGGCTGTCTTTACTTTCTTTTTGGGAAAATCATATCTGAATGCACTTTGTAAAATCATGGTTTTCACACCCCTGTATTCATTCAGCACGTCTTGAATGTTAGTAGGGGTTACCGATCCCCTGAAAGGCAGAGTCCCTGTGCCAACCATAGGATAAAGCCTTATGCCTGATTCTTGCTCTAAGTTCCTAAATTGTGATAAGGCTATTTTTAATGCCAGCATGGTGGGTACTAGTGATGAATTGAGAGCCGGATCGCTCCGGGCACAGTAAGGTCTGAGATAGGCGGGATATTTACCGAATCTGGCTTTATGAAGTTTGAAATACTCCCGTAAAATTTCTGAAGATCTGATAATCACATTCACTTGCTCAAAAAGGGGAATAATTTCGATGGATCTGATGGAATCATTCATCTTAAGTAATCTGTGATCAATATCGACAATCTCCCTGAACGCTTCCTGAATATCAATTATTTCTTCAGCTGTTTCCGTCAAGGGGAGTATTGTTTCAAAAATTGGAGGATGGTTAAAACCCAAACTCTCTGCCAATTGACTACTGGTAATCATTACCATGAAGGCTCTGGCCAGCCTGAATTGTTTTTCCACCCGCGGATTGGGAATGCGGAAAGTAAGAAATTTTTCTTTACCCAAAGGATTTTTTTTGAAATAGGTGTAATATTTGCTGAGAAGTCTGTCGACCACCGCCTCATCAACGAATTTTCCTTCCCAGTCCCAGTTATACTCATCCATCGCGAGATCCGAAAAACATAAATAACACTCCTTCAATTCCGCGAGTGTTGAGATGAAAGCCTTGTCGTGCCAATAAGGCTTGCCCGCATTATCCGGATGCTGGGTTGCCATGGTAGCGGGTATTTTTCTCATAAAAAACCTCAGAGATCCTAACATCTTTAAGGTGCAATTGCAAGCTTGTTTTAGAATTCCATTTATTTTCATCCAAACTATAAACAGTATCGATTTTACAGTCAGATTTAAACGTACCCGCAATTTCTCCCAGTTTAAATCCGATAGCTTCAATTAAATCATTTTTTTCTTCGCTGATTTTCAACTTCATTTTTAAGTGGTTTCTCTCACGGCCGACCAAGGTAAAACCTGCAATTGTAATATTTTTACTTAAAAAAACAGGTTCGGAATTAGCAACTCCAAAGGGCTGTAACTGCAACATTTTTGCATATAAAGATTCTGTTATATCAGACAGGTTCAAAGTCATATCAATCAGGATATTTTTATCCGTTCGTCTGAACAGGTTTTCATTTTGAAAAAAGGCGGCAAGTCTTGACTCAAGAAGCCCTATTTTAGAAGTTTCAACAGTAAAACCTGCTGCTTGAGGATGACCTCCAACATCAATCAAGATATCTTCAAAATTTCTGAGAATGGCGATAATATCGATGCTCTTTACAGATCGGGCTGAGGCTTTGGAAATTTTTTCGCCTTTGGCTATCACAATCGAAGGAAGATTGTAATCCTGGGTCAATCTTCCGGCAATAAGCCCGATAATCCCCGATTGAAAACTCTCATGACTGATGAATAATAATCCGCTTTTAACATCGGCCATATCCTTCGCTATGATAACTGACTCTTCTGTCATTACCTGTCTTTTTTTATTCAAAGTGTATAATTTTTCTGATAATGCCAGAGCCCTGATTTTGTCTTTGGTGCAGAGAAGGCGCAGTGCATCAATAGCATGAGTCAACCGTCCGATGGCGTTTATTCTTGGTCCGATGATATGGCCTAAATCATAGGCGTCAATATCTTCTTTATTAATTCCGGCATGTTTTATTAATGTGTTTAAACCAACCCGCGTACTTTTCCTGAGTTGTACAAGTCCCAACTTGACGAAAATTCTGTTTACTCCAATCAGTGGAATCAAATCACAAACTGTAGCCAAAGCCACCAAATCCAAATTTTCTTTATGGGAAAATTTACCTTTTTGCAGATCCGTTGATTTTTTCAGGTAGTTCGTCAACTCCTCACAAAAATACCAGACTAAGGCAGTAGCACAAACCATGGTTGTATGTACCAGAGTATCAAGATCCGGAGTTTTATCCGGTTTTACATGGTGGTCTATAACAATTACATCGATTCCTTGTTTTTTGGCAAAAGCGATCTTAGAGCCTGCGGAAATTCCGTGGTCAACAGTAATGATTAAAGAGGTTTTATATTTTTTCTTAACCTCCAGTATTCCTTTTTCCGACAGTCCATAACCTTCTTCAAACCTATTTGGCACATACGGCATAACCTTCGCTCCAAAAGAAAATAGGCATTCCCAAAGCAGCGCGCCGCTGCTTAACCCGTCCACGTCATAATCAGTATAAACCACAATCGATTCCGAATTTCTCAATGCAGTTTCTATTCTTTCCAGAGCTTTTAATAGGCCGTTATTATTTATTCCCAATATTTTGCGGTTTATGCGGGAAAGATCGGGATGGAGAAATTCCTCTATCTGTTTCTTTGTTTTAATGCCGCGGTTTTTCAGTATTATGGAAATTATTTCATCATCTCCGGAATTATTTGATGTACTACGGCTTTCATCTAGTATTTTCCACTTATTCATGATCTTATATCTTTAGGTTATAATATTAGTCAGAAAATTAATACTATCATGAAATACCGGATTCCCAAAGAAGTTTTAGAAGTGTTTAAAAAATTCAGTAAAAAAGGATTTGAAATCTTTGCTGTGGGAGGAGCAGTCAGAAATCTTCTTCTGAATATGGCGACAAAGGATTGGGATTTCACTACCAATGCCCAACCTGAAGAGATAACCGGTCTTTTTAAAGACAGTTATTATGATAATAAATTCGGTACCGTCGGTGTTCCTGTAAAAAGTCTGTCTTCAGTTTTTGAAATTACCACATATCGCAGTGAGTATGGTTACACCAATCACCGGCATCCGGATAAAATAATCTGGGGCAAAACTCTCAAAGAAGATCTGAAAAGAAGAGATTTTACCATTAACACTCTGGTTTTCGATGGGGTTAAAATCAGAGATTTATTTGGAGGCGTAACCGATTTAAATAATCATCTGGTCCGGGCGGTTGGAGACGCTTCAGAAAGATTTCAGGAAGATGCGCTCAGGATGTTGAGATCAGTACGCCTTGCCACACAATTGCAATTTATTATCGAAGCGGATACCTTTGCGGCCATCCAAAAAAACAGCCGGCTCTTAAATAAGATTTCTCAGGAAAGAATCAGAGATGAACTGATAAAAATTCTATCCTCCGATTATCCCGCGGACGGTATTTTACTTCTTAAAAACTGCGGGGTCCTTACGGTAATCCTGCCGGAATTGGACAAATGTTTCGGGGTTGAACAAAAAAGTCCCCGCCGGCATCACAAATATGATGTTGGGACACATCTCATCGAATCACTTCGCCAGTGTCCATCCAAAGATCCATATGTTCGTTTGGCTACACTTCTACATGATATAGGAAAACCTGCGGTATTTAATAAGACTGATGAGGGGGTAATCACTTTTTACAATCACGAAATTGTCGGGGCCGCGATGGTGAAAAAAATTATTTCCCGGCTTCATCTTTCCAAAAAAGAAAGTGAAAAAGTATGGCGTCTGGTCAGATACCATCAATTTACCGTCGATGAAAGACAAACTGATAAAGCTCTAAGACGCTTCATCAAAAATACAGGCATAGACAACCTGAAAGATATTTTAGATCTGCGCATTGGTGACCGCCTGGGAGGCGGAGCCACAGAAACCTCGTGGCGGCTGGATCTTTTCAAAAAAAGGCTGATTGAAGTGCAAAAACAAGCCTTTACCGTAGCAGATTTAAAAATTAATGGGTTTGACGTGATGACAATACTGCAATTGACTCCGGGACCAAAAGTTGGAGAAGTTCTGGCCTCGCTTTTTGCAAAAGTTGAAGAGGGAAAAATAAAAAATGACCGGGAACTTCTTCTTGCCGAAATTAAAGCTTTCTTTTCTTCCTCGACCGTTCTTCCCAAATAACGAGAAGTGGTGCGGCGTTAAATATCGAAGAATAGGTACCGGAGATAATACCAATCAGAAGTGCAGCTATAAACCACCTTGTAGATTCACCGCCAAAGAGTAATAAAGCTACCAGAGTCAAAATTACCGTCATCGAGGTAGACAAAGATCGGGCAAGAGTTTGTACAATTGATTCATTGACGATCTGGGAAAATTCTTTGCCGGTTAGATGTATCAGATTCTCCCTAATTCTGTCAAAAACAACGATTGAATCATGCACCGAAAATCCCATGACCGTCAAAAGGGCAGTGATAAATAAACTATCTATCTCGACCTTATAAAAATGTCCAAGAATGGAAAATATTCCTACTACCACTAAAATATCATGTATTAAAGCGAACACAGCACAAATTCCAAACCTCCATGATGAGTAAGGTTTTGGAATATGCCTGAATGCTAAAGCTACATAAATAATAATGGCGATTGAGGCAACAACAATAGCTTTCAGGGAATTTTGAGCGGTTTCTTGGCCAATAAGTGGACCTACCGTCTCGCTGCGGATTTGTTTTATTTCGCCATAGGTTGCAGAGAAACCTGAAAATAATTTCAGGCTTTTATCTTTTTCCAAAGATTTCAGCCTGACTAAAAAAGTATTTTCTCCGGATTGTTGAATACTCCCAATCTCTAATTCTTCTTTTTCCAGTTCCCTTCGCAAATCACTGTTCTCAATTTTGGTTTCTTTATTTAGAAATTGAAACTCAAGAAGGGTTCCTCCCGTAAAATCTATCGCAGGCCTTATTCCCCAGAGTATTAACGAAATCAATCCTGGTATGATGATAACTGCTGAAAAAATCAGAAACCACCATTTTTTTCCGATAATATCGATCATATTATTCCTTATAAATCAGATTGAGTAAATTACGGGTAATAGTTATTGCACTAAACAGAGATACCACAATTCCTATTGCCAGGGTCAAAGCAAAACCCCTCACTATGCCCGTACCGAACCAGTATAAAATTCCACAAGTGATGAGTGATGAAATATTGGAATCACGAATTGAGGGAAAAGCCCTGTCAAAACCAAGTTTCAAGGCCACCAGATAATCTTTACCCCATCTTATTTCTTCCTTCATCCTTTCAAAAATAAGAATATTTGCGTCAACTGCCATACCAATCGACAGTATAAATCCGGCAATACCGGCTAGAGTCAAAGTTACAGGAACAAGCTTAAAAATAGCAAAAACGATCAAAGCATAAATAATCAGGGCTGTATCGGCAATGACGCCTAATAAACCGTAATTAACGATCATAAAAACCGCAATAATCAGAAAACCTACCATACCAGCCAAAACACTCCTCTCTATCGACTGCTGACCGAGAGTTGCGCCGACATTACGCTGTTCTATTACCTTTAATGGAACAGGTAAAGCGCCCGCGTTCAGGGATATGGCTAATCTTTTTGCTTCATCAAGGGAAAATTTACCCGTGATCGACGCTTTTCCTCCTGTGATAGATTCATTAACTTTTGGAGCTGATAAGAGTTGGTTATCTAAAAATATTGCTACGGTCTTACCTACATTGCGGGTTGTAATATCTTCAAACATTTTAGCTCCGTCGCTGTCAAATTCCAAAGATACTTGCGGCTCTCCTGTATTGGGTTCAAAAGTCACCTCAGCCTTTTTCAAATTTTTTCCGGTCAAAGAGGTGAGAATCGGCCAGATTTCCGCAAGCGAGGAAGGAGTCGCCTCATTGGCCGACTTTGTTGCTTCTTCAAAAAAAGATAATTGGGCTGTTTTGCCTATCAACTCAATCGCCTGATCAATATTTGACACTCCCGGAATTTCTACCAGTATTCTGTATGAATCGCCCACTTTTGACTGTTGAATTACCGGCTCACTTAACCCGTATAAATTAATTCTTCGTTCGACTATATTTTTAGCAGAATCATAAGCTTTAACACGGTCTGCCTTCTCTACTTTGCTCATATCTGCCTCCAGAACCAGATGAGTCCCTCCGGCAAGATCAAGACCAAATTGAACGTCTATATCTTTATTTACAGCAAAATTGCCGATATTTATGTTAATTTTGGGAGAACTGATGGTTCTGTCGAAATTAATTTGGCCAAGACGAAATTTCAATGGGTAATCTTTTGGTAAATCTACTATTGCTACCATGATCGTTAGGGCAATAATAAACCAAAATATTTTTCTTTTGCCAAACATATGTTTTTTTATTTATTAGAAGAGGACGGGAGTTTTAATTGTACTGCCCCGGAGAAAAAGACAGACATGAATCCTTTATCCAGGGATGTCGTCACCTTGACGCTGTCTCCGGATTTTACTCCTAAAGAATGAGCAAAATCAGCGGGTATTATCACCGCCAGACTGTGTTTACCTGCCCGGATTATCTTTTTCATGATAAGTGACATTTAACCGATTAATTCTTCTTCGTCCCCAATAATCATAATCCTTGATCCTTTAAGAATATCCATTACGAAGGGATCTCTTCTTTTTTTCCGAAACTCAAACTCTTCCTCGCTCATGACTGTATAATTTATTTCCCTTTCGCGTCTTACTTCCTCAGCCCGGATTAGTTGACTTAATTCTGGTATGACGACTTTACCTACCATTAATAAATCCACATCATTAACAGCTCTATTTTTATTTCTGGCATATTTTCCGGATATCATCACATACTTAACTTTTCCAAGCTTTACCTTATTTTTTAATATATCCCCTCCGAGCGCTGAAGTTTTTACAATTAAATCCATCAGATCATAATACAAAGGGTAATCTTTACGAAGACCGTAATAGAGTCTGTTGGCCCTTCTTTCCTTGGATAAAAGACCTGATTTTTCTAAATGAGCCAGCTCACGGCGGACAGCGTTAATTTCTTCTCCCACAAGCCGAACAATAGCCCTAACGTGGTGAATTTTGGCAGAATTCAGAAAAAAAAGCTGTAATATTTTTACCCGGACGCGGGAAATAATTAAATCATGCAACATATTTATCCCTCCTCTTAATTATTGCAATCCGGGACAAGGTAATATCTTTATTATATTTGTCCCCATATCCGTCTTTATGGATTGGGGCAGGTTAAATCATAAAATTTTTTAATACGTCAGCTGCTGTTCCCTTGGTATTAATTCTATCCAAATTAAACCTCTGGTGAATTTTATTTCTTTACCCAGAGAATCGAAATAGGCTGTCCGGCCAATTCTGCTTTTTTTACTCCAGGTCCCAACCATCGTCTTGCCGTCCTGAAAGATAATAGCCTTCCCTGAACCTATGGTGGCATATAAAAAGTGACCATGCTCATCAACGGGACCGGTGAGTTTAGTAAGTTGTACTACCACATTTTTGACTGCGAGTTGTTCCTGTGTTTCCAGATCTATTTGCGCTACGCCTCCATTTTTACGTTTATAGGTATTTGATACCTGATCGTAATCCCATTCCACGTCATATCTGTCATACCCTTCCGCAAAAACAATTTTTATATTTTGAGTATTCCCCTGTTCTATTTTATCGGCATCATCTTTAAACGACCACTGCTTGAAATTTTTGTCCCAGGATATCCCGTTTTCATCCGGATTAGCCCAGCCTCTTTTGTCTGCTATTTTAAAAAGATTGTCCGAAAAACAAACCATGGTATGTTCTGTTGCTACCGGATGATCTAACCTGTCAGGATTTCTGTAACAATCCGGAAAACCAATACCAAACTGGTCTAAATCTTTTATGCCGTATCTGTAAATCTGACACAGCGCTTTCGCACGGTCATCAACAGTATCATCCGCACATCTTCCTGCTCCTCCTACATGATTATATAAAGCATCATATTCTGATACCCAATCGACATAATATGTTCGGGCCGATCTGACCGGAGCAAACGTTATATTTTCGAGTGGAGTATTGCAATAGAAAACTCCCATTAGTCTTGTAATCCAACCCTCGGCCAGTGCTTCATAGACAATATCTGCTCTGGATAAACCTGATTGAGGTCTTGCCTCCTCACTGTTTTCTATCATGACTGCTAAAGGCCTGCGCGTTTCCCAGATATCTTTTTCTTTCCTGGTATACATGACACCATTCAAAGGACAGACTTCATCCCGAGGTATAGATGGATCAACTTTGTTTTTTACTTTTTCAGCCGGAGAAATTTTTCCCAGAGGAGAGGTTATTTCATTATTTGATGGTTTCAAGGATAGATTATTAAAAACTGCATATGACATTCCCGTAGATAGAAAATATAACCCTAGTCCGGCAAGAATTGGAATAAGCTTATTTTTCATAAATAAATTTTAATGTTTTAGTTATCAGTTTTTTTATATTTAATTCCAACTGTTTTTCTGATTGCCTTCAACTCATCCTCTGATAATTCATGGTCCACTCCTTTTCCTGATCTGACGTTTTTAGCATACCACCGGGTTGTGCCCCGACTATGAAGTGATGTAAGAACTATTCCGCTGTCATTCCCATCAAGTATAGCCAAAATAAAACTCTGATCTCCTCCTGTATCTGCAAAGGGATTAAACCTGAGAATCCCTACGTTTTGAATATGACTTATGACGTCTTCAGAAAATCCTGCAACACTTTCCTTTAACTGTTCAATATTTTTACGATCCAACGTTACTTCTTTTGTTATCTGATTTAGAACCTGAGTCAAATTACCATTACTATGACCTTTCATCAATCCCTGATAATGAGAGTTTAACTTTATCAGATATACCGTCAATCCGATCGTCCATATGAATAAAATAATATCAAGTATGATATAAAAATTATTCATTATTATATATCAATAGTTATTAGTTGAAATGAGTAAACTATGTATTCGAGATTGTACTCACTTTACAAGAAACTGTCAATATGTTAAGCTCACTCACGCTTGAATACCTATGCCAAAAAAAACTAAAAGGCAAAAATTACTGGCGGAAAAACACCGGCAAAAACTTCTAGGTTTTCAACCTGTCAAGCATCAAAATCATCTACCTCAGATTGATTCAAAAACTAACGGATTATTGAAATATACATTTAATCAACAGAGCGTTCCGTCAGTCAAATCAGTATCAGACAACAGCGAATATAGTTATGTTAAAAAAGATCTAAAAAGAATAAGTTTATTTACTTTCCTTGCAATCAGCCTGCAGGGTGTGATATATTTTGTTCTTAAAGGAAGCTAAAGAGACACTTCTAAATAATATGTCCATATTATTTAGATTGTGCTCCTTTGTGCAGCGTCACACTGTTCAAGTTAGTAATGAACGCTGCCTAAAAAATAATTTTATTGAAGGGAGGTGACAATAAAAATGGCAGAAATGTATTGTGTAAAATGTCGCGCCAAGAGAGACGACCCAAATGCAGTGAAAGTAACAATGAAAAACGGTAAACCGGCCTTGAAAGGAAAGTGTCCGACTTGCGGTACCGGAATGTATAAAATCGGAGGATAATGTTCGTTTAAGAATTTTTTAACGAAGAAACCCCGCCTCTGGCGGGGTTTTTCTTGGGGATTACTCCCCCAGTTCCTCATTAACCCAATCTGTAATTCTTTTGGATCTGATTTCTGCCGATAAGATCAATATTTCCGGAGTTTCGTATGAATGAGTTTGTTTAATCCTGTTAACAGCTTTATTAACCAGATTATTTTTTGTTTTAGCGATAAATAACGTTTCATCGGATTTTTCGATTTTTTTCTTCCAAAGATAGAGACTGCGAACCTGAGGAAAGATGTTGACGCAGATAACCAGTTTCTTTTCGAGTAAATCGAGAGAAATCTTCTCCGCTTCACTTAGATCTTTGCAGGGAACATAAATGCACTTCATTTGACAGCTACGATTTTATTGACGATGTTGAAGGGACCAAAATCTGTTCTTTTTACCTCAAAACCGGCTGAGTGAAAATACTGCATGTTATTTCTTTGGAGATGTAAAGTAGTATGCGGGGAAACTAACCGAAAGAGAATTCTTGCGATCAGATTATTGTCCTGCGGAATACCCCCTGCAATAATGATAACTTTGCCGTTTGTTTTCAGCACTCTTTTCATCTCCAAAATTGCTTTTTCAAGATGAGTTATTTCTGCCAGTACGAAAGTCAGAACTATACAGTCAAATATTTCATTGTCAAAAGGGAGTTTTTCTATATTCTGCTGTAAGATTTGTGAGAGATAACCGGCTCTTTTTAATCTTCGCCTAGCCTCAAAGGCCATGCCTCGACGAAGCTCTATACCTGTAATGTCATACCCTTTTTGAACCAGTTTTAATAATAATTTGCCGGGTCCTACTCCTATTTCCAGTATTTTATGTCCTGAAATATCATCAAAAACCCGTTGCTGCCACTGCTCCCATTGGCCAAAAGATAAAAGCTGAATAAGATTTGAATAAATAAGAGGCCACGCGTGGTATGCTTTATAAAAATAATCGAATAATTTTATTTTGGAGAGTCGCATAGAAAGCGGCTACAAGACATTGTAACACAAGATTGACAAAAAATTCAATAAAAGATAAAATCATCATAACTATGAGAAGGTACTCTTTTTTAAATCTCGCCCTTCTCCTCCTTGGGGAGGAGTTAGCGTGGTTTGAGAGAGTATCAAGAACAGCCCAATAGACCAATAATCCAATTAACAAATTAACCAATAATCTCTCTTGAACCAAGAGAGATTTTTTTATGCAGCTCTAACCGATCCTGAGGAGCAAAGCGACGAAGGAAAGGCGTAGAGATGCATAATCCGCCGAAGCGAAATTTCGTCTGCGTGGATGTAAACCACGAGATGAATTTGAGCGAAGGAGGATCAAGTCAATATGTCTAAAAAAAGAATACACATCTTTGATACCACTTTGCGGGATGGTGAACAATCACCCGGAGCAAAACTAAATACTGATCAGAAAGTAGAATTGGCCAAACAACTGGAAAAACTTGGCGTGGATGTTATAGAAGCCGGTTTCCCGATTTCATCACCGGGAGATTTTAAATCAGTCGAAAAAGTGGCAAGCACAGTAAAAAACTGTATTGTTTGCGGACTTACCCGCGCTCTAAAACGGGATATTGATTGCGCATATGAGGCTATAAAACACGCTAAATACCCTAGAATTCATACAGGAATCGGAGCATCGGACATACACATAAAATATAAATTTAATTCCACCCGGGAAAAAATCTTAAAAAGGGCAGTAAACGCAGTAAAATACGCCAAGAAATATGTTGACGATGTTGAATTTTATGCCGAAGATGCAGGACGAGCCGATAAGCAATTTCTGGTCTTAATGATTACAGAAGCGATAAAAGCAGGTGCGACTGTGGTAAATATACCGGATACCACCGGTTACTGTTTACCGGAAGACTGGGGCGTAAAAATAAAGTATTTATTTGAGAATGTCCCCAACATCCACAAAGCACGTGTCTCTGTACATTGTCATAACGATCTTGGTTTGGCAACAGCAAATACCATTCAAGGAATCATGAACGGAGCTCAACAGGTCGAGGTCACCATTAATGGAATCGGTGAAAGAGCCGGCAACACTTCTCTGGAAGAAGTTGTTATGGCCATCCATACCTATGCCAATTCTTTGCCCTTTTATACTCAAGTAAACACGCTTGAAATTTATAAAACCAGCCGGATGGTCTCAGAAATCATGGGAATTCCGGTGCAGCCGAATAAAGCAATTGTCGGAGGGAACGCCTTCGCTCATTCTTCAGGAATTCATCAGGACGGTGTGATCAAAAGACGGGAAAATTACGAAATAATTGACCCTAAAGTCATCGGACTGGATACATCTAAAATTGTTTTGACAGCCAGAAGCGGAAGAGCAGCGCTAAAACACAGGTTAAATAATTTGGGGGTTGATTTGACAAAAAACAAACTGGACATTTTTTATAAAGAATTTTTAAATTTTGCAGACCTGAAAAAAGAAGTTAACGATGATGATTTGAAAGTTCTGATTGGATTTAATAATGATCATACCTTAATAAATAAAATTTCTTCCTTATGAAAGCCAAAACACTTTTTGAAAAAATTTGGGGTAACCATATGGTCTTCCGGAGAAAAAATTCTCCTTCCTTATTATATTTAGATGTCCATTATGTTCATGAAGTGACATCGCCTCAGGCTTTTTATAATTTGCGGAAGAAAAAATTAAAGGTTCGCTGTCCTGAGAGAACTTTTGCCGCTTGCGATCACAATGTTTCTACAATTAATCAAAATGAAATTAGAGATAAATTATCGGGTATGCAAATCGATACTCTGGTAAAAAATTGCCGTGATTTTGGGATTAGACTTTACGGTTTGGATAGTTCCTATCAGGGAATCGTTCATGTAATCGGACCGGAACTCGGTATTACACAACCGGGTATGACCATCGTCTGCGGTGACTCCCATACTTCAACTCATGGTGCATTTGGCTGTCTTGCTTTTGGTATCGGGACAACTGAAATTGAACATGTACTTGCTTCCCAATGCTTACTGCAAAATCCCATGAAAACTATGGAAATTAATATAGATGGAAAATTAGGAAAAGGGGTAACCACCAAAGACGTAATTCTAACAGTCTTAACAAAAATAGGGACCAAGGGTGGCACCGGATTTGCCATAGAATATTCCGGATCGTTAATAAGAAAAATGAATATGGAAGAAAGAATGACAATTTGTAATATGAGTATTGAAGCGGGAGCCAGATGTGGAATGGTCGCCCCTGACCGGACAACTTTTGCATATTTGAAAGGCAGACAATTTACTCCAAAGGGAAATAAGTGGAACGAAGCAATTAATTATTGGCAGACTTTGAAAACCGACGAAAATGCTCAGTTTGATAAATCAGTAATAATTAACGGAAATAATATTGAACCATTAGTTACTTGGGGTACTGATCCGTCGACCGGTATTAAAATTTCGGAAAAAATTCCTTCTCCTGAAACGGCACAAACTCCGGAGGAAAAAATGTCACGGGAAAAAGCGTTAGCTTATATGAATTTGAAACCCGGCAGGACTCTGGAAGGGTTTTCCGTAGATTATATTTTTATCGGCAGCTGTACTAATGCCAGAATCTCAGATCTGCGTCAAGCCGCCGCAATTGTGAAAGGAAAAAAGGTATCCGGAAATGTTGTGGCAATAGTTGTCCCCGGATCAAGACAGGTGAAATTTCAGGCAGAAAAAGAAGGTCTGAACAAAATTTTTATTGAAGCCGGATTTCAGTGGCGTTGGTCTGGTTGTTCGGCATGCATTGCCATGAATGAAGACAAAATTCCGTCTGGAAAATACTGCATCTCAACAAGCAATCGAAACTATGAAGGCAGACAGGGACCCGGTGCACGAACATTTCTTGCCAGTCCCATCACGGCTGCAGCTTGTGCAATTGAGGGAAAAATTGCCGATGTCAGAAAGTTTTTATAATTATTAAACTCCTTCTAAAATCATGCTGGAGCTGAATTTTGGAAGGATATCTAATATGAATAAATTTACACGGCTTAATTCAACCTGTTTACTGATAAAATCTGAAAATGTCGATACTGATCAGATAATTCCGGCTCAATTTTTAAAAACCACTAAAAAAAACGGATTGGGTAAATATCTTTTTTATAATTGGCGAAATAATAAAGACAAAAAAAAGAAAAATAGTATCTTTAATTATTCTCAACAAACTCTAGTTCAAATATTAATTGCCGGAAATAATTTCGGTTGCGGATCAAGCCGTGAACACGCAGTGTGGGCTTTGCAAGATTTTGGTTTTAAAGTGATAATTTCTTCTTCTTTTGGTGATATTTTCTATAATAATGCCCTTAAGAATGGATTATTACCAGTAATTATAAAATCCGATGAGTTAGAAATACTTTTAAAAATCATTGAACGGAATCATGATACAAAGATCAGGATTAATTTAGACAGACAAAAGGTATATGTAGCCCAAAAAAAATGCTTTATCTTTTCTATCGATCCATTTAGAAAAATGTGTTTGCTTAAGGGAATTGATGAGTTAAGCTATATTTTTGCTCATAAAGAAAAAATAAAAAAATTTGAAAATCACCATAAGCTATTCATATTTATTAATTCCGAACCCAACAACAATATGCTCGAGCTAAATTCTGTTGGGTTTTAAGACTTTTGCTTTACGACCCAGAATCGTGAAGAGCTCCCCGACCTTACGGTCGGGGCATCAGTCCTTTCGGTCATTCGGAGCGCGAAACCCCGCACCGAATGCCCGCTTGAAAACCATTCATCCCGCGGACTTACGTCCGGGGCATTCTGGTGCTGGGGTAAATATATGAAAAAATCTATAGCAGTTCTTCCAGGTGACGGAATTGGGCCGGAAGTAATCGAACAAGCTGTCAATGTACTTAATAAAATTGCCGAAAAATTCCATCATGTTTTTACATTAAAATATGGACTTATCGGCGCAACAGCCATTGATAAAACCGGAAGTCCTCTGCCGGATGAAACTTTGAAACTTTGTCAGAGTGCCGATGCGATTCTCTTTGGAGCAATTGGCGATTCGAGATACGATTTAGACCCAAAAGCAAAAATCAGACCGGAGCAGGGCTTGCTTAAACTGCGTCAATCATTAAAACTTTTTACAAATCTTCGCCCAGTCAAAATTTACAAGGATTTAATAAACATTTCTCCGCTGAAGAAAGAAAGATTAGTAAATGTTGATTTAATAATCGTTAGGGAATTAACCGGAGGAATTTATTTTGGCAAACCAAGACTGAGATATAATAAAGGAAACACTGCTGTCGATACTTCCATTTACTCCAAAGATGAAATCACCAGAGTTGCCAAGGTTGCCTTTGAGATGGCTTTAACAAGAAGAGGTAAAGTTACCTCTGTTGATAAAGCCAATGTTCTGGAAACCTCACGGCTCTGGCGTGAAACTGTCACGGAAATATCCCGGAAATATCCATCTATCGAATTAAATCATCTGTTTGTCGATAATGCTGCAATGCAGATTATCAAAAACCCATCTCAATTTGATGTCATTCTGACTGAAAATATGTTTGGCGATATTTTGACCGATGAGGCCTCGGTTTTAGTAGGATCATTAGGAATGTTACCTTCCGCATCGATCGGCTCAGGCGTTGCGCTATACGAACCGATCCATGGTTCATATCCAAAAGCAGCAGGAAAAAATATTGCAAACCCCATTGCCGCTATTCTTTCAGTGGAAATGATGCTCAAGTATAGTTTCCATCTCTCAAAAGAATGGGTTAGTATTTGCAACGCGGTGACAGACACGCTTAATGAGGGATGGAGAACCAGAGATATTGCGACAATCTTAACGGAAAAGAAAAATATATTAGGGACAAAGGAAATGGGTGAAGTTATTCTTTCGAATTGCAAGTAGTTAATATTACAAGAAATTCATTTCTAAGCGAAATATATTATTCTTTATTCTACCATCAGCCCGGGAATAAAAATTAAAATTACTTAATTTCATCGGGTGGTTTAACAAAGTGCATAGTTTCATCAGTTATTCTCATTGATTCTATAGGTTCTACTCCCCATAAAAGAGTTCGCGCTGCATCTATGTTTGGTAAAACTGTAATTCTTCTGGAATCAATTGTAACTATCATTTCAACAGTTTTAGATTTTTGAAAAGGTGTGCCTCCCTGAACTATTATAGGTACAATTGGCGGTAATCTCGCGCCTCCGGCTGCACGGAGTATATTATCATACTCCCGCACGTCGTAAGTTGAAGTTGCATGCGGAAGACATCTGATTCTTGGATGTTTGTCTAAAAGATCTCTCACTTCACCCGCATCTACAAGATCCGCAGTTTCCATGACAAAGTTATGAGTATAATACCTTAGAGAAGGAACTTGGCTTATGTTTCCTACGGTAAGATCTAAAATAGGAAACAAGTGTTGTAAATGTTCTTGGGTAGGTTTTCCGGAAACAAAATATGTTGATATTACCGGTTCATCTCTGAGCCTTCCGTGAAAAAATCTTCCGTGCTGCATTAATATATTTACCCCGACTCTTGTTAAAATCCCACTTAATGCACTTCCAACCACACTAATTGCATTGACGTTGCAGTCTCCTGCCTCAAAAATTATCCCCTCGCCTCCGGCTATGAGAGGAGGTGAAACTAATCTGCCAAAACCTCTTTCGCCTGACTGCACGATAATTGGTTTATTATTTTCTCTTGACCGATAGGCAAAATCAGCTCCTTTTCCGGGCGGTGTGGTGTCAATCATTAAATCAACATCCCTAAAGTGATCATTTGTCCATAAACCAACATTGAAACCTAAATCTTTTAATGCTCCCAATTCGCTTTCATCGGTGGTAAATAATTGTAAATCCGGATGTCCTTCGACTGCGGCAAATCCTCTCAGTTCCACTGTAGGATCTCTTCTTACCAGTCCAATCGTAGCTTCAAGATCCAGTTGTTTTCCCAAGGCTCCAATTAGTCTGGTTCCCAGTTGCCCGAATGCGCCACGAATTGCAATTCGAGCTTTTCGGTCTAATTTATTTTTGTCTAGTATTGGTTTAGGCCATCCTTGTTCAATTAAATTGGACATAAATTTTTATCCTTCCAAACTTGTTGAGTTAATATTAAAAACTTGAATTATCCTCTCAGTCTTATGAGATAAGGATTTTAAATAACATAAATAACCATACCCGGTTATGGGATCATAATATACAAAAAGTTTATCTCTTGGCGGTATATCTGCAATCGATGGTAATTGAGTGAGTAAATTATCTACTTGTTCCTCAGGCATTAACCATAATTCATCATCCTGGCGTCGTCTGTCAAACTCCCCGGCGTCTGTTATCACCCTTCTTTGCTCGATATGATCGGCTATCGATTCATCGGCATAAACTTGTGCAATAACCCTCCTTGTTGACGGATCCACATTCCGCAAGACTCCTCTTTGTATTTGGTTTTTAATTTCAGTGGAACTGAAGTTTGTGGGTACTCCAATTACTTTTATTCTATGAAAACGGGCTATTTTTGCCATAAAATCAGGTTTTGTCTGTAAATACGTAAGTAAATTGTCATCTACCTCCCCGACAATTATGCCGTCTCTAAATTCTAACTGACAGGATGGAAAATTTGCTTCCCTAATTGTCACAACATGTGGTACTAGATATACATAATTCTTGAAATCCTCGTAGAATGAACTTTGTCTCAATCTATCCTCGCCGACCTGCAACCATACTGTCCTATCTTTAAAAACTCTTCTTAGTTCAGCATATTCTTCAGGTTTGCGGTAAACAAAAGGGTGCGGCTCGTTCCACAAATATACCCCCGGCTGGTCAGCGATGGCTTTGGTAATTATTTGATTTCTTATTTCTCTTGCTTTTGGATTTTTGCTTGGATTACCATCGTCTGCCTGCATAAATACATCTCCGACCAACTGAGAGACTACTTCCGCCGCCACCTCTGAACCATTATGTACTGGGTCAAAAGTACCAGAAAATACCACCACATCGGTCGATTTTCCTGCCGGCAGCACCATGCTGGAATGTAAATTATCATATGTTATATATCTTGAAGTCATATCACCCTGAACTGAAGACATATATTTTCTGACCATACTCCCTGCTATTCTTTTAGCCTTTTGCTCTGTGGTTAAACGGGAAGTTCTGGATACTCTGGTTACGTACTTTTGAAATACTAATTCAAACAATTGCGGGGAAATATTTTGAGTTTGCAGTATTCCCTGCTGAGCAAATCTTATTCTTTCATCGTTATCATCATCTATGGCTCCAACCAAACCTATAAATACTCTTGCAGCCTCGTATTGAAATTGCCTATCCGGATGATTTTCATTACTGACAATTTCCATTAGATTACTCAAATCTTTACCCATGTGAGGTAAATCTTTTCTACTGGCGTATATTCCTGCAATAAAATACGGCATCACTTTCCGGGCTTGCTGATTAAAATAGAATATCCTCCATAAGCTGTCCAAAACCTTAGATGCCTGCTCCACGCTTAAATATCTAGTAAGTCCATCTCTTCCCAGCGCAATTAAAGCTTGTAATTTTACGTCGTTATCCATATCTTCATCTAATATTTTTAGCAAAGTATCGGCCGCAGACTGTAATAATTCAGAGTGTTCTCCGTATGAAATTTTTCCAATCACCTGACATAAAGCAATTTTTTCCAAAGGGTCTTCACATACTTTTAAAGCTGCCAAAACCTCTCTATGATGTTCTACACTGTGAACACGATTTAAATCAATTAAACCTTCTATATATAGTTTTAAAGATAAATTTGATGTTCTCTGATGTAAGTTAACCAGACCGGATATAGCCTCAACTCGTATCCTAATATCTGAGGCATGCAAAAGAGGAATTAGTAACTGGGCATACCGGATTGATTCTCGGGCATTTGTTAATACATCATCTCCCCGACTTCTTGAGGCGACCTCTTTTACTAAATCCACATCGCCTATTTTTAATAACGTTTGGGAAAAAAGACTAACTGCCCGCGAACCCATAGTATGAAGCAAATCGGTAGACATCCTTCTATATAATTCTTTTGCGTGGTCTTCACGTCGTTTTGCCAATTGCTCAAGAGCTGTTGGAGCATAAGAACATTCCTTGTCTAGGTTATATTCTTCCCACAATTGTTCTAAATATGAAGATCGATCCTCATCTTTCATATCTCCTACCATTTCTCCATAGGCTTTAGCAGCGTGAAATGCTACATCATCTTCCTGAATCTCATTTCCCATGAATAATGAGCTTATTGCCGATAATATTCTTTTTCTGAAATCAGGTTCTTCTGAAAGGAAAAATACCTCTCTTAGCACTCGTATATGATTCACGCGTGCGGCATGTAATACCTTAGGATTTGAAATTAGTGAAAAATTTTGATCTGGATGCTCTGTTGTCTCTTTTAATATTCTATTTTGGTTTTTTATGCGTAATAAATTTATCCACTGTGGAATACGTGATGGATCGATTAAAGCCAGTCTCGTTGAAGCTTTTTCATCCCCAGAAATAATTCCCTTAATGGTTGATCTTATAAAATTAGATTTTGCACATACTTCATCTGATAAGGTAAGAATGTCTAATTGGTGCAAGTCTGCCAGAAATTGATCGGACTCTTCTTTGCTTGTCTTATAAATAGGTACTGAGGATGAAGCAGGTGATGGATTATAATATTGTCTAGTATTAGGAGTAAGCCCGTCCGGTATTTCCGATAAATCATCGATATTTATATTGTTCTTACGTAGTATGGCTTCAAATTCAACCAGTCTTTTATTTCCTTTTAAAATATCATCTTTAGTATATTTACCGCTTTCACGCAATTTTTCAGCTATTTCGGGTAATGAATTTTCTAAAGTTTTATAGCGACGGCAGACAACGCCTTCAACTGTCTCACTTCGTGCCCGAATATCGGCATAAATTATAATCATTTGTTCCAAAAGAAGCGGGTCATCGCGAAGAAGCGCCCCAAAATTATGACGTCCGGCTATTGATCCTATAGCTGGAAAGCCTGCCAAAGCAGTATCTAGTTGCGTTCTGATGTAATGTGAATAAGGTCTATTGATCGTGGGTTGATGTTTTAATTTTCCCCAATCATGAATTACAGCAGATGAGGCCACTAAATCAGAGTCTACCATATGAGGAAATCTTTCATTTATCCTGATAGATACCGCGTTGGCTAAGTTACGAACATGTAGAGAATGTGATAATAGATCATGAACTGGCTCGGAAAGTACTAACTGCTCGCTTATGACTTGCCGAAGCAACAGAATCACTGTAGGTTGTTCATTATGCCATAATGAGCCAATAGATGCAGCTACTTCAAATCTACTCATGATGGAGGATATTATAACAAAATAATATTATTTTACAACCTATAGTAATTATTAAGTGATAAATTGTAGATAATATATCGTGGAGATTTATAGGAAATTGAGTGGTATCAAATAAAGTCTTCAGTTTGTTATTAACTGTAGTTAGTAGATTTAGGGAAAAAACTTATAATACTTTTATCTATCTATATCCTCGTCAGCCAACCGGAGTATTTTTTCTCTTTTTCCCGTACGATATCAAAAAATAATTTCTTGATTTTTTCGGTTATCGTACCTATTTTTGAACTGATCACCCTGCCGTCAACCTCAGCAATCCAAGCGACCTGAGCTCCGGTTCCGGTTAAAAATGCTTCATCTGCGATAT
>Ga0155332_134_pt2 | contig 44329 bp, 39 predicted proteins | sample RifCSPhighO2_02_FD_106300 | JGI IMG/M metagenome (GOLD analysis project Ga0155332, IMG submission 106300) | Candidatus Gottesmanbacteria bacterium RIFCSPHIGHO2_02_FULL_40_13 | reverse complement strand
CCCTCTAATCCGCTTTGCTGCCCCTTCGGGTTGCAAACCGGAGTAAGATGGGTATATATATATTTCTTAAATAACTGTAAGAACAAACGATAATATATTTATGAAAATTTGGCGTAAGCTTAAAGAAAATCCGGAGTTTTTACAAAAATATTTCCTGAGGGAAAAAATAATAAAAGCCATTAGAGAGTATTTTTATCAGGAAAAGTTCCACGAAGTTGAAACACCGCTTCTGGTCCCGGCTTTAATACCTGAATCCTACCTTAATGTTTTTAAAACTGAATTTAGTACCAGATCAGGCCGAAAAACCTCTCTCTTTCTTACCACTTCACCGGAAGCCTCTTTAAAAAAACTATTGGCAGGAGGCATCGGTAATTGTTTTGAAATCACGAAAAGTTTCCGTAACGGAGAAACCGGATCTGATTTGCATAATCCGGAATTTACAATTCTGGAATGGTACCGGATAAATGCTAATTATTATGATTTGATGACAGATTGTGAAAGACTATTCCGCTTTATTTATAAAACAATTGATAATAAAAAACATAATCTTGTCTACCAAAATAAAAAAATTGATATATATTTACCATGGGAAAGATTGACTGTCGATCATGCTCTACAAAAATACGCCCAAATAAGTTTAAAAGAATTGATCGACGATGAGGACAAACCTTATCTTACTGCAGATAAAATACGGCATGTAGCCAGGAAAAAAGGCTATCAAACCAGTATTACTAATACCTGGGAGGAGATATTCAACCAGTTTTTTTTAAACGAAATTGAACAATATTTAGGAAATGACCGGCCTACTATTATCTATGAATATCCAAGTGTCTTAGCGGCTCTGGCTACACTTAAAAAATCAAATCCTCTTGTGTCGGAACGTTTTGAAATCTATATTGCAGGTTTGGAACTGGTTGATTGCTACAGCGAATTGACAGATTATTCTGAACAGAAAAAGCGTTTCCGGAACGAATTTCAATTGATTAAGAATAAAAAAATAACAACCCGCACAATTGACAATGAATTTCTTGATGCTTTACAATATGGACTTCCTGTGTGTTCAGGAGCAGCATTGGGCATAGATAGATTAGTGATGCTGTTTACTGACAGTGTCAGTATTGACGAAGTACTTCTATTTCCATTTAGTGAAATGTTGGATAATAAGAAATAATATCTATGAGTAAAATATCAACGAGCGATTTTCAAAAAGGCATGTTTATCAAGTTCAGGGAAGAACCCTACCAGATTGTGGAATTTAAACACGTCAATCCCGGTAAGGGTTCGGCATTTGTCAGAACTAAATTAAAAGCCCTTAAAAGCGATAAAGTGCTTGAGTTTACCTATAAATCAGGAGAAACAGTTGAAGAAATTCCCATCTTTGTAAAGGAAATGCAATACCTATATAAGGATAAAGAAGGTTTTACGTTTATGAATAATAAAACTTACGAACAGCTGAATCTTCCGGAAATAATTGTCGGAAATTTTAAAAATTACATTAAAGAAGGCCAGATATATCAGATTCTCATCCATAATGACCTGGCTGTTGGTATGCGTTATCCGAAAAAAGTGAATTTGGAAGTTATCGAAGCCGATGACGGAGCGAGAGGCAATACCGTTACCGGAGCTAAAAAGGTCGTCGTGATTGAAACAGGAGCAAAAGTTACGGTCCCTCTCTTTATCAAAAAAGGAGATATCATCGCCATTGATCCGGAAAGCGGAAATTACCTGGAAAGATCCGGTAAATAATTTTCCCCAAAAAACTTGACATTAAGGTGTTCTTATGTCATTCTTGTAATTTAAATGAAACTGCTTATTTATACCCCAATCTGGTTTAACCTTTCCCTAATTTTACTGATACTTTCTTTCGGATTACTCCTTGATCCGCTTCAAAAATCAGCGTTACCTCAGACAAATTCGATTGTCCTGGCTAAATCACCTGAAAGTCAAAATCAATTAAGTGATATGACCGGTAAAGATCCTCAAAAAGATATCAGAATTTCAGTTCTTCAGAAATTTTTCAGCACTTATCATTCCGACCTGGAAAATGAAGCAGATTTTATTGTTAATGCCTCAGACAGCTGGGGTTTGGATTATAAAATAATACCCGCTATTTCCATGCAGGAATCAGGAGGGTGTAAAAATATACCTTTAAATTCATTTAACTGCTGGGGTTTGGGAATCTACGGTAAAAATTCTCTATCTTTTAATTCATATCAGGAAGCCATTTCACAGGTAGCCAAAACCATCAAACAATCCTACTTTAAAAATGGGTTGACAAATATTACACTGCTTGAAGATAAGTGGAATCCCAACAGCACAGGACAGTGGTCGTACGGAGTAAATTTTTTTATCAGTAAAATCAAAGAAATAGAAGTCAATATATCTGCCCCTTGACTATCCTATAATAATATATTATAATGCCTGTTTAGATCCTAAGGTTGTCGGACTTTTGTCAGATGGCTTTAGGATTTTTTTATTCTCATCAATTTATTATAAGCCTTATAATTATAAATTAAATATATTAATTTTAAAGCCTTAGCTTCTAAATTCGGCTGAAATCTCGTATAATTTATTTAATAGCCAGGGTGCTGAAATCGGTAGACAGGCACGCTTTAGGAGCGTGTGTCGTAAGACGTGGGAGTTCAATTCTCCCCCCTGGCACAGAAAAAAACTATGTTATGCGGACGCGTCCCGCTTAGCGGGATGGGGAAACCTCTCGAGGTTCCCTGCCCGCCATCGGCTATGCCGAAGGCATTGCAGGCGGGGATTCCTCTCTCCGGCACTAAATTGATCGGCAGGCGGGCGGGCGGGCAGGCTACACTTAATCTATATTTATGGTATAATATATTTTTATGATTACATCAAAAGTAATAAATTTGCCTACTCAGACAGCTGAAATTGAGATCCAAATTCCCTGGACAGATATTAAAACAACCTTCGATGAGATATTCACTGATTCCGTCAGTCAACTGGAAATATCAGGTTTCCGCAAGGGTAAAGCGCCAAAAACTATTGCTGAAAAACATATCGATAAAACTAAAGTTTACGAACAGGTAGTACAGAAAATTCTTCCTAAAGCGTATGCTGAAGCCGTTAAAGAACATAACTTAAAGCCCATATCTAATCCTAAATTGGAAATAACAAAGGCCAAAGAAAATGAAGATTGGGTTATTAAAACCACCATCGCCCTTTTTCCCAAAGTCAACCTGAAGGAATATAAGAAAAAAATACAGGATCTGAAAAAATCTAAGGTTAAAATATGGGTTCCCGGTAAAGACAAGAAAGAGGAAAAACCTCCGATACCTTCCCTTGATGAACTGGTGAAAACAATTACGGACGAAGCGGAAGTAGACATGTCAGACATACTTCTAGAACAGGAAGTGAACCGTCTCCTGTCTGATCTTATAGATCAAACTAAAAAGTTAGGGATGACTGTTGAACAATACCTGATGGCAAAAGGAAAAACTTCCGGCCAGTTAAGGCAGGAATATCAAATTCAAGCCCGAAAAAATTTAAGTTTGGAATTTGCCCTGAATGAAATAGCCGATCAGGAAAAAATACAGGTCAACCAGAAAGATATAGATGATATTATTGCCAAGGTCGAGAAAGAAGAAGAACGGGAGAAACTGAAAAAGGACAGTTATTACCTGGCTCACCTTATCAGACAGCAAAAAACCCTTGATTTTCTTAAGAACCTATAGTATAATAGTGGGAATTTTCGGTGAAACCATAAACTATAATTCTGCTCGAAAATCATGACTCAAACGCATAAACAAAAAGCGAATATAAGCCCGTGGGGGGATGATAATCCTGAAAAATACAAACAGCAAGCCTCATACAATAATACGCTGTCTCAACAGGTAAAAAATCTTGTCAACCCCGGCAGCATGATTGATCAGCTTTTCGGTAAAAAAACATCATCCGAGTATTCACCTTATCAGGAAAAGCAAACCCCCCGCAACTCTAAATCAGAAACTTTAATCTTTACCCATGGTGAACGCCATGCAGACCAGATGATAAAACATGAAACATCCCAACTTCTAAAGCAGTTGAAAGAACAGGTTTCACTTCTTGAACAATCTGAAAAAGCCCTAAGCGGTGAAATTGCCAAGATTAAGGTGGCTCAAATTCCGAGTGAAGGCGGAATATATTACATCAGATTTTTCGAATGGATGATAGGACTCGTAAAACAACTAAGAATGAAAGTTAACGAAGGAAGAATATGGCTGCAGACTTTTAATCAAAAAAAGAAAAAGAGATTAGGATATTGGAAAATGTATAAAAAACACGGAACTTCGTTTGGCATGTCTCAGGAAAGAGGGCTGTCTACCCAAACCGGGTAAGCAAGGTTTCCATTTCCACTTCAATTTTACGAGCCCGTAATGCTGTTCTCCCAAAAATCACATAACCGTAAGCTTTTTGTGCCAAAAGAGAAGTACCGGTGATGATGCATCCTTCCATTTTTCTACTGCTAAACATGACCGGCTCCAAAATAGTAAAAAGATTTTCGCTTTTAATGCTGTTTATTGTTTTAAGGTTGTACAGATTATTGGAAAGAGAATAAATATCATGCATGAAATTATCACCATACAAGGCTTTAGCTAAATAATAAACGTGAGTCCCCCCTGTACGCCTGATATTAGATTCTGTTACAAATAGGTGATTATTTTTGGCCGTAATAAAATCTACATCGAAATATCCTCTATAACCTTCTTCTGCATACTTTTCTCCAATAAAATAGCCTGTATCTATAAGTTGAGCCGATATTTTGTCCGGCAGGACGTTTTCATGAATTTCAATTCCTTTAAAAACACCTTTATCGGTTATTCTGCAAGTACAGTAATATAACATTTCAATACGGCCTTTTTGATGGATTTTAAATTCGATATTGGGATACGCCCAGCCTATATGATTATTTGGTTCGATATATTTTTCGAGAATAATTGGAAATTCCTGCCAGTATTTCTCTCCGTCTAAACTTTGGAGTATTGATTTTTCACAATCATTATAATTGCGGGACAAGTCACCGGGTTTATATATTATAATTCCAGCTCCTGAATGGCCTTTGTTAGTTTTTAGGACAATTCCGCCGTTTTTAATATACATGTTAGCTGCAATTTTAGCCGAGTTTACTATTCCCACCGTAATCAGGCCGCCTGCCATTTTAAAATCAGGCTCATCGGCTTTGAATTGCTGGGATAATTGCCTGATCCCTGATTTACTGCCATAGAAATCTACTACCCAGGAATCTGCCTCACTTGGCGATTCAGCTAAAACAATATTCTTATATTTATTTTGGATATATGAAGATAATTTTATAAATTGTTCGGAAGCAGTGTAGCTGATAAGTTTAACTTTGCTGTAATTTGAGGCAAATCGTTCTATTTCGTCCATGATCTCGATATCATTTAAAATATCTTTACTGATCTCACCTGTATGAATTTTAGTCGGCATGACCGTAAAGTTTTGATTTTTTGACAATGACCTAAAATACTGGTAAAAATGGGGATCGGGCGGCATCGGAAGAATTATCAGGCAATCATCACATCCAAAAAAGTTGTATAAATCGTGTTCCGATAATCTGGCGTTCTCCTGAATTTCACTCTCTCTTTCATACGAAGAAGACATGGCAGAGATAAATGGCCATACATCTTCCGACATGTTTGAAATATAAATAACGGCAGTACTTTTTTTGGAATTCATTAAACAGAGCTGCAATCCTAAATAATCGTAAACGTTATTTAGGAGCGAGCTCTTAGTATAGCAATCTGATAATTTATTGTAAATTGGAACAAATCGCCTTATAATGATAAACTGTGAAATGAGCTGGTAAGACGCGCGCATAGCTCAGCGGTAGAGCGCTTCGTTGACATCGAAGAGGCCTATGGTTCAAATCCATATGCGCGCACAACGACGGAGTTCACTGCCCGCAATGCTAACGCACAGCGCTGGCAGGCGGGGAATCCTCTTTAGTCCACCGGTAAATTATTTGATAAAAAACATTGGTTCAAACTGACTTATTTTTTGATTGAACACGGACGACTCATTTGCGATGCCAAAAAACCGAAATGCAATGAATGTTTATTAAACAAGATCTGTCCTTCTGCCTACCAATTTCGTCACTTCCAACAGAATAATTAACATCTTATAAAAAAGCGACCGCATATAAGATAAGAGTTTAATTTTTACTAGCTTGACGAAATAGACTCCTATAGAGTAAAATAAATGTATACACGTTTGCATGAGATTACCAACCTCAAAGTGTAACCGGCAGCTTTACGTAACAAAGCATAATTAAGTAATCCGCAAAAATTGCGATGGAACCTCCGGTACCAGCAGGTACAGGATCGCAAGCAGGGCGGATTTTTTATTGAAAAAAAATCTGTATGGATAATAAACTGTTGGATAACCTCCGCCATTCATGCGCACATTTACTGGCTAAATCAGTAAAAGATTTATGGCCGGGCACACATAACGGCATAGGACCGTCTATCGAAAACGGCTTCTACCAGGATTTTGATTTCGGTGAGACGAAAATTTCCGAATCAGATTTACCGAAAATTGAAGAAAAAATGAGGCAAATCCTTCCGATGTGGAAAAGTTTCACATACAATGAAGTGACTTTGGCAGAGGCAAAAAAGCTTTTTAAAGAGAACCCTTATAAGATCGAGATGGCAGAAGAATTTGCCAAAGGCGGCAAAAAGCTCATGACTAATAATCCCGGTAATTTCCTTGACCTTTGCAAAATGGGTCATGTAGAGCACCCGGATAAAGAACTTACCCATTTCAAACTTCTTTCCGTTGCCGGTGCGTACTGGCGCGGCAGCGAAAAAAATAAAATGTTAACCAGAATATACGGAACTTGTTTTCCAACCGCTAAAGAACTTGAAGATTTTCTCCTTCGCCAGGATGAAGCTAAAAAAAGGGATCATAAAAAAATAAGTAAAGAACTCGAACTATTTTTGATCAGTCCATCGGTTGGTTCTGGATTCCCATTGTATATGCCAAAAGGCGCTTTGCTAAAAAGATTATTGGAAAATTGGCTTATCGAGGAAAAAGAAAAACGCGGGTTTCAATTTGTGTGGACACCACATATCGGAAAAAGCGATTTGTACAAACAATCGGGTCATTGGCAAAAATTCGACGCAATGTTCAACCCCATGAAAGTTGATGACGATGAATACGTTCTCAAACCTATGAATTGTCCACACCACTTCCAGATTTTCAATGTCCGTCCCCGCAGTTATCGTGAATTACCATTATATTTGGCTGAAAATGCCACGGTCTATCGATACGAAAAGGCAGGTGAACTCAACGGACTCTTTCGAGTACGAGCGCTCACTCAAGACGATACTCATGCATTCGTCAGAGACCAAGACATATCAGCTGAAATTCAAAAGGTTATAGACCTCACGTTCCACGTATATGAAACTTTTGGGTTTAAGAATTATAAAGCGCGCATATCTGTTCGCGATCCCAAAAATCCAGACAAGTATTTAGGTGAAGTAAAAAATTGGGATCGTGCTGAAAAAGCACTGGTTGATGCAATGAAGTCACAAGATGTTGAATACTTTGTTGCCGAAGGCGAAGCAGCGTTCTATGGCCCAAAAATAGATGTCATGGTTAAAGACTCCTTGGGTCGTGAGTGGCAATTAACCACAGTTCAACTCGACTTTGTACAACCTGAGAACTTCGACATGAAGTACATAAACGAGAATGGCAAAGAAGAACGACCTGCCGTACTACATGTGGCTATCCTTGGATCGGTCGACAGATTCTTTGGAATTTTGATTGAACATTTTGCCGGAGCCTTTCCCGTCTGGCTTGCTCCTGTCCAATTAACTCTGATACCCATCGCCGACAGACATCAAAAAGCTGCAAATATCTTAAGAGATGAACTGAAAACACAGCGAATCAGAGTGGATGTGGATGACCGGCAGGAATCAATGCAATCTAAAATCCGCCAGGCAACTTTACAAAAGGTGCCATTCTTAGGTATAATCGGAGATAAAGAAATTACACTGGACAATTTAAATTATAAAAATATAAATGTGAACCTAAGGTCAAGAGACGGTAAGAATTTAGGAGTTTATAATTTTGATAAATTATTGAGTTTTTTAAAACTTGAAATCGATAATAAGAACTAAATATTACCGTTTGAATTACCAGATCAGCGCTCCGCAGATAAGACTTTTGGACGATAAGGGGAAACAGATTGGTATTATTGATAAAAATGAAGCATTGAGGCGCGCTAAAACTGAAGAAAAAGACCTGGTAGAAATTGCACCAAATGCCAAGCCTCCCGTAGTAAAGCTTATTGATTATAAGAAATTTAAATATCTGGAGGAGAAGAAAAAAAGGGAGTCGGGTAAATCAGTAAAAAATGTCGGCATAAAGGGAATCAGATTATCTCCTTTTATAGGTACCCACGATTTGCAGGTTAGAATTAATCAGGGTAAATCATTTCTGGAAGACGGAAATCAACTGAAAATAATGGTGGCCTTTAAAGGAAGACAGATTATTCACAAAAACTTTGGTTTTGACATCATGAACAAGGTCGTTGAGGCTTTAAAGGAGCAGTCCAAGGTGATTAAAAGCCCGTATTTTGAAGGAAAAGTATTGGCGTCAATATTATCGCCGTACAAAAAAGGAGCAGATAAAAATGTATAAACAAAAAACCAGAAAAACGGTTATGAAAAGATTTAAAATTACCAAAACAGGCAAGATCATGCGTGGTCATCACCTGTCACGCCATAAAAGAATAACCAAATCAGGCAGCCGCAGAAGAAGATTCAAGGAACCGCGGCAATTAACTGGTAAAAACGCCAAAATTATCAGGACATTAATAACATCATAAATTAAAATATGAGAGTAAAAAGAGGCGTAGTATCACATCGAAAACATAAAAAAGTGCTGAAAGCCGTCAAAGGTTTTCGCATGACTAAACGGAGACTGATCAAAGTTGCAAAAGAAGCGTATCTCCACGCCGGACAATACGCATATGCAGGGCGGAGAAAGAAAAAAAGTGATATGAGGAAATTATGGATCCACAGAATATCCAATGCTGTTATCAGGAATAATATTTCATATAGTGTGTTTATCAATAAACTTAAAAAAGCGAAAATAAATATTAATCGTAAAATACTGTCTGATATGATCATTTCGGATAGTGATACTTTTCAGGCTTTAGTTGACAAGGTAAAAAATGTCTGATAAACTTTCCTACAGTATGAGCATACAAACCCAATGGTATTATTTTTACTTTACTCCTTCCAAAAAGGAGGCGGGTTTGTCTGGCTGTAAATAGTTTTTAAATAAAAAGAGCACAAACTAACCTCCTGAAAGGGAGGTTTTTTTATGCAGCTGTTTCCCGATTAAATCGGGATTACAGCTGCATAATCCGCCGAAGCTTTAGCGCAGGCGGATATGAAGAGATGATGAATTACAAAGCTGTCATTGCGAGGAACGTAGCGACGTGGCAATCTGATGAAAGATTCCCACGCTCCTCCGATGGTCATCGGAGTCGCTCGGAATGATAGAGGTACGAAACGCGTAATAATCTAATTATGATAATTTTTCTAAAAAAAGAGACGACTTTAGCAGAGGAAAAAGAATTCAGAAAACTTCTGCTGGAAAAACATATCGAAGTTGTATCTCTCGTGCGAAATAACCAAAGCCTTTTGGTAGTTGTCGGTAAATTCGGTGATTCAGCAAAAAAAGAAGTACAAAAACATGTCCAGGTTGAAACCATTTTGGATATTACCAAGCCTTATAAACTTGCCAGTAAAAATTATAAACTCGAATCTTCAAAAATTAGGGTTAACGGCTGTAATATCGGGGATAAAGAAATCGTCATTATGGCAGGGCCGTGTTCTGTCGAAAGCAAATTTCAGATGGAAACGATTGCACAAGAGGTAAAATCATCCGGCTGTCATATTCTCCGCGGTGGAGCATTCAAACCGCGTACCGGCCCATACGATTTTCAGGGCCTGGGTAAAATCGGGCTGCATTTTCTAAAAAATGCCGCTAAGATGCACCATCTGGGTGTGATTACCGAAGTTCTTGATGTACGGGCCATCGAACTTATTGAAAAATATACGGATATATTTCAGGTAGGATCACGCAATATGCAAAATTATCCGCTTCTCAAAGAATTGGGCCATTGCCGTAAACCGGTTCTTTTAAAAAGAGGCATGTGGGCTACCTATAAAGAATTTTTACTGGCAGCGGAATATATTCTGGTGGGCGGAAATGATAAAGTCATACTTTGTGAAAGAGGAATCCGCACCCACGTTCCGGAAACCAGATTTACTCTGGATCTGAATGCGGTTGCTTATTTAAAGCAGGAAACGCACCTGCCGATCGTGGTGGACCCCAGTCATGGTGTGGGACGGGCGTCCCTTGTCCGGTCGATGAGTAAAGCGGCAATTGCAGCAGGAGCTGATGGACTCCTTATCGAAGCCCATCATGATCCAAGACGTTCTGTCTCTGATGCCGATCAGGCAATTTCCACGATTGAATTGGCCAAACTTGTTTTAGAGGTTAAAAAAGTTGCCAGAGCGGTTGGCAGGTCATGATTCATTACCTTGGCCAGCCCGGTTCGTACAGTTTTCTGGCCGCTTTGAAATATTTTAAAAATGGTAATAATCTGGCCGGCAGCGATTCATTTTATAAGATATTCAGCAAATTAAAGAAACAAAAGAGTGATTATGGAATTATTCCGGTAGAAAATTCCTTAACCGGCAGTATTACGCAAAACTATGATTTATTGATGAAAGAAGACATTTTTATAGTCGGAGAAATTTTATTAAAGATTAAACATCATTTACTGGTTAATAGAGATACAATAAGTAACCTAAATAATTTACTATATTGTTATACTCATTCTGAATCACTAAAACAGTGTCATGACTTTTTTTTGCTAAATAAAAATATTAAGCCTGTTTTTGCAGAAGATTCGGCTTCGGCTGCTATATTACTGCGTAAAAATAGATCAAATATATATTGTGCTATAGCCAGCCGTCAGGCTGCTGAAATAAATAAATTAAAGATGCTGGATATAAAAGTACAAAATGATGATAATAATTATACACGGTTCGCCGTTATTTCACGCCGTCCTAATAAAAACGGAAATAAAGCGTCAATCATATTTTCAGTGGTACATGAACCGGGGAGCCTGTTAAAGGCGTTAAAACCATATGCTGAAGCCGGATTAAATCTGACAAAAATTGAGTCGCGGCCGATCATCGGTAAACCGTGGGAATATATATTTATAGTTGATTTTATTTTGCAAAAAGATAATGCTCAAATAAATAATGTCTTAAAAAAAATGAAAAAAAGCACTAATTATTTAAAATTACTGGGACTTTATGATCCTGGAAAGATATATGAATCTTGAAGAAATTAGAAGAGAAATAGACAAGATCGATAAAGATATTATTCAGCTTATTAAAAAAAGGCTGGATCTGGCAGTACTGGCAGGAAATAATAAAATAAATAACAACCTGAGACTGATCGACTTAAAAAGAGAAAAAGAAATTTTAATAAAAGTTAAAGATAGATGCAAATTATTGAATTTAAATAATGGAATAATTTTGAAAATCTTTAAATTAATTATTCTGATATCCAGAGATAAGCAGGAGTTGATATGAGCATATTAGTAAAAACAAATATTACTGTGACCGGATATGACCTTCTGACATCCCTTGATAAAATAATAGCAAACGCTGATATAAATCCGGGCAGTTTTTTAATTTTAATAGATAAAACAATCAGTGATTTATATAAAGATAAAATATTAAAATCTCTCTCCCGATTGGACAAACCCTTAACGTTATCAATTATAGAAGCTGGCGAAAGGCAAAAAGATATACTGAAAATTCCAAATATCATTAAGCCATTTTTTGCTCAAGCTTTTGATAGAAAATCCTGCCTCGTCTCAATCGGAGGAGGAGTCGTCAGTGACATCGGCGGGTTCTTATCCAGCATCATGCTTCGCGGAATCAGCAGTATTTTTATGCCGACTACTCTTCTTGCTCAAATCGATGCGGCCATCGGAGGAAAAAACGGAGTTGATTTATTTATTGAAAATGGAAATATGCTGAAAAACATGCTGGGAACATTCAAACAACCGGATCTGGTAATATGCGATGTTAAATTTCTGAAAACGCTTCCTGAACACGAGATTATCAGCGGATTAGGAGAAATGGCGAAATATTATCTCGGATGGGGAACGCCATCAAAAGAAGAATTAATGGGATTTAGGGATTTAATAAAAAGTAATAATTGGAAAGGAGCCGGCAATATTATACATCATTGTCAAAAAATTAAAACGGCTATAACATTAAGTGACCCATTTGAACAGTCGGGTATTCGTCAAAAATTAAATCTGGGCCACACAATCGGACATGCTGTAGAAGCTGTAGCAAACGGCGAATTATCACACGGTCAGGCCGTGGGCATCGGTTTGATTGCCGCGGCCAAAATTAGCCTTTTAAAAGGACTATTGCCTGAGAATAAATTTGCGGAGATCAGAAATACGATTCTACAGCTGGGATTGCCCGTATCTGTATCTAATATTAATAAAAATGCAGTTTTAAATGCATTAAAATTTGACAAAAAAGACGGTACATTTATTCTGATCAAAGATATCGGTAAAATAATTGCCCAAATTGATGTCGAACAACATATTATAAAACAGGCATTAGACGAAATAATTATATGAAAATATTAATAATTCACGGCCCGAACTTAAGTATGCTGGGAAAAAGGGACCCTGTAAAATACGGGAATATCACCATGCAGGAAATTAATTTACAATTGATGAAGATTGCCAAAAAATCTTTCTGCGAACTGGATTTTTTTCAATCCAATCATGAAGGTGCTATTATTGATTTTCTGCAGAAAGAATCATCGCGGAAGGCGAACGGGGTTCTGATTAATCCCGGGGCCTTAGTGAGATACGGATATTCTCTCAGGCAGGCTTTAATTGATTTTGATAAACCATTTATAGAAGTTCATATGACTGATATCAATAAAACCGGTGTCAATATATCTGTTAATGTTCTGGAGGATATTCGCACCGGTCAAACGTCCGGGTTAAGAGAAAAAAGCTATTATAATGCTTTAGAAAAGCTGGTAAGCCACCTAAATAAAATTGGTAACTTAAAAAAGTAATATGTTTTTAAAAGTCACAAAAAGCAAAAATTTACAGGGGGAAATTACCATACCGAAAAGTAAGACCCATTCATATCGTGCTTTAATTATGGCGTCGCTTGCGGGTGGGATATCTGTAATCCGCAGTCCAAAGCGAAGCAATGATTGGGATGAGGCTGTCAAAGCGATGAAAATGTATGGAGCAGAGATTGAAGAAAAACCTTATAATGTATTTCAGGTGAAGGGTGTAGCCGGAAAATTACAAACTCCCGGTGACATAATTAACGTTGGTAATTCCGGTACCATGCTTTTTTTCATTGCCGGAGTTGCTGCGGCAGGCCGCGGATGGACTGTCATTACCGGAGATGAATCGATCAGAAAATTAAGAACCGTTTCCAAAAATTTATTTCAACCTTTTAAAGAACTGGGTGTCGAAATTATATCCAGTAAAAATGACGGAATGGCTCCTCTTCTTATAAAAGGGAAAGTTAACGGAGGAACGGCTCATATGGACGGAACAGGCTGTCAGCCGGTATTCAGTGTTCTGATTGCCTCTGTATTATCAAAAAAACCTGTAGATATTTACGTAAAAAATTCAGGAGAAACAGCCTACATCGATTTACTCCTTCGCTGGTTTAAAAAAACAGGATTACAATTTACTAATGATAAATATCTTCATTATCATTTTCCCGGCAATAATCCTCCCGAGAAATTTGACGCAACCATTCCCTTGGAATGGTCGGCTCCGCCGTATCCTCTTTTGGCTGCCGTAATTACGCAGAACTCAAAAGTGACTGTTAAAGGAATGGATCACAGTGATCCTTATGGAGACAAATTTGTTATCGACACCCTGCATAAAATGGGGGCCGATATTACAAATAATGATAGTACTTTAACCGCCAGAACAAGCAAATTAAACGGTATCGAAATCGACATGAACTTAATGCCTGATCAGGTTCCAACCATTGCTGTCGCTGCCTGTTTTGCCAGCGGTAAGACGATCATAAAAAATGCCTTGACTGCCCGCTGGAAGGAATGTGACAGAATTTCGGCAATATGTAAAGAACTTCATAAGATGGGTGCAAAGGTGATAGAAAGAAAAGACGGTATAATTATTGATCAGGACGGCAGTTGGAAAATGAAGGGCGCAAAACTGAATGGATATAAAGATCACCGGATGGTGTTATCTCTGGCTGTTGCCGGATTGAATAGTGAAAGAGAGACTATTATTTCCGATGCAGAAATGCTTGAAAAATCATTTGAGACATTTATTCCTGAAATGATAAAAGCAGGGGCTGATATGGTTATCCAAAGTTGATTAGAAATATGACTTATTTAAAAATAATTCTTATCGGAATGAAAGGTTGCGGCAAATCAACTGTGGGAAAACTTTTGGCTGAAAAGCTCAATATTCAATTTATTGAACTTGACGATGAACTGGAAAAAGAACATTTTCAGGCAAAAAAAAAGAAATTAAATTTCCGTGAAATTTACCGGAAATACGGGCAGGAGTATTTTCGAAAATTAGAGTCTTCAGTGTTAAAAGGATTAGTAAAACGTGCTGATAATAATAATTATATCTTAGCCTGCGGCGGGGGTACACCGTTAAATTTGATAAATCAGAAAATACTTAAGCAATTAGGTAAAGTTATTTATCTTAAACCTGATCGTGACGCATTATACAAAAGAATAATTTCCGGCGGAATTCCTGCTTTTTTTGCTAATCCGAATAATCCAATATCTTCATTTAATGCAGTATTAAAATACCGAAATCCTGTCTATGAAAAACTGGCTGACATTACTCTGAAATGTAAAACCATGGATCCTGAACAAATAGTTAAAATGATTCAATTACAGATTTAATTTACTACATTAATATATAGTAATGAAGTAAAATTATAATGATGAAAATAAACGGAGAAACAAAAATAATCGGGTTTTTCGGTTCAACATACAAAACAAGCAAAATGTTTACTTTATACAATGCTGCTTTTAAAGCTTTACAACTCAATTATGTCTATGTTCCTTTTGCGGTAAAAGATCTGAAAAAGGCAATTGAGGGAATTCGCCAACTGGGAATAAAAGGGGTGGGTGTCACTATTCCGTATAAAATCGAGGCAATAAAATATCTTGATGAACTTGACGAAAATGCTCAAATAATTGGTGCGGTAAACGTCATAGTTAATGACAACGGTAAATTAAGCGGTGGCAATACCGACGGATTAGGTTGTGTCAAAGCGTTAAACGAAGTAACCGTTATAAAAAATAAAAATGTATTATTACTGGGTGCCGGCGGGGCAGCCCGGGCAATCGCCATTGCGGTGACGGATGAAGGCGGAAATTTAATTATTCTAAATAGAAATGCAGACCTCGCCAAACAAATTACCAGAAAAATAAATGCCAGAAGTAATTCTATACAATCTCTTGCTCAAGAAATTGAACAAGCAGAAATTTTAATCAATGCTACATCAGTCGGAATGAAGCCGAATGAAAATCAATCACTTGTTCCAAAAGGTTTATTGCGCTCAGACTTAACTGTCATGGATCTTGTTACTAATCCTAAAGAAACTAAATTATTAGTAAACGCTAAAGAAATGCAAAGTAAATTAGTATATGGAGAAAGAATGCTTTTTTGGCAGGCTGTGTTAAAATTTAAAATGTTCACCGGAATCGACCCTCCGGTTAGAATAATGGAACAAGCTTTAAAAAACATTAATGAATCAATTCCTTAAACTTCTAATAATCATATGATTAGGTTTTTAACTGCAGGAGAATCACATGGACCGGCTGAAGTTGCTATTTTAGAGGGGATACCCGCTGGATTATCACTTGTTCACCACGATATACAAAAAGAGCTAGAGAAACGTAAATCCGGAGCAGGACGGGGGGGGCGTGGAAAAATAGAGTCTGATACAGTAAAAATCCTCTCCGGAGTAAGGAATGGTAAAACTTTGGGAAGTCCGATTGCGCTTCTGGTGGATAATATGGATCATGATAATTGGAATGAAAAAATGAGTATTGAACCCTTAACATCCGAGGGTGTAAAGCTAAAACACTTAACCAACCCCAGGCCGGGTCATGCCGATCTGGCAGGAGTAATCAAATATCACTTTGACGATGTGCGCAGCGTCTTGGAAAGAGCCAGCGCACGGGAAACGGTAATGCGGGTGGCTGTCGGGGCAATATGCAAAAAACTGCTGGCTGAATTTAAAATGCTGATTGCTAGCCACACGGTACAAATCGGCAAAGTTATACTGGAAGCAGAAGAGCGGGATTTTCACAAAATCGTCAGCGTCGATCAGACAGATCCAGACATCAGATGCATTGAGATGAACACTTCTAAAAGGATGAAACAAGCGATTATTGATGCTACGATGAGTAAAGATACTTTAGGAGGGGTCATTGAAGTTATCGCATCCCGGGTACCTGCCGGACTTGGAAGTTATGTACATTATGACCGGAAACTCGACGGATTGATTGCCGGAGCATTGATGAGCATTCCTTCAGTCAAGGCAGTCGAAATAGGGACAGGAGTTGCCAACGCTTCTGATCTTGGCTCTGATGTTCATGATGAAATAATTTCTGACGGTCATAATATCAGGAGAAAAACAAACCGTGCCGGAGGTCTGGAAGGGGGGGTTACCAATGGAGAAAATGTAGTCGTCAGAGTGTATCATAAACCTCTATCATCACTCGGAAGTCCTCTGAATACAATTGACTTAAAAACAAAGAAAGCCGCCAAAGCCTTGCTTGAACGGTCTGACATATGCGTCATTCCACGCGCCGGAGTTATTTCTGAGGCGATGCTGTCGTTTGTTTTGGCCAATTCTTTTTTGGAAAAGTTTGGCGGTGACTCGATGGCAGAAATTAATGGGAATTACTTAAGTTACCTAGGTAACCTAAGAAACTTATGAACAACAACAGATCGGTTCTAACTTCAACAGGCGACACCGTCGATTTGCCGGAGCTCGCAGTAAGGCTTAAAAATACCAGTGTTTCCGTCATTAAGGAAATGACATATCTTGGCGCACTGGAACAGAATAAAGGTAAAGACATAGTATCGCTCGGGGTAGGACTTCCTTTTTATCCCGCACCAGACTTTATTCACCAGCATGCTATCAAGGCAATAAAAAATAAAAAAGATATTGATAAATACACACTTCTGACAGGATTGCCTGAACTTCGCACCATAACTGCTGCGCTTTCACAAAAATTACTGGGAATTGAAACCTCCTCCGATGACATTCTGATAACTCCCGGCAGTATGGCAGGACTACTCTATTCAATGCTGACTTTGGTTAATCCCGGTGATGAGGTTATTTTACCCTCTCCTTATTTTTCATCCTACGGCGAGCAGGTATCAATCGCCGGAGGTATCGCGGTTCCTGTTCCCATGATTGAAGATAAAAAAACAGGTTACCGTTTAGATGTTGTCAATATTAAAAAGGCCATCACTAAAAAAACTAAAGCAGTCGTGATAAATAATCCCCAGAATCCGACAGGCGCCGTTTTTTTGGAAGAAGACCTTAGAAGTCTCGCAGAGATCTTATACGAGACTAAAATATATGTCATTACCGATGAAGTCTATGATTTTCTCATTTATGATGATACTTCATATTTTAATATTGCTTCGATAAAAAAACTCTGGCCCAGGGTCATCAGATGCTGTTCCCTGTCAAAAAAATACGGTATGATGGGATGGCGAATAGGATTCCTTCATACTAATAAAAAATTGCTGATGCATATCTTAAAAATTCATGACGCCAACATCGTTTGCGCACCGCATATATCCCAGGAGGCAGCGATCGCCGCGTTGACCGGTCCGCAGGGAGTAGTTAATAATCATAGAAAATGGCTAAAACGCAACCGCGATATTATCTGTAAACGACTGGACAACCTGCCTGATCTTTTTTCTTATGTAAAGCCCTGTGGTACCTATTATGTTTTTCCACGCTACAACCTGCCGATAAGCAGTATTGAATTCGCTAAAAAATTACTCTATGAAGCTGCTGTCGTCACCGTTCCGGGTATCGGTTTCGGGCCTGAAGGAGAGTACCACCTGAGACTTTCCTTCGGATCGCCGGAAGATGCAATTAATAAATCTTTTGATAGAATAGAGTTATGGTGGAACGTAAAAAAGCGAAGCTTTTAACGTTCCTACCACGTTTAAATTTTGTTTGACAAAATTTATTACGTGGTGGAAAAAGCAACAAATATGGAAAAAGAACTAAACGAATTAGAAAATATGTCTCTAGTAGAATTGGCGAAGTTGAAAAGTGATAAAGACGTAAATGCATTGTATCTGAAATTATTTGGGCAAAATGGTAACTTCACTAAGTTACTTAAGAAACTTAAAGAAATCCCTCAAAGTGAAAGACCAATAATTGGGATTTTGGCTAATAAAATAAAAAAGAATTTAGAGGAAAAAATCAGTAAGCAAAAAAAATTAGTTGCAAACAATCAGCTCTCCGACTGGCTCGATGTGACTGCTCCCGGCACGCCACCCAAATTAGGCCATCTACATATAGTCAGTCAAACTATTTCAGAGGTTACCCGTATATTTGAGAGAATCGGTTTTACACGCAGAAGATACCCTGAAATCGAATGGGAATGGTATTCTTTCGATTCATTAAATATGCCAGTAAATCACCCTGCGCGTGACGATTTTGAAACTTTTTTTATCGATTTACCCCCAAATCTTAAAATGGGAAAAGTGGTTTTGTCTCCTCATACATCATCAGGCCAGGTAAGAGAAATGGAAAGAGCGGGAAAGCCACCTATAAGAATGATCAACATCGCCAAATGTTATCGCCCCAATTGGGATATCTCTCATACTCCGATGTTCCATCAATTCGAAGGATTAGTAATAGATAAAGGCATAAATATCACACATCTTAAGGGAACTTTTGAGTATTTTGCTAAAGAATTTTTCGGAAAAGATAGAAAAATACGGTTACGCCCATTCCACTTTCAATTTACTGAACCATCATTTGAAGTGGACATTACTTGTGGATTCTGCAAAGGCAGAGGTTGCAGGCTTTGTAAAGAAGGTTGGATGGAACTATGTGGTTCCGGCATGGTTCATCCCAATGTTTTAAAGGCCGGTAAAATTGATCCCATGAAATATACCGGGTACGCTTTCGGCTGGGGGGTTGAACGTACCTACATGATGAAACAGGGACTTAAAATTGATGATTTGAGACTTTTATATAGTAATGATATTAGATTTTTAGAACAATTTTAACTAGCGTAAAGCAGAAAGGGTAAAGCGTAAAGCAGAAAGGGTAAAGCGTAAAGATTATTGTTATTTGTTACTTTTCCCTTCACGCTTAACGCTTAACGCTATGAATATCCTTGTTACCGATTCCTGGCTACGAGAATATCTGGAAACTGACGCTACACCACAGCAGTTGAAAGACTGCTTATCTCTGTGTGGCCCTTCTGTAGAGAGAATTAATAAAGTAAATAACGATTATATCTATGAAATCGAGATTACTTCAAACCGGGCAGATTGTGCTTCCGTATATGGCATTGCCAGAGAAGCTGTGGCAATACTTCCCAGGTTCGGTATAAAAGCTGCCTTAAAACAACTGAAAGGTGGCCGTATGGAATCCTTTCGGGTGAAGGAATCAAATCATCTCCCTATGGAAGTTTCTGATCCTGAAATCATTTGTAACCGCATTATGGGTGTTGTGATGGAAGTTGACTTCATGAAACCATCTCCCGCTTATATCAAAGACCGCATTGAAAAGTCTGGTATTCGATCTCTGAATAATCTGGTTGATATCACCAATTATGTCATGCTTGAACTCGGACACCCTTCCCATGTCTTTGATTACGATCGCATAAAAACACATAAATTCCTCATCCGTTTTGCAAAAAAGAATGAACCAATCGAAACTTTGGATAATAAAAAATATTTATTAAATTCGGAGGATGTCATTATAGATGACGGAACAGGTAGAGTTATTGATCTGCCTGGCATCATGGGTACGGAAAATAGCGTAGTTAATAAAAACACACGGAGAATATTTTTCTTTATTGAATCAAATAATCCGGTATTAATAAGAAAAACCTCTATGCGTTATGGAATCCGCACCATGGCAGCAACTATCAATGAAAAACATCCTGACTCGGAATTGGTAAAAACAGCATTACTGCGAGGAATAGAATTATATCAGGAGCTTGCCGGAGGAAAAGTTGCAGGTGAACTTATCGATATATATCCAAGAAAATCAAAACCAACAACTATAAAGACTACTATCGAATTTATTAATGATAGATTGGGGATTGTATTAAAGAAATCAGAAATAGTTAGTATCTTAGAATCTCTATCGTTTCATATAAGTGAGCAAAACACTTCACTCGAAATTACTCCACCAACGTTTCGCCAATTTGACGTAACCATCCCTGAAGACATTGCTGAGGAAGTTGCCCGCATCTATGGATACCATAATCTGCCAAGTAAACTAATGTCCGGAGAAATACCAGTTACAAATAGACCCAAAATTTTAGACATTGAGGAAAAAATAAAACAAATTCTAAAGTATTGGGGTCATACCGAAGTCTATAATTACTCTTTTATCTCCGGCGAATTGATCGCTAAAGCAAACTTAAAAACTTCTGCTCATCTCAAAGTCGCTAATCCTCTTACCTCTGATATTGAATACATGCGGATTTCACTGATTCCATCTATGTTGGATACTGTGGCAAGAAATCAATTTTATTCTGATAATTTGCAACTATTTGAATTGGCAAACGTTTATCTTCCTAAAAAGAACGATTTACCCGATGAAGTTCCAATACTCGCACTCAGCAACCAGAACAATTTTTATAAGATCAAGGGATTTGTTGAATTATTACTTAAAGAGGTGGGAATAGCGGGCGTCAAAGAAAATATTCCATCAAATCAAAATGATTTTGCCGGTACATGGAGCCATTTCTGGCATCCGAAACAAACAGTATCATTAGTTAAGAGTGGGAAAATAATAGCATATATTGGCAAAATCCACCCAGCAATTTCTCAAAACTTTCAAATAAAGAATGCTCTTTATTTGGCGGTACTGAATGTAGAAATATTAGTTGATCTTTCCAATCCCGCCAAAAGTTATATACCGATTCCCTTATATCCTGCTGTCATTGAAGACCTCACTATCCAATACCCTCCCAAAACATACATCGGACCTCTAATTTCTGAAATCTACAAGATTAATAAGATAGTAAAAAAAGTTGAGATGGTCGATCATTACCATAACTCAACGACATTAAGAATTACCTACCAGGATGAAAAGAAAAATTTGAAAAGTGAAGATGTAAAAAATGTAAGAGATAAAATTCTCCAAACTCTCACCTCAAAGTACAAAATTACTTTTAAACAATAATCGCCGCTCGGTTCATTATTTGGATAAAATAAAAATTACGGCGTAGGGGATGGAGTAGGAATTGTAGGAACAGGAGTTGAGGTGGGGGGGTCGGGGGAGACTTTGACTCCAATCGTGATAGAAGATTCCCCGCTGTGATTATCACTGTCGTAAGCTTTAATTTTCAAAGAATGAACACCCTTATCTAAATGAAGGGTATCGTTAAAATAACTGTTATTGACGGTTGTTTTTAAAACATCATCCACGTAGACTTCAATTTTGGTAATACTCTTAACCGCTTTAGCATCGGCATCTATATTAACATTTTCATCATTAATTTCCTGTTTATCCTGTGGATTTTTTATCCTGACTATGACCTGGTTCTCATTATTGGTTGAAGAGTCAGTCGGAGGATGGTAAGAAGGATCATTTTGAGTTGCAAGCCATGCATCAATACCCTTTTGCCACATATTCTCGCTTCCTTTCAGGGAAGTCGGATCATCTTCACGGAAAACGATAAATTCTTTTTCGTCATAAGAACCGCTGGCAATCTCAACAGAATTTGCCAGTTTATTATTGTCAGCCTTTGATAATTTTAATTTCTGGTAAATGGAAGCTACGGAGGTAGGATCCGTACCTTTGATGAAATACTCTTTTCGTGTCGGCCTACCTTCGCGGGGAAGTCCTCCTCCAAAACCATCAATGTCCAGACTCATCACATTACCCGGTTTATGAAAAGTTTTCCCCGGATATTTTTCAATCGCTTTTTTAATAATCCGATTCCAGATGGGAGCAGCTCCTGTCACACCCGAAGCAATTTTAGGATTCATGGGTGAATTATCGTTATTACCTACCCAGACACCTACCACTGACGACGTAGTATAACCTACCGTCCAGTTATCCCGCTTATCGTCGGTCGTTCCTGTTTTGACTGCAACATCATGTGCAGGTATATACAGGTAACTGTTGAGGCCAAAAATTTCCTTTCGGCTGTCATTGTCGGACAGTATATCGGATATTAAAAAACTTACATCTTCGTTTATTACTCTTTTGCCGGCACCTGGTTTATACTCATAAAGAGTTTTGCCGTTGGAGTCTGTAATTTTTAAAATAACGATCGGATCGTACTTTATACCGCCTGTTGCAAATACTCCATAGGCGCTGGTTAAATCCAAAAGCCTTACTTCACCTCCTCCAAGAGTCAATGAAAGCCCGAGTCTTTGCACATTATCATCAGTCGGAGTAAGTGTAGTGATACCCATATCTGAAGCAGTTTTTAGAATATCTATTATGCCCGTAAGGGCTGTCAGTTTGACCGCAGGAATATTGACAGAATTGGCCAGAGCATATCTTAGCTGTACGGGACCGCGGAATTTATTGTCATAATTTTTGGGAATATAATCCTTATTATCGGCACCTCCATGAAATTTCGTTTCCACATCCATCAGAAGATATGACGGGGTATAACCCTTATTGAAGGCTGCAGCATAAGTAATTGGCTTAAGAGCGCTACCGGGCTGTCGGAAACCCATGCTTACAACGTCAAATTTACCCTGAAAATTTTCATCCTGGGAATTGTATTCTTTACTGCCCACATAAGATAAGATTTCACCGCTTCGCGGATCAATTACCAGTGCAGCACCGTTACTGACGCTCATGCCTTTCAGTTTTTCAAGCTCTTCAACAATAATTTTTTCGACATTTGATTGTAAATCAGAATCAAGAGTGGTTGTCACCCGCAAACCTGATTTTTCTATCAGGGCATCGCCAAACTGTTCGGACAGCTGTTTTTTAACGTATTCCACAAAATGCCAGGCGCGGGATTGATCGGTATTGGAAATAAATTTGACATCAGGTAAATTTCTTTTATACTCCGCTTCCTGACTTGAAGTAATAATATTATCTTCACGGAGACGCCTGAGCACTTCTTCGGCACGAATAAGATATGCCTTAGGATTGGGACCGTACGGGGTATAATATGAAGGCCTTTGCGGAAGCCCTGCAAGAATTATGCTTTCCAGAAAATCTAAATCTTTGGCATGCTTGCCAAAATAACCTTCGGCGGCTGACTCGATTCCCCACATTGTACCTCCGTATGGAGCTTCATTCATATACATCTGCAGAATATCATCTTTGGAATATTTTCTTTCAATCTGTATAGACAGGATAAATTCTTTAATTTTTCGGGGTAAAGTCCGCTCGCTGGATAGTAATACATTTTTTACCAGCTGCTGGGTCAGAGTTGAACCGCCTTGCAAACCTCTAAATGTTATGATATTGAAAAGAGAGCGGAGAATTCCTTTCGGATCAAAACCCTGATGGGAATAAAAACTTTTGTCTTCGATGGCAATAGTGGCTTTTTTCAGACTTTCCGGAATCTCTGCAAACGCAATCGGAATTCTATTCTGGTCGGAGTAAATGTCATAGATGGGTTTTCCTTTCCTGTCCAGAAGCACTGTCGAAAAACCTGTTTTTCTTTTAACTTTATCGGGAGCGGGTAAATCCCGGGAATACCAAAAAAACAACAAGACAAAGATTAATGCCAAAACTCCTAATATCACAAGAGTAATAGCCGTAAGGTGACTGCCCAGTTTTACTTTCAGCAACCTCAAGGAGTAGGAGTTAAATTTTATTAGTTTACCGTATTTCAATCTGTTCCTGTGCCGGCTGCGGAAATTATGAGCCATAACGCTAGTTTAGCAAAAAGATAGATTCCAGGCAAACAAGACTAAACGTAAAACATCTAAATATGGTATATTATGCATATGGACGAGATAGATGAATTGCTTACCCGGGGTGTAGACAAAATTTATCCTTCTAAAGAAGCATTGGAAAAATTACTTCGAAGCGGCAAAAAACTTCGTCTTTACCAAGGCTTTGATCCGTCTGGAATACAACTCCACATAGGCCATATGACAGGTCTTATGAAACTTCGCCAGTTTCAAGAACTTGGTCATCATGTAATATTTTTAATAGGGGACGGTACCGGGCAAGCCGGGGATCCATCGGGAAAAACGAGAACCCGCGAAAAATTTCTTACGAACCGACAACTGCGAAGAAATGCTAAGAATTATGTGATACAAGCCGGCAAAATCGTGAAGTTTTCGGGTAAGAATGCCGCTGAAATTCTTTACAACGGCGACTGGTTAAATAAGTTGAGTTTAATGGATATTTTAAATATTTCTGAAAATTTTTCACTGCAATATTTGGAAGAAAGAGATATGTATGTGGAAAGAAAGAAATCCGGCAGCGAAATTAATTTCCGGGAATTCATGTACCCTTTACTGCAGGGGTATGATTCAGTTGCAATGAAAGTAGATCTGGAATTGGGAGGAAGTGATCAAACCTTTAATATGCTTGCCGGAAGGAAATTAGTCCGCGCCATGTTAAAAAAAGAAAAATTTGTCATGACTACACCACTCCTGACAGATTCGTCCGGTAAGAAAATAGGCAAAACCGAAGGAAATGTGATTGCACTTACGGCCTTACCCAATGATCTTTACGGCATGGTAATGAGTTTACCCGACGATGTAATCGTCAAATCTTTCGAGTATATAACCGATGTTCCTATGGAAGATATAAAAAGATTTCGCGACGATCTTTCGTCCGGGAAAAATCCGATGCAGTACAAAAAACTTCTGGCTTTTACATTGACTAAAATGTTAAATAGCGAAGATGATGCCCAAAAAGCAGAGGATTATTTTGAGGCAACTTTTCAGAAAAAAGATATGACAGGTGATATTCCCACAATAAATATTAATGTTTCTGAAAATCTAACGGTAAAAGATACTTTAATGAAAATAAATGTCTCAGATAGCGCTAGTGAAATAAAACGGTTGATAAATGCAGGAGCGGTTGAAATTGACGGAAAAAAATATACGGATCCGCAGCAGAAAATTTCCTTAAAAAACGGCATGATTGTGAAAGCAGGGAAGCACAAGTTTGTTAAATTACTAGTAGCGAACAAAGCGATCGATCCTGGATCGTGAAGCTAATTCGATCCAGGATCGGATAAACATATGAATTTTTTTCGCAAACATAAAAAACTTTGGACGGTTGTCATTATCATCTCCAGTCTATCTTTAATAGCATCATCACTGCTTCCCCTGTTTTTCCTATAAGTTAATATGCTCACTCTCACATCAAACATCTCATCCTTAAGGATGATAGGCAATGTTTACGCCGCCAAATTAAATAAACTCTCAATCTATACCATTGAAGACCTGATATATCATCTTCCTTCACGCTACGAAAATTACACTGTAATTTCCAAAATCAACCGGCTTCAACCCGGGGAGAGAGTTACGGTCATCGGAACCATAACTAAAATTTCCAATTCCTTTACCAAATCCGGCAAGAAAATTCAAAAAGCACGGCTTTCCGATGAGACAGATTCCATAGATGTCATCTGGTACAACCAACCCTTTCTGACCCGGATATTAAAGGCCGGCTCGGCAGTCAGCCTTGCCGGGAATACCAGTATCTACGGCTTCAAATTGATGCTGGAGTCGCCTGAATATGAACTTGTTACATCTCAAAAGTCCTTGATACATACCGGCCGTCTGGCTCCGATTTACCCTGAAACACGGGGGCTGTCATCAAAATGGATAAGATCAAGGACCTATTCTCTTCTGACGAATTTCTTATCTGAAATCAGGGACTATTTGCCTGCGCGCCTTTTGGCGGATTATCATTTGCCTCCTTTAAAATCTGCTCTTTTTAATATTCATTTCCCGAAGAATTTGACTGATGTAGAAGATGCGCGGAAACGCCTTTCCTTTGATGAAATGTTTTTGTTCCAAATGCATAGCAAACTAAATAAGTTAAAAAATAAAAAAGAATTCACTAAGTTTAGAATCAGAAATGAAGAATTTAACCCCAAAATTCACGGCTTCATCAGCAGCCTTCCTTTTACCTTAACCCATTCCCAGGAAAAATCACTGCAGGAGATTCTCGAAGACATAGCTGAACCGTATCCGATGAATAGACTATTGGAAGGAGACGTCGGATCGGGTAAGACAGTTGTTGCAGCCATTGCTATGTATGTGGTGTTTTTAAACGGATTTAAGTCGGCTCTGATGGCCCCGACCGAAATACTTGCCAAACAGCACTTCCGGACTATGAAAAATATTTTAAGTCCTTATCAGATAAAAATTTCTCTGATAACCGCCGAAAATCACCCGGACACTGAGAATACTGATATATATGTAGGTACTCATGCGCTTATTGCCGATAAAATTGAGCTGAAAAATCTGGCTTTGGCTGTCATCGACGAACAGCAGAGATTCGGGGTAACCCAGAGAACGAAATTTCGTCAGAAAGGCGATAAACCGCACCTCTTGAGCCTGACAGCCACTCCTATACCCAGAACTCTTGCCCTCACTGTTTTTGCCGATCTGGATATATCAGTTATCGACGAAATGCCAACCGGGCGTAAAAAAATCAAAACCTGGGTTGTACCTGAAAATAAAAGAGCCTCTGCCTATAATTGGATTAAAGAGCTGTTAAAATTTAAAGAAAACTATGCCAAAATTACAAAACAGGCATTTATCATCTGCCCCTTTATCGAAGAATCTGAAACTTTAACAACAGTAAAGGCCGTAAAAAAGGAATATGAGAGGCTGTCCCGGGAGGCGTTCCCGCAGTTGAAACTGGGCCTCCTGCACTCCAGACTTTCCGCTAAAGAACGCCAAAAGGTCATGTCTCAAATGGAGAATAAACAAATACATATCCTGGTTGCCACCCCTATCGTAGAGGTCGGCATTGATTTTCCTGATGCTGTCGTGATGCTGATTGAAGCAGCTGAACGGTTCGGCCTTGCTCAGCTTCATCAGCTGCGCGGAAGAGTCGGGCGGGGAAGATACCAGTCATATTGCCTTCTTTTTTCGGATAATGCCAATTCTCAAACAATAGATCGGCTTAAACTGCTGGAAAAATCTGACAAAGGCCCAATTTTAGCTGAATATGATCTTCGCCTGCGGGGACCCGGAGAAATGTACGGTACTGCGCAACACGGTTTTGTACCGTTTAAAATTGCCGATCTTGGAGATGTAAATCTCATAAAGACTTCTAAAACCGCGGTAGAAACGGTTTTTGAGGACCAAAGCCTTTTAAATTTTCCCCCCTTGCAGGATAAATTAAGACAGGCTAAAATAATGTATATCGCGCCGAATTAATCATATTTACCTAAATAATTATGGCCCCGCTTCCCAAAAGAAGGCACTCAACCAGGAGATCAGGCAAGAGAGAGAATGAAAATATGCGTGTGCGATTGACTAATCCTAACACCTGTCCTAAATGCAAATCTCTTAAGGTGCCCCACCGGATTTGTCCGAAATGCGGTTTTTATAAATGACCCTTCAGCAAGCTCAGGGCCATAGTGAGCGAAGTCGTATCTATGAAAAAAGCCAGCGATCCCAGACACCGTAAAAGAATAAAACTTGTGAAAGCGCTTTTTGCAGAAAGTTTTTCATCGCGTTCCGCTGTTTCCGCCAACAAAGATTTTCTTAAAATTCAAAATAATCTCGCCAGGATCGACGAAAATATACAGGGGTCAGCCAAACAGTTTCCTCTGGATAAAATCGCCAAAATAGACCTCGCTATATTGCGTTTGTCAGTTTATGAACTCTTGATTGAAAGGCATGAGCCTGTTAAAGTTATCATAGACGAAGCTGTCGAGCTCGCAAAAGCTTACGGGGGTGAAGCTAGCCCCATGTTTATAAACGGTGTTTTGGGATATCTTCTTAAAAAAAATTATGCATGATAATTTTGAGGCCATAAAAAAAATATTATCCGATGAATTCGGAGTTAACCCGGAATCAATTACCCTGGAATCGAAATTGTCAGACGACCTGAATTTATCCAGCATCGAAGTTATAGACGCTTTATCAATTCTTTCAAAAGAATATAATTTTCAGATTCCTGATGATCTGGATATACACACCATTACGACGGTAGGCGATCTGATCATTTTTATTGAGCAGTACAGCGATGAAATTTGATATGGTAAAGTACAATGATCTTTTAAAAATCCTCAAGATAAAATTTACCCATGAAGAACTCCTGGATAGGGCATTTAATCACCGTTCATTTTTAAACGAAACAAAAAATAAAATAGAATCGAATGAGCGTCTGGAATTTCTGGGGGATACTGTTTTATCTTTTGTAGTATCTGATTTTCTTTATAATTCTTATCCGCAGTACAGTGAAGGATATTTAACCAATTTGCGTTCATCGCTGGTCAAGACTTCCACTCTAGCCAAAATCGCGTCTAAACTCCACCTGGGAGATTTCCTGAAACTGTCCAAAGGCGAGGAAGAAAGCGGCGGTAAAAACAACTCATCACTTATGGCTGATACTTTTGAAGCTTTAATCGGGGCAATATACCTGGGTTTGGGCCTTAAAGCAGCTAAAAAAATTATCGAACAACATATATTTCCCATGATACCCGGAATTATTAAGGACAAATCCTATAAGGATGCCAAAAGCACCTTTCAGGAAATTGTGCAGGAAAATACTAAAAATTCACCTCTCTATCAGGTAATTAAGGAAACAGGGCCTGACCACGCCAAAGAGTTTACGATAGGAGTATATGTCAATTCCAAACTTTGGGGGTCAGGCGCTGGACACAATAAACAGGAGGCAGAACAGTCTGCTGCCACAAGCGCACTTGAGAATTGGAACAAAAAATAATATAATAGTAAGTTAGTCATTTCGTGGAAGATCCCTCCACTCACCAGTCTGACTGGTTCGGTCGGGATGACGAATAACGCGAAACTCGTGAATGTAAGGAAATTTATGGCAGTAAAAATTAAATTAACGCTTCTGGGTAGGATATCAAAGCCGTTTTACCGGATCGTAGCTTCCGATCAAAAAACAAAGAGGACCGGTAAAGCATTAGAAAATCTGGGATATTATGATCCCTTAACCCAGCCATTCACCTTGAAAGTAAACAGAGAGGCGGTTGCTAAATGGATTAAAAATGGAGCGCAAATGACAGAGACTGTACGAAAATTACTAACCACATGAAACAAGTACTCGAATATATTCTCACTTTAATCATTCAAAAACCTGAGGATCTGGTCGTTACGGAGACGATAATTGATGACCTGAATATCCAATACCTGATCACTGCCAACAAAGATGATGTAGGCAAAATTATCGGTAAGCAGGGGAAAATCATACAGGCAATCAGGAATATTGCCAAAATATGGGCGGCAAAAAATAATAAGCAGATTCGTATTGATGTATCCTAGGGGCTCGCTCCCGATGTACATCGGGATTGCGGCCCTTTGTGGCGAATCCAAAATGCAGATATTATTTTTGAGTTCGCCCTGACAGTTGTGAAAATAACAATTTTGACTTTATTTCCCCCGGTATTTCACCCCATATTTGATCTTTCCATTATCGGACGGGCAAGGCATAAAAAACTGATAGACATCAGGTATGTCGATATCAGAAATTTTGCTGAGGATAAATACAAATCAGTAGACGGAAAACCGTACGGAGGCGGGGCCGGGATGTTAATGAGAGTGGATATTTTACACAGGGCTATCAAAGCTGTCAGTCTTAAGAACAAGGAATTTAAAATCAGGGAAAAAAAAATCTTACTGGATCCCAAAGGCAAGCAATTTACGCAAGCTCTTGCCCGCAAGTACACACGCCTTGATCACCTGATTCTCATCTCCGGCCATTATGAAGGATTTGACGAACGCATCAAACATTTTGTTGATGAATCTTTATCCATAGGCAATTATATTTTAACAGGGGGAGAGATTCCTGCCATGGTAGTCTGCGATGCTGTTTGCCGATTAGTAAAAGGAGTTTTGAATAAAGACTCGCTTATTAACGAATCCTATTCTGAAGATAATTTTTTCGAAGATCCGCAATATACCAGGCCAAAAGTCTATAATAAATATAAAGTACCTTCCGTGCTCCTGTCAGGCAATCATCAGGAGATTAACCTTTGGAAAAAGGCGCACCGATTAGTTAAATAAATTTGGCTTGCCGAGCGGGACAAACTCACTCTCATCAACTCTTTGGGCCGGTATTGCGGCGATTGTATCCAGAATTTTTTGCTGTTTTTCATTGATTTCCACGAGTGGTGAATCGATACCGCCGATTTTTGACGGCAGGGGATAGAAATAACTGTTGCCGTCAAGTGATACCTTATATAAGCCGTCTGCACTGCTGCCCCAGGAAATGTTATTCACGGTGATAATCCGGTTTGTTAAATCAGCCAGAGAATTGATAAAGTTATTTATCTGGTCAATATTTCCGATAATATCAATTTTTACAGGTATGATGAAGGCTGATGATAGAGTATCTTTCTTCAACTTGCCAGACTGCGTGGATATGCTTCCCAGCTGAAGATCAGTTTTCAGAATGGTCACACCGCTCTCAATCTGCAGGTTGTCAAATGTATTAAATAAAGAAACATAATCTTTCGATCCGGGTAAAATACCGGTCAGTTTATTGATATTTTCCTGATAAACTTTACTGTCGATCGTGGACAGCAGTTCATCTTTTTTCCGCAGAATGGTCAAACGCGCCCTCAACTGTTTTTGCTGGGAAAATATTTCCTGCGCTTTACGGAGATTCGGCAGGAGAAAATAATATGATAAAGCCAGAACTGATAAAATAACCAAAGATGAAACTCCGATAATTTCATATTTTTTTAACTTATAAAGATAATAATTAATTGGTTTTTTCATGATAAAGCGACTCGTCTGCTTTGAAAGAAACAGATATCTGATATCCTCCGTCTGTATTTCTGGTGGCACGGTGGGCATAAATGGCGGAAAATATTTTATCCTTATCTTCCCTTTCATGAAGAAAAGAAACCAAATTATTGAGGGCTGCCGATGACGAAGCGCTGATGCTGAAATTTACCAGGCCTTTGTCATCAGACATAGCCTTGGTTAATGACAGGTCATCTGAGTTTATTTTTATAACCGAAGCGAGCAGCGGGGTAAAATTTACTTTATTACCGGTAATCTCATTTATGATTTTTAAAATGCTGTAGCTGAGAGTATAAACTCCCTCAAGATTTTGCTTTTCATCTATTTTATTTTCGATTTTGTTTACCTCTTCTTTAAGAGTATTATATTGGGCCAGATTTTTCTTCGTAATGGTGATCGATACTATAAAAAGGATGATAAAAAGTATAAAACAGACAGCTGCGGCAACAGGCAGGTAGTGTTTTAATTTGGCAACCAGCAGTGAATCCAATTCTTTCTCGATCAGTAAATTGATACTTTTTTTGACCATATTATTAATCTGTTTCCTTTAAAGCAAGGCCGATGGAAGTCGTATATAACGGCGCTTCTTCCGTCAATTTAGGCAGAATTTTTGGATCAACGCTTAAATTGATGAAAGGATTGCTCAACTGGGAATCAAGGCCTAAATTTTTGGTGATTGTCAGAACCAATCCCGGCAGTTTTGAGGCCGCTCCTGAGATGACTACCGTCGAAATTTCCGAACTCGCAAATGTTTTTTTGTAAAAGGCAACTATTTTCTCCATCTCCTCAATAAGATTATTGATGTAAGGCGAGATAATTTTGGCAATTTTTCCTTCAAGCTTATGTTCCTCCAATCCGTAAGTTTTTTTATATTCTTCTGCCTGGGCAATCTCAAACCCCAACTCTTCAGCTATCGCCTGGGACATATTATTTCCGCCAATCGGGTACGATTTTGTAAAACTTAAGACCATGTCATGCATTAGAGCAATATCGGTGGCATTTGCACCTATAGAGACAATCAAAACATCAGACACGGTAGGCAGACTGAAACCAACGCTTCTGCCAATGGCCATGATTTCAGTTTCCAGCGCGATAGGATTTAGACCTGCCAGCGTAATAATACGCATATAAGACTCAATCAGGCTTATCTGAGCTGCAACCAGCAGAACATTCATCTTTTTCGTCTGAATATTAGCACTTACCACGGCATAATCCAGTTTCACCTTGGTTAAAGGAAAAGGTATATACTGCTCTGCTTCCCATTGTATGCTTGAGGCAAGCTCCTTATCATCCATTAGGGGCATCTCCACTATCCGGGTGATAACTTTGGAAGAGGGGAGCGACGCAGACACATTAATGTTGGAAACTTTCATATCATGAACCAGATGGTTGATGCTGTTTGCCAGTTCCTGCTCATCATGCTCATTCATACTGGTCACGTCCCTAACCGGAGTGGCAATATAACCTGCCGCCAGCAGGGTGGAAATGGCCTTGTCTTTGGATATTTGGGCAGCTTTGATCGAACTGGACCCTATATCCAGTCCAATTAAAATATTACTCATTCCATTGTAAAAATAAGTTTATATACTAAGTATCTTAATCCGGCAAACAATTGTCAATGGGGTTAATAAAGAGGTTTATTCATATAACTAACCTTAGAAAATCTATGCCTTTTTGTCAAGCGTTTTTTACGTTTCATATTTATGATATTACTGGCAGTTGGATTCGCAATACAAAGCGAAGTCCAATAACCCCGGCAAGATACTGTAAGTCTTGTTCACCTGAATTTTTCGTACTACCCCCGTAGTGGTTTTACCCACGGAATTTATTTGATTTCCCTGGACGGGCAAATTCTCAGTGGGTTTGACGCCTATTGCAGTATTCTCATAAACCGGTGTCATTCGCAGAGCCAATAAATTATCAGCCTCCGAAACTCCAAAATCAGTAATAAAGTTGATCGTATGTTTATACGGATAAATACTTTCGCAGTAACTACCATCTGTATCAGCCGGGTTAAATTTATTATTGCCGGCGCGGGAAATATCCGGATCATAAGCAGACTTGGCGATTTTATATGTTGAGCCGGTTTTATAATAAAGGCTAAACTCAATAGCTGCATTATTTCCGGCTATACCCCAGCAAATATCCAGTGAATCTGTTTTAGAATAATAGGCTATACCCAAGCCTCCGTCAGAATCATGATTCACCAGCCAGAGGATCTGTGATGAATTGGCTTCGGTCGCAGGGAAGGAGTAAAGACTGTTGCTGCCTCCTATATCGGAAACTGTGTATTCTGCTGAAGCATTATCCAGGGTGATGGATTGAGGCGTGTCAGTCGGGAATACATTAATGATCTTTAAGGCATTTTCCACACCTGCCTCTGCCGCTGAAAAGGCCCTGCTTGATTCTTCAATCTGCGATGATATTCTGACGTCGGTCACCGACCTGGAAATCAGGGATAATCCGATAGTCAAACCAACTACGGTAATTAGAACCAGTATCAATACTATTTGACCTGCTGATTTATCGCGGGTTATATAATTCTTCCTGTTTATTTGGAATTTGAAATTTTCAGCCAGAGGCTGATCCGCCTTTGGCGGAGTAATTTGGATTTTCATAATCATGGTCCTCCCTCCTGCCAATTAATCTGCGGCCTGCCAAGATACGGCAATAATGCTATCACGTATTTCGGCTGGTAGATAAATTTATAGGTTGGTGCGGAAAAACTTTTGTAAGTCCTGTTTAAACTCATCTCCCCGGTATAAACCATTCCGTTGATGACAAGCGGATCCGGGCCGGTTGCAACTGAAAATGTTCCGCTGTCGATAAAAAGTCCGTCGACACGGGTCACATTGCTGTCCACCTCAATATTACCGTTCACCACAAACACTACTGACTCGTCCGGGGTAACTGTAAAATTATTTTTAATATTCAGTGAACCTGAGATTAAGAATATTGCCACATTACCCGACGGCATTAAAGTAAGATTTGAATTCAAAGATATCAACGCCTGATTATAATAATATATAGATTTGTCTGCGACTATATCAGAAGAAGGAATAGTGGTTGTATTTGGTACAGTAACAACATCAGGATTGTTTTTCAAAGATTCCCAGTAATAGGAAAAGTTGAAAGCGTTGGAAAGAGTGGACGCTACCTGCCAATTCGTCGGCGAAGAGGTACCGTATCCGAAATCACCTGCGCCGGAACCCGACCACAGCACTCCGGCGCTATTAGGGAATAAAAGTGATATGTCATCTAAATAATATTTTCCTGAGGGAAGATTACTTTGCAGAAGTGATGGTTCATAGACGTCTCCGCCGAAAACCTGCGACCAGATTTCCGGAGACGGGACAGGCGTGATTGACGGTGTGAGAGTAGCTGTCGGCGGAGGGCTACCGGTGGGGGTCAGGGTCGGTCCGCCGGGAGTAGGAGATACGGGAAAGATGATTTCCTCACACGTATACGGGCCGGCCTCATCTGAAGGCAATGATGTGTTGCCAAGGCCGTCCCTGGCCTCCACACTCGCATACAATTCCTGCCCAGCCTCAGCCTCAACATCCACAAATAATACATTTCCGATCCAGCCTGGAGGATCTACAACTCCCGGACCTCCGTAAGATCTGAAAATAGGGTGATAATCACCGGTATCACTGCAGGAAGGAGGAGTCGGTGTAGGAGGAACCGGCTCCGGATCAGCCTCCCATTCACAATGCAATGCGCATAGGCCGGAATATAAATTCGGGTCAGTAATAGTACAGACGGGAGCCTGGGGCTTGGGCGGAGGAGTATAATCCATATTCAGCAGGTTGGCGGGGGCATCAAATGAGCGCGGACAGGAAGAACTTTCCGTATAAGCCGTCCACCAGTAGCCTCCGGTAGTGTTCAGCACAGATCCGTCCGGCGTCCAGATACTATTTCCTCCGGAGGGGCTTACTACCGATCCTGTTCTGCTGAATGTTTCATAATAATTGCTGTAGAAATGTGCCCAGACATTATCGTTATTGGGATTTGATACATAGGCTGAAAAAGCCGGTTTGATATTGGTACATAAAAGATGCGAAGGTGCGTTCAGAATAGGTGTAGGCAGTGTCTGGCATGGATATGAAGTAGGAGTAGGGGTTCCGGACCCGACAGTCGGGGTCGGTGACCATAAAGAAGTAGGAGTAGGGGTGATTGGAGGCGGAGTAGAAGTAGGCGTGGCGGTAGGCGTGGAGGTAGGACTCAGGTATGGCGTAATCGTGATAAAAGGAAAGTCAGCAATAACATCTCCACCGGCTATAATCGCTATTTTAGGATTTGTATATCTCGGGAAAAGCACTGAATCGGTTGGAGTTATAGGCATCTGAACCTCATAAGTACCATTATAAAGAGGAGTAAAGATGTAATTAGCCAGAAATCCGGCAATCGGTGAGCCTTGTGAGATAGTTGTACGCTCTTCGTCGCCTGTCAGATCCACGGTATAACCGGGAAGCAATCCTTCCGAAGCTTCCTCACTTCTGACGACCGCGTTGTTTGTTTCCGTATAAATCCAGCCGTAAAGATTATAAAAAGTCGGGGTCGGGGTCAGGGTGGGAGTGGGAGTAACGGTTGGAGTAACTGTAGGGGTTAGAGTAATGGTTGGAGTAGGGGTGGGAGTAATGGTTGGAGTAGGGGTACGGGTGGGGGTAGGAGTAGGAGTTGGGGATGCAATGATAAAGGTAATAGAATGTTCTGCGGTATTCCAGGACGGCCACAGATATCTCCACCAATATTCACTTCCATTAGTATAATTGGACAATGTACCTGTTAAAGGTGACGGAGTAATACCAATTACTATATCACTTCCTGCCGGATCCACACCAACACCTTTTTCTGTATGCCAAGAATAGTTCGCGTGATGAAGATATTCGGATATGTTAAATTGGGGATCTACACGATTTCCCCCATTCCAGAAATATGCTCCTGCATTGGCAGTGACAGTTAAACCCGCAGAATTTCTGAAGTAAGCATTCACATAAGGAGTAGGCGTACGGGTGGGGGTGAGAGTAATGGTTGGAGTAGGGGTGAGAGTAATGGTTGGAGTAGGGGTACGGGTGGGGGTAGGTGTACGAGTGGGGGTAATGGTAGGAGTGGGAGTAATAACCTGAAGAGAGTTAAGTTTCGTCCATCTGGCTCCACCGCAACCTTGGTAGTTATTATCTGCATCCCGAACCATACCATAATAACTATAAGAACCTGCGGGAAAATTATTTTGCAAAGTTACATTCCAGGTGAATGTGCGATTATTACCGGAAACTGATGTAGAAACAGTATTGACAGTTAAATTGCTATTTGCGTTATCAAATCCAATAGTTGTTCCGCCGAAATATCCCCAGGGGTCATCACCATAGCTGCCTAGCGAACAGGCTCCTCCAGTTCCATTGGTTCCCACCCCACCCCAGTTTGCTGAGGCAGCATAGAACATACCCATATAATTAGCAAGTTCCCGCTCAAAATTGCTGTTGTAGGCTTCCCCCGGGTCCAGGGTACAGCCGTTAAAACCAAGGTAACCCCGATCTATATTTGACCCGCCTGATAAATCGGTGTAAGTAACTGCAATATCAACAGTGGTACCACTGGTAATAGAAGAAGGAGAGACAGAACCAATAGAGGGGCAGATAGGTGTAGGTGTTGGGGTGGGAGTATCAGTAGGGACGGTTTCACCGGCACAACCGCAATTGTGATCGCTGTTATTGTCCTGACAGGTGCCGCCGTTCCCGCAAGAATCACCAGGATCTCCGCCAACACAATCTTCATGTCCGCCGGTACACCAGGCGCCTGCTGGAGTATTCGTAGCGCCACCACCCCCACCAGGATCCCACGTACACCCAGGCCCTCCGCCAGGCTCGTAGCTAGGGTCATTATCGCATCGACTGTATCCGTTCTCAGAACAGTCAGGGTAGCTGTTGCTACCGGTATCTTCGCATGCGGATTGAGTGGTTCCTGAACAGGAGTCTTGAAAATCACTATGGCATGTATAACTTGTACATTGAGGCGGATCGCAGCAAAGCCCCCCAATACAGCAGTTCCAATACCCTCCGCAGGATTGAGCAGAAGTTTTTGGCGGATTTAGCAAAAAAATCAAACCCAGACTGATAAAAATTGAAATTAACAATAAAACCTGTATCGGTTTACGGCTTTTCATATGAGATGCCGAGCGCATCCAGATCCTTATATGGCGCTAACGCAGGCTCGTAGGTATTATAGGGATTTCCCCGAAATAACAGGTAAGCATTCAGAAATACGGCTGTATGCAGATATTTTTTAAACTTTTCCAGGTCAGACGCAGGTATATTGATGTAAACCACAGCCTGTTTTTTCGCCCTGTCGATGGCGATAGTCCGGCTGTACAGCGCTCCGCTAGCATCTTTCAAAGTCACTGTCTGGCTATCTTTTACTATCGCAAACTCTACACGCCTGACCGGAATAAACAGGTGCTCTTTTTCACTGTATGCCTGATAAAATCCGTCCTGGCACTCTGCCAATTTGCCTATAAAATCCAGCCATTTATCCCGGTCTGCAATCTTTACATATGGTGCATTTTTATCCGACTTCACTGATATAGTACAGTTCGACCAGGTTCCCCTAAAATAAAAATACGCAAGTATTGAGGTGACCAGAAGCATGAAGGCAAAGATTATTGCCGATTTTCGTCTCATATTACTATGAAACCATATTTTAAAGGTGAGGTCAAGATGAAGGAGTAAAATCCAACGGGATCGCCACAGGACGTACCGTCCGGTACATCCCTCGCGATGACAATACTTCTCCGGTACATCCCTCGCGATGACAATACTTCTTGAGGCTAGACTGTTACAGTATTTTTTGGGCTAAATTCGGGGGATCTTTTTCCAGCTTGTTTACGATTACGGCTTCACAAATTGTACTGCCGAGCTGTTGGTAAACCAGTCAGGCGGGTATCCTACCCACCATAAAAACGGGTAACTTAAGGCATAATCATCTAATATTTCCGCTAATTCAGGATTATCTGCAACGACCTTATCCGAGAGCATTTCGGCTGCGATTTGATGTGTAAAATCACTGCTTGATTCTTGAACCCACTTTCGACCGAGTTCATATCCACCTGCAGCATAATACTGACCTGCGAAAGCATACCTGAGTAAAGCTAAAAACTCACCGCCAAACCATCTGTTGGTATTATAGTCATATTTCCAATTATCAACTGTTAATCTGAAACTGCCAGGTGCTGTTAGTGCACTAATAAAATAGTAGCTTATTTTGTTATAAGCAAGCAAACTTTCAGACCTTCTCTGGTTATCGCCTAGAAAGGTCATCTTCCCGCTGTCGGTAAAATCAATGATAAAGGTATTTATACCTGCCAGATCCGCGTATGTTCTGCCCTTATCCTTCATGCGGACTAGAAAAGGCATACCTTCTTCTTTGGCTGTTTTTAAATCCAGCAAAAATTTATCTCTCAAATAATTTGCAATTTTGACTCTCAAATATTTTGGAGTTTCATGCGGTATAGGTGCATGATTTGGAGGAGAAAAATATCTCTCTAATTCCTGCTTTAAAGTCTCATAACCGGGGACGTCTTTGAAATCCGGTAATCCGTGGCTAAATGGGAAATTATCGGCCGGTTTTATTTTAGAATCCCAATACCTCATGCCCAAGGCTATCTGAAATGCTTCGGCTATGCGGGCTTGCGCGTCTGTGTAATCGGGATTTAAACCAAACCAGCCCCCGCCGTTTTCCGGCTTAAGAACTGAATTGTCTGTAAGCACCAGAAGCGGTATTCCCTTATGGACTTCCCCTCCAATTTCACCTTCATAGGCTGGGGCATAAATCGCGTGATTTACCTCACCTGTCTCTATATTCCAGACCAGGTGGTAATTGCCTGTTTCATCTTTATAAACCACGTAATTTGCCCCTTCACCGCCTCTTATCACCTCATCCGCAACCAGAGGAAATTCTGTATCAAATTGATATTCCGTTGAATTTAATTGTGGCGCTTGCTGTAATATTTGCCCATCATCCATGGAAACAATCTGCTCATTGGTGAGAGTTGCCACCGGCTCAGGGACAAATACTATCTCTGACGGCAGCCAGCTGCCTGATGCTGCATCAAATACCTGCGTTACCTGTCCATCTTTATTTAGCGCCACAATATAGGCGATTCCGTTACCATCGAAAACAATCCTTCCGCGGCCATCAAGCAGTCCTTGGATGCCTCCCACAGGAGTCAGATCAACTGCCTTAAGAAATGTTTCCTTACCATCTATCCCCCCGGGCCCAACCCAATTACCAAATCTATTAACACCAAGACCCATGTTGGCATTTGGTTGGAAACTAAATATTACTTTACCAGTATCATCCATGGTTGCTGAATGCCACAACGTATCTCCCGCAATAGTTCCCTCTGGAACTGTATCGTTTACCAGAATTATAAAATTATATTTACCATCTTTTGACAATACTAGATATACAGTTTTTGCAAAAATTGCTTCATCTTTTACCAATTCTGGATTTAAATTATCTAAAACACTCTGCATTTCTGCCAGTTTTGCTTTTGCTGCATCTTGAGACCAGCCGGTAAGTGTATCCCTTCCATCTGCAAGTCTAGACATACTTTCTTTAGAAATAATGTTTCCTATATGATTTTCTTCAGGGATGGTATCCAAAAGAGCATGAGCGTTATACGATGCTTCGTTTACTGTCTCAGGCATTGGCGTATCTTCCGGAGGGACGGGTGAAGGGGTCTCCGAAGGCGGGGCGGAAGGTGGCGCATTATGTGTTACTTTTATCTGCGGAGGTGGAAGAGTAGATGAGGCAGTCGGAGGAGCTTCTGCTGTTAGAGTTGTTGTAGCCCATACCAAACCCGTACACCCTGCTAAAATTCCACTAAATCCTGCTAATATACCTAAAGCTTTTAGAAAAGAACCAGTTCTACTCCCATCATGTTTTAGCACACGTTTAACTCTAGAAAAATCATGTCTTCGTCTTAGATAATCTACCGCTAAATAACCAGCCATTGCCGCTCCTATACCTATTTCTGTCCCAGTCAATATATTTAAAGCCTGTTCATCTACAAATTTGACGGCCTCGTGCAATCCCTTTAGTATCGGATCCACAACCCCGTCCTGAAAATCGCTAAGCGTTGCCTGAAAATCCTCAACAGCTTTCTCGTCTCCCTCGCGCAATCTATCAAAACTTCGAAGCATTTCTTCTCTTTCTATTTTATGTTTGATACCCATATCCCGTAAGACTTCGGATGCGGCATTTCTCATTTCTTGATACGGGGTTTGAAAGCCTTCAAATACAATTCCCTGGGGGTTTAAAGGAGAATTTAACCCGTCTCCTCTATTGTATGCGTGTGAATTAACTACTAGATTTGGAGCAGAATGTGAGGCCTCCAAACCAACAATAGGACTACGTGCAATATCTGTTATTATAGACCCTGGTGCAGTAGTACCGTTTTCAATAGCATTAATTGCTACCATTGATTTATTATATCATGCTATAGGTCTTACGTAAAGACTGAGTCTTCCCCTGTTAGTGCAAAATGATAACTTCCTATTATTGCAATATAGAAACATCCGCTTTTAGGGTTTACCCTTGATAGATTTGACATCATTTTAATGTCGTAACATCGCCTATAGTTTTGTCAAGACCGGTAAGGTTTTATCAACATCTCAATCGCTTCCTTTAGCTCTCTGGCTTTTTTAAACGAGGTTTTTAACGAGGTTGCACCTCGTATAAAAAGAGAACCGTCCCCTTTTCCGTAAGTTCAAGCAGGCAGCAGGTGAGCCTCCCTAAGTTCATGAAATAGGGCTTTTTGTTTTATTATGTTTTGTGTATAAAAAACCTGACTTAACAATTCTTCGATGTCTTTCTCCGCAACAGTGATCACCTTGTCTCCGTCAAACCGGTCTTCGTCATCAAAAGACATAACTCTCAGACTGTATCTGGTGTGAGGACTTGTTTTAGCCCGACTGCCAACAGAAAGATTTATTGATCTTGTCAGGATATATAGTTTATTCGGACTTTGGGGGAAATATAAACCGGCCCGTAAGGGTTCCAAAAGATTTACAGGAGGCAAAAAGCCCAAATGGTGCGTTTGCAGCATACTTCTATATTCTTCTTCTTCTTTAAATTGTAAATAAGTATCTATATCCGGAGCCAGACGCATTTTATGTTTTAAAAATCCCGGTCGTAATTTACCGCTTTTAGGATCTCTTATATAATAATTATGTGAATCAACTAATAAGGTATTGGCATATTTATCCAGCATTTTTCTGAAATATGTATCACTTAATACCGTTCCTCTGGCTACAGATAGATCTCCGAGAGTATCCATCCTGTACCGTGATACTTGTGAGATATAATAGTCTGCTATAAAATCAATTACCTCGTGCCATCTCATCTGAATATACTCCTCAATATATCCCTGGGTCACAAGTCTTCCGATATCCTGCCTCAGGCTTTTACGGGCATCAGTATACAAAGCTTGTCTCATTTCGTCATAAGCATAGGTTAAAAGCCTCAAGGACCGGTCGTCCTGATTGTTCCGCTCATGAACACTCTCCAGCAGGCTGTAATCATAATCAAGCATCTGACCATCCTGCAGTGTTTGTAATGCATCTAAATGTTTCCTATATCTTTTCACGATGGGATTATTTTCCAGAGCAGCTTTTCCACCATGTTTATAAACCATCCAGCGTGTTTCTCCCGGAGATCCGGTTCGGGCTGTCCTGGCTAATACCTGCTGTAAAACCGCCTTATTTTTCAGGGCTCCCCAGACAACCAGCAGTAATCCGCCTGCGTCGTTAGTTTCTCGGGATGTTTTGATATCCACCATTCTTCCACCTCTGGGATTGGTAAGAGTGATCGTGTTTAATTGTCCTGCGTGAGCGAATATTTCATCTTCAGACTCCAAACTGCTTTTGGAAGTAACCATATTTACTTGGTATTCGGGATTATCTTTAAGCCATTCATCAAAAATTTGTTTTAAAATTCCCAGCTCCTCATCATCGTCACAGACAATTTCCACAGGCCTGCCTGATGTTGATGCTTCCTGAACTAATACGAGAAGTCTATTTTTAGCTTTTTCAAAATCCCCGGAAATTTCAATTTGAGAAACCGGCATTTCCCGGCCAATCCAATAACCGATTTCCGCCACTTTTCCGCCTGTAAATTCCTCTACTTCACCTCTTATATGGTCGAGTGTTGCTGAAACAAGGGATATGTGCCCTTTACCGTAATTGGTTTGAAGGAACATCTGAAAATCTGTTCTATCAAGAACTTCGTCGCTTCTGGCTCTAAAACTGCATACGCCTTCCTTCACATCTACCGCCATATCGACCAAACCGGAATACTGATGGGTGGGCAATGGATGTCCCGTCTCCGGATCGATAAGGACTACTTCCTGATCAGACCGGGAATAGTTTATACCGGGCGTAAGCTTCTGTGCGGTGAACCACGCATAATCATAAAAAGCAATTGGGTCTTGAGACTCCAGACTAGTGTCTTCAGGCATGGCTGAAGGTGCTGATACATCCTGATACGCAAAATTTCTGACCAGTTTTCGCATCGCAGAATCCTTAAAAAGGTTATCGGGCTTTAGCCTGAACTCATTTGGAAAGGGGATACCGTCTAACTTTTGTATGATACGGGAGTACTCTGTTGTTATACTGCTTATTAGTGCATTTAAGCTGGACGGGGATAAATTTCCATATTTAGTCACCTCTCCAAGCCTTTTTCTTAACCGTCTCTCGTAAATGTCATGGGTTTCCTCTCCCCGGCTGTCTACAAACTCCAACTCGTTGTGATTATTTAATATTATTTGCCCCTGATCCTGCATTTCCCGGCAGACCTCGTCAACAACGCTGTTTGTAATCCACTCCGGAAGATATGATGAAAGTGTAGACAGGCCTCTATTTTCCAGTTCATAGGGGCTGCCTTTAGTCCAGGGAAGGTCACCTTCATCACAAATAATACTTGCATTACTTTTCTCCCGGATAAATCTTTTATCTCTTGTCATTGATGAAAATACAAAATCTTTGTCATCACCGATAATAATATCTGCCGGTTTTGATGAATCTGCCTTCTCAACCGGTGATTTATCGTCCTCAATAATCATGGGAAAATGTAACTTTTTTACGGAGTCGTCAATTTGTCCTGCGATAAATTCCTTAAATTTCTTTTTTCGATGATCTGATATGCCGGAAGCATAATCGATAATATCCCGGATGAAAATCAGGTCAGAAATTTGTTTTTTTAATAATTTTTCGTCCTGATTTCCACCCCGCTCTATGACACCCAAATTCATACCTAAAGATTCTGTCAGAAGCTTCATATTTTGCGAATCTCTTTTTTTTGCTTGAGGATCCCGCACCATGATATGAACCTGTTCTCCTGTAAATAATGCCCGCACGACGGAGGCAATGGGTATAGCGGTATTGCTTTTACCCTGCGAACTTGGTACTTTCGCTGAGTCCATGGATTCGATTGCCAATGCGGCTTCCACCTGTTCTTTCTGGATTCCTACCCTTCTAACTTCTCCTGCTTGCTGTTGCCGCTGAGATTTGTATAGGGTTTCAGGACCCAGGATCCGAATCTCAGCCAGGGCAACAACTGCTGCATTTAATCCGACTAAATACTTTTCGGAATTATTCGGATTGTGAATCGTCGCATAGGCTTTAACAGCAGAAACTAATTCATTTGCAGCGTTTAAAATTTTTTGAGGGTCTGAAAATGAGTATTGTTCCCCGATATTTTGAACTTCATTCAGATAATTTTGATTTAGCCCTGCTATTTTTAAAAGGCGGTCTTTCTCAGCTAAAATAGCATCTGCCAATTCAGATCTCCGCTCACGGTTTTCCAGTGACTTTAACCCAAAACTTGCATCAGTTTCTATAGGCATAAGCCTATAGTATATTATACTTTGACTATTAAATCAAATTAGAATATTCACTGGTAATTCCTCAAAGATATGGTTGTCTGGTAGTCCAGGGATGAAGTATCCTTGGGGCCTGTGCCTTCTCCTGCCTGGCTGACCGTATACTGGACATAAACATATTTGGGGTTGATCGG